>OLSQ01002728.1_pt1 | contig 12419 bp, 6 predicted proteins | sample 1672561 | NCBI WGS metagenome assembly OLSQ01 (sample SAMEA3136699, study PRJEB25190) | human gut metagenome | biome: human gut; feature: human-associated habitat; material: faeces | place: Austria | collected 2013 | reverse complement strand
AGAAATATATAAAAAATATATGGATAAATATTTAGAAGATATAAAGTTAATAGAAATATAGTGGTGATAAATATGATAGAAAGAATAAAAAAAAATAAAGCCTTAAAAATATTATTAATGATTATTAAAGCAATAATATCTTTATTTATAGTAATAGTAATTAGTATAATCTTTATTCAAAGAATATCAAATAATAAACTATCACTAGGCGGATATAGTATCTATACAATTATAACTGAAAGTATGGAACCAAAATATAAAGTATATGATATGGTTATTTCTAAAAATATAAATACTGAAGAAATAGTAGTAGGAGACGATGTTGTATATCGAGGAATGAAAGATGATTTTGCTGGTAAAATAGTAACCCATAGAGTAATAAAGAAAGAAAAATTACAAGGAAAAACATACTTTCATACTAAAGGTATAGCTAATGATATTGAAGATCCTTTAGTAGAAGATAACCAAATATTAGGTAAAGTAGTATATAAAAGTATAGTACTAAGTTTAATAAGTAAAGTAGTAAATAATCCATATGGCTTTTATTTTGTAGTATTTGTCCCATTTGCTATATTACTAGTAATGGAAGTAATAGATATCATTGATGAAAGAAAAGAAAAAAAATCTAAGTAGGTGATACTATTGAGTGACAAAAAGAAAGAAAAAAGAAAAAGAAGAATTAGATTAAGGACAATATTTCTTTTAGCTATAACTTTAGCTTCAAATAGTTTTGCTTGGTTTATATATTCAACTAAAGTATCCAATAATATAACTGCTAAAGTAAGAAGTTGGCACGTAAACTTTGAAGTAGGAGCAGGGGAAATGGGTGAAGAATATATTGAAATAAATATAGATTCTTTATATCCAGGTATGGAAGATTACCAGAAGGTATTAAGAGCCACCAATAGTGGTGAAGCTGATGCTCGTATTAAGTATGAAATAGAAAAAGCAAATATTCTAGGAAGTGATCTTCTAAGTTTAAATTTAACTGATGAACAAATTATAAATAAAATAAGAAATGATTATCCATTTACTATTGATTTTAATGTTTCTAACGAGGTTATTCCTAAAAATGGTGGCGAAGCAAGTATAACTATTAACGTTACTTGGCCATATGAAAATGGTAATGATTCAGAAGATACATATTGGGGTAATAAAGCTTATGATTATCATAAACAAAATAGTACTTTACCAAGTATAAGTTTAATAGTAAAGATAACTGCAGTACAAGTAGATGAATAAAATTATTATATGCCTCCAGTGCCTTAGGTCACTAGGAGGTTTTATAATGCCAAAGGTCATTATAAAAAAAGTTTTGAGCTTATAATCTCAAAACTAATAGTTATTATTTAAGTTGGATAAATGATAAATTAACATTCATTTTAGCTGTTTTACCATTTTTAGTAGCCTCAGTATCTGCTATGTTATCCATAGTACTATTTTCTCCATCATCCCATATAACATATACTCTAATATAAATAGGAGCAGTATTATTAGCTTGTAATACTTCATTGGTTATTGATTGATTATCTCTATTTAAATCAACAACATTTCCATTATTAATAGAATATTTAGTAGCTACTAAATCACTGACAGCACTATCATCATTGACAGAAAAATTAATATTATATTTAAATGAAACATCTGCTTCTGTAGCATCTATAACTAAATCAAAATATCCTTCACTAGTAGGAGCAATAATACCACTAGCAATATTTTCATTACCATCAAATACTGGTACAATAACTGCATCAGCAGTATTTCCTTCACGAATATCTTTGTTATTAACTAAAATTCTCCACCTAGCTACATTAATGCTAGCATTCTCGCTAGTAGAAGTTAAATACTTAGCATAAGATTCTTGTATAAAGAAAATACATAAAACAAATGATAAGAAAGCAAGAATATAAATAAAATGTTTCCTCTTCATTAACATCACCTATTATATAAAAATTATAGCATAATAATAATTAATAAGCAATATAATGTCTAATATAATGTAAAATTATCATGAGTTAATTGTACAAGTACAAGAATTATGATACAATAAAAAGAGAAGGTAAGGGAGTAGACATGGCTAAAAATGTAGTGGTAAAAGCAGAAAAAGTTTATGGTAGAAAAAAGAAATATAGTAGTATAAAATTAATATTATCTATATCCATTTTAGTATTAGCTTTAGTATTTATCGTATTAGGAGTAATATATAAAGGTGGAAAGTTTACAATAACACTTGATAAAAGATTATCTTCAGAAAGTGGTATTGTAATATATGAAGATTCAGAAATTAAAGAATCAAAAAGAAAATTATCTGCTAGAGACTTAGAATTTATGGATAATATATCAATAGATTGGATACCAAAAAATATAGATACTGAAAGTAATGGCTCGCATAATGGAGAAAATTATATAGCTTATACTTTCTATATAGAAAATGAAGGCGAAGAAGCAATCAATTATTGGTATTCTATAATAATTGATGATGTTATAAAAAATGTTGATGAAGCTGCTAGAGTAATGGTATATTTAAATGGTGATAGAAGAGTATATGCTAAAGTAAACTCTTATACTAATGAGCCAGAAAAAGATACCTTACCATTTTATAGCAAAGATGAAGCAGTGTTAGAACAAAGAAAAGATTTTAAACCAGGAGATATTGATAAATTTACTATTGTAATATGGCTTGAAGGCGATGATCCAGATTGCATAGATAATATTCTTGGTGGTGAAATAAAAATGCATATGGAAATAAGAGAAGAACATAAGGAAGAGAGTAAGAATAATGAAAAAGAATAAGAAGAAAGAAAAAAAGAGAAGATATCGTTTATTTTATCTATTATTACTATTATTAATTACAACATTATCATTATCTGTTTCATCATATGCCTGGTTTACTACTAATAGATTAGTAAGAGTAGATTTATTAAATGTAAATGTTAGAGCTCAAGGAGGAATAGAAATATCTGTTGATGGAACTAATTGGAAATCTTCTGTTTCTGTTGATGATATAATAACTGCTAGTGATACATATCCAACTAATACTAATCAAATTCCTCAAACATTAGAGGCTGTATCAACAGTAGGTAAAATAGATAATGGTAAGATAGCTATCTATCATGGTAATGCTGTTAATAATGCTGCTGGCAATTATGTACTTGAAACAACTAGAAGTATTGAAGTAGCATCAGCAGGAGAAAATAGTCCTGGTAAATTTATTACTTTTGATTTGTTTTTAAAAACTAATAATAATACTCAGTTATATCTAACGCCTGAATCTAATGCTACTTATGGTGGAGATAAATCTGTAGGAATAGAAAACGCTGTTCGCTTTGCTTTTGTTGAAGAAGGAACAACATTTACTGGGGCTCCACTTGGAACTATTCAGTCAATGACTACCAGTGACCAGAGTAAAGTTCATATCTGGGAACCTAATTATGATACACATACTGAATATGGTATTGAAAATGCTAGAGATGTTTACCAAATGAATATAACTAGTCCATCAGAGCCATTAAATTATGATGGTGTCTTAAATGAAATACCTAAGATAGCGGGCGTTACTACTAATAATGCTAGTGAAAATAAATATCCTATGTATTTTAGTAGAGTAAAAGTAGATTATTATACTAAGAATAATTTTGATAATAATGTTCAAATCTTTAGTATCAATAGTGGTATTACCAAAATAAAAGTATATATGTGGATTGAAGGACAAGATGTTGACTGTGAAAATAATGCTGCTATTGGTAATGTTGCTTTGAATTTAGGCTTTAGTACAAATCCATCTTAAAAATATGATGGATTTTTAATTTACTTATTTACTAGAATATGCTATACTTAATATGATGGATAGTAGGTGGTAGAAGTGCATAAAATTAAAAGTAAATTTAAACATATAAAGAAACTTTTAAAAAATAATACTAAACTTAAAGTTCGTTTTTTAGTAGGTTCTTCTTCTTTACTTCTTTTAGTAATAGGAGTTACTACATACTTTGCTACCTATAGTGATTTAATATTAGAATTTAATGATGATCCTGACTATGTAGAAAGCTCAGTAAAAGATAATAAAGTAATAATAAATGAAGTAGAAAGTGATTATTACTATTATAAGAGTCTAAATTATACATCTAATGATGGAACTCTTCCTACTACGGATAATAAAGATATATATAATGATAATAATTTAGTTCAAACTAAAATAACATATAAAGGTAATGATGGTACTAATAAGGGTTATGTATCATTATCAGAAAGACAAGATACTTATGTATATTTTAAAATGTTTGAAGTAAATGATAATAATACTGCTGATAAAAGTGATGACTATGTATTAATAGAACTAATAGATAATCCTTTTACTGATAGACCAGGTGATCGTGGTTTTAATGGTTGGTATACTGATTATCAAAATGCTAAAATAAGTTATGATAGCAATTACTATGAAAGATATGTTAAAGTACCAGTAACTTATAAAGATGACAAACCAGAGAAAATAGATATAACTATGATTGCTAAATGGACTACTGCCAAAGTAAGTTATGTAGGTAGTAATTTTAATACTGCTATTAGAAGTTTAAATACTATTGGCATGAAAAAAGTAGAAAAAATAAAAATAACATATAAAGAAATAGATATGACTGGTTATTATTATCAAGTTATTCTTAACAGAGGAGAAAGCTATAATGGCTTATATGATGAGAGAGGCAATCGTCTAGGTAATGGAACTTGTCGTCCTAATTGGTGGTATGGAGAAACTACTTGTACATATTATCAAAGAATAACTAATGAAAATTTTGATGAAAATAATACTTATTATTATTTAAATAATGGCTATATGACTAAGTTAGATAATAGTACTATTAATAGAGAAGTGTTATCTGAGGAAGTTAATACCGATCTAATAGATGCTAATATGTCTACTTATTATCAAGAAGTATCTATAAATTATGGTGAGTCACAAACTGGTTATTATAATGCAAATGGTGAAATTACAACTGGTACTTGTAATTCTTACTATGGCTGTACTAACTATAAATTACTTCAGTATTATAACGATAATGGTGAAGAAGAAATATTTGATGTAAATAAAGATTATTATTATTTAGTTACTAGAGATACTAATATACTAGTATTAAATAGTAGTATTAGTGGTTCTTGGAGTGATAATGGAGATTATCCATTTACTATAACCAGTTTACATAATGGTACTAAATATAATGTTACTTGGAATGCTAATTCCGCTATTAACTGTTATAATGATATTAATATAGAAAATGTTACATTATACTATGGAGCAAGAATAAATGGAATATATAATCCACCAACTAATAATACATCAGGAGTTTTATTTGGTAATTATCATAATGTTAAATTAGGACGAGGATTAACTCAAAATAGTAACTATCCAACATTGAGGTCTGTAGTAGCGGGTAATAGTTCAAGCACTGGAAGCAATAATAATCCAACTAAATATAAATTTATGTTAGAAACTGGTATATACAATTCCATATCACTTAGTATGGGAGCATCAACAAGTTCTTGGAATGATCCTGATTTGTATTTAAATAATAAAAGTGTATATGGCAATGATTATGATAAAGCAAAGAAAAATAATACCGCTTTAGATATATATTATTGTGCTTCAGGATCTTGGGGTGGAAATGTTTATGCTAATACAAATAGTAGCACAAATAAAGATATATCGTTTGATTTAACAGTAAAAAGTGGGACTTTTGGAAGTAGTAAATATGATCTATCAACAGGAATATATGTTGGAGGAAGATATGGAGGAACACATTATTCTGCTAGAAAAGCTAAAATAGAGGGCGGTTATATTTATAATCTAATAGGAGGCCCTCTATCTAGCGATAATAGAAGTGGTGTAAATGATATATATATTTATATGACTGGTGGTAGTGTTGATATTATAATAGGAGGAGCAGGAACAACTGCCACTTATGGAAATAGAATTGTTTCTGTTACTGGAGGTACAGTAAACTATAGTGTCTTTGGAGGATCTAATGGTTCTACTGGTAATGAAGGTGATGGAACATTAAATGGAACACCATATATTTATATAGGAGGAACCGCTACTATTGGTGATAAAAACTTAATAAGCAATAATACAACTTTATTTGGAGCAGAATCTGGTAGTGTCTTTGGAATAGGTAATGGTCGTAGCGGATATTCTACAATAGGATCATCTGATAATTCAATAATAATTATTAATGATAAAGCTACTATTAATAATAATGTTTATGGTGGTGGTAACTATGGAGCAACAGGTGTAAGTAGTAGTTCTAATACATCATATACTAATATAATAATAAATGATGGTTTTATAGAAGGATCTGTCTATGGTGGTGGTAATAAGAATGGAAGTGGATCATCATCAAAAACAGCTACTGTTAATATTACTATGAATAATGGAAATGTTGTTGGTAGTATTTATGGTGGAAGTAATGAAAAAGGAACTATTTATGGCACAGTCAATGTAAATATTAATGGTGGTGAAGTAACTAATTCTGTTTATGGTGGTGGCCGTGGAGGTTATACTAATTCATCAAACTCGGGTACTTTTGTTAGAGATGATATAAATGTTGTTATAGGAGATTCTTCTCTTAATACAACACCAATTATTAATAAGAGTGTATATGGTGGTAGTGCTTATGGTACTGTAAATGATTCTTCTTCTGGAAACAACGTATCTTCTAGTAAAACTAAAGTTACTGTAAATAAAGGCATAATAGTAAATGTCTTTGGTGGTGGTGAAGGTAATAATACTTACACACCATATGTAATGGGAGATATTGAAGTTACTATAAATAATGGTACTATAACTAATGTCTTTGGAGGTAATGACCTAAAAGGAAAACCTAATGGTAATATAACAGTTACTATTAATGACGGAACTATTACTAATACTTATGGTGGTGGTAATGAAACATCTGCTAATACAACTAATGTTTACTTAAATGGTGGAACAGTAAATAAAATATATGGAGGTTCTAATATAAGTGGTACTGTAACTACTAGTAATGTTACTACTACTGGTGGTACCTGTACTACTTTATATGGTGGTAATAATCAAGGTGGTACTACTGGCATTACTAATGTATTAGTGGATAATGGAAATATTACTACAGTCTATGGTGGAGGAGATAGAACTTCTGTAACAGAAAGTACTAATGTAACAATAAATAATAAAGTAGGTACAGTCTTTGGTGGTTCTAATTTATCAGGAAATATTCCTATAACTAATATTGTAGTAAATGATGCTAATATAAATGATGTCTATGGCGGTAATAATCAAGGTGGCAAAGTAGAAAACACTAATATTGATATAAATGGCACTCTAATAACTAATGTTTACGGAGGAGGTTTAAAGGCCGAAACTACTACTACTAATGTTAATCTAAATTATGGATTAATAACTAACGTTTATGGTGGTGGTAATGAGGCAGGAGCTATTACTACTAATGTTAATTTAGGAGGAGCAAATATTATCAATGTATTTGGAGGCTCTAATACTAGTGGAGAAGTTAAAAATACTAATATTAAAAACCTATCTGTTACTACTAGCGATTTATCTTCAGCGTTTACAATAAGTAAGTCTGATATAAATCAAACAGGAGCAACTGATATATTAGGTAGTGAAAAAATAAATGTAGATATAACCAATAATACAGGAGTTAGTTTACCGACATGGGATTTATATATTTTAACTAGTAAAAGTATTTTCGATTCTAACTGGAGTTCATCTAAAGTGGAGTTTGATAGTACTAATAATATCTATCACATAGACGAAAAGAATCAATGGTATGGAACTAATACTTTAAATAATAATAGTACTTATAGTTTTGAATTTAATATTCATTCATATGATACTTATGAGAATTTTAAAATACTAGGATATTTATTAGTGGGTTATGATGCTAATGGTAATAAATATATAGGTAAATTAAATGTTGATAAAATATATGGTGGTAATAATCTAGGAGGTACTACTACTTCTGCTAATATAAATTTAACTAATGGAAATATAAATACTATCTTTGGGGGAGGCAATAAAGCTAGTGTAACTACTGCTTCTACGAATATCAATAATGTAACTGTTAATAAATCAATATATGGTGGCGGTAATGAAGCCGATGTATCTTCCGTAACTCTAAATATTGATAGTAGTACTATTGGCAATGCTGAAAATAAGGCTGTTATATATGGCGGTGGTAATGCTGCTAAAGTAACTAATAGTTTAGAAGTAAAGGTAAATTCTTCCGAAGTATCAGGAGATATTTATGGAGGAGGAAACAAAGGTGAAGTAGAAACTACTGTTAAAATGACTTTATCAAATACTCATGTAACTGGTAATGTCTTTGGAGGCGGTAATGAAGCTGCTGTTCTAAAAACTGATACTAAAGTTTTAGATAATACTACTATTGATAATAATATCTATGGTGGAGGTAATGCTGCCGAAGTAAAAGAAGATACTACTTTGACAGTTAATAATAGTACTATTTCTAATGCTATCTTTGGTGGTGGTAATGGAGAGAATTCTATTGTACCGGGAGATGAAACTGGCGAATTAAATCCAGCTAAAGTATTAGGTAATACCAATCTTGTAATAGGAGAGTCTACTAAAGTAAAAACTATTTATGGTGGTGGAAACTTAGGTAAAGTAAATAAAAATACTAATGTTAATACTAATAATATTACCGTTGAAGATTCTATCTATGGTGGTGGTAATGCTGCTGTAGTAGGAGAAAATACTAATATTCATATATCTAATACCAATGTAAATGATAGTGTTTATGCTGGTGGTAATGGTGTATTAGCAGTAGTTAATGGTAATACTAATCTTGATATAGATGATAATACTACTATTGGTAAACATGTCTTTGGAGGAGGTAATGCCGCTGCTACTGGACTAGAAAAAAACAATAATTCTAAAGGCATAGTAAATGTGGTAGGAGCTACTATTGGAGGTAATGTTTATGGTGGTGCTAATACTTCAAGATTATATGGTGATACTACTGTAAATATAGGTTTATCTGCAAGTAGTAATAAAAATCTTACTAAGTCTCCTATCGTAATAGGAGGAACTGTCTTTGGTGGAGGAGAAGCCAATGCTAGCGGTAGTGAAGAATATGACTACTCATTTATCAGTGTAACCGTAGGTATAAATATAAATATTAATGGCGAAGGCTATGATACATTTACTATTGGAGGTTCTATCTTTGGTAGTGGTAATGCTTCATCTACTACCGGTTATAGTTATGTAAATATTAAAAATTATGGTACTAAAGAAGACATTAAGAGAAATATATCTATACAGAGAGCCAATACTGTAACACTTGATAATTCATATATAGAATTAAAAGGTGCTACTGATAGAACTAATGAATACTCGACAGTATTATTCTCGTTAAGTAGAATTGATGAACTAAAACTAATTAATTCCTCTTCATTATATTTACAAAATGGTGGTAACTTAGTAAAGAAATTATCTAGTTTAGCTATGAATGGTACTAATGAAGTAAAATCAGAAGTAACTCTTGATCCTGAAACAAAATTATTATCAAGAAATACTAATAATAGAATATATATGTTAGAAGGTAAAAACTTAAATATAGCCACAAATGAAAATATAACTTCATTTGGAGAAGTATCAGGTATGACTTTCTTTGGTATGTATTTACAAAGTAGAAGCGGTGATATAATAACAGCTTTATATAATGATTATGACTATTCTAGTGAAGTATCATCAGGAGATATTTATTACTTTACTAAAGGTAGTTATGTACTTGGTATGCATAAGACTGATCATGATATAACTAAAGATGGTTTTTATACTAATTATGGTAATGAAGAAGGTAATGGTATTATAATAGATTATATAGAGCCAACCCCTGATAATGCTGATTTCTATATGTGGTCAATAGGAGAGAAAGTAGATTCTTACGAAATAACATTAACAGCTTCTAAGTATTCTACTTTGGGTACCTATGAATTATCTTTATTAAATCACGCCTCAGCTAATACTAAATTCTCTATACTAGGATTTAATTATGCTACTTTAAATGAAGATATTAAATTAATAAATTATAGTGAAATACCTAGAGTAGCGGATACTGAGGATAAGGCTAATACTGTTTTTGGTTTAAATATGAAATCAGGACAAAATGGTTGGATAACTAAAGGTAGTACTAACTTTACTACTGAAGGTAATAATAATGTTAATGGTACTATTGATTATCAAAGAGAGAATTCAGCAGGAGCTCCAGGATTGGTATTCTACTTCTATCATTCTAAGAATTTAACAACAACTCAAAGTCTAGGTAGTGTTACTATATCTCTTGTAGCTATTACTCCTATTGATGACTTAAATAATGAAGTAAAGAGAATTAATATTAATGTTAATTTAAATACTGCATTATATAATACTAATGACTATGAAGGAACTATTACTCCAGGTAAGAAGTATGAAATGTTTGCTACTAGTCCTGTTGATATAACAACTAAGAGTAGTTTTAGTACTTATTATTCATTGTATATGGAAAGTGATACTACTCCATATAAAGAAGGATATCATCGTAGTTTAGTATCTACTTATTTATTACCAGTAAATACAGAACTTACCATGATTGACTTTCATGTTGAAGATAAACCTGTTTACTATTACTATACAGTAACTGAAGAAGACTATAATAATGGCTTAATAGAGTATAATAACTATGGTGAAGTATCTTATCCATTATCTAAATTTGTTAAAATGGGTAGTACTAGTCCAAATAATAATTATGATGATAGTAGTGCTAATGCTGTATATTATAAAGATAAGAAGACTGTTGAAGAGTTTATCTTTATGGTTGATTTTAAAGATACTAATATTGATACTGATGTCTTAGATAAGTCATTATTGATAGAACTTAGAAATAATGATAATCAGACTTTAATTAGTGTACTTGGTATAGAGCAATCTACGATGAAATATGATCTATATCATAATAAAGATGCTATAATAGAATTATCCGGTAGTTTATCTGATAGTACTATATATCGTGGTAAGAGTACTAATTTAATATTAGATACTAACTTTATTCAAGATAAAATAGCTACTGATACTATCTTTGATACAAATTATGATGAACAGAAATTAGGTATAAAAATGACTATTCTTGATAGTAGGGGTACTCCTCTTACTAGTTCTAGTTTAATGGGAGTTAACTATACATATAATGGTAATACTTATTATCCAAGATATGATGGTACTATAAGAATAAATATAACTGAGAAAATAGCTAATGTTCGTTCTAAGATAACTATTAATACTGAGAATAGTAACCTTTCTAGTGGCGAATATACATTATTAATAGAATCATTTGGATCTGCTGATGGTATATATTATGGACTTAATTCATCAGATCAATTAGAATTAAAATTTACAGTAATAGATAATATATATGGATTAAAAGTAAGCACTACTGATAAAATGATATTTATAAATAAAGATACAGGATTTACTTTAAATAATAATAATAGTTATGTATATAAAATAGAATATACATCAGGTCTTTCTAACCCAAATATTAGATTAAAATTATTAAGAAGAGATTATAGTACAATATATACAAATACCTATAATGAAGTAGATTTAAAAGATTATGTAACAAATACTTTAGATACAACTAATAATGAAAAAGAATATTTATTAACAAATAATCCTACTAAAGAATCAGATCATTTCTTATATTTTAAGGATAACTTATTAGATGGAACATATAAACTAGTAGTAAGTTTATATGATAATAATAATTTTATAGGAGAGGTATATCAGTATATAATAATAAAATAGGAGGTTTATATGACAAGGAAAGAAATAGAAGAATTAACAGATGAAGATATTGTAGAATTATCCAAAGTAATAGATAATTTTATAAGTTTTCTTGAAAAAGAGTTAGTAGGTGATGATAATGCTAAATGAATATAAGGATAAAATAGAATTACAAAAAGAAGTATTAGCGGCTTTACCTAGAAATAATAATAAGAATAACAAATTATATAAAGCTAAAGTAGAAGAAATACTTAAAGAATATCAAGTAGATAAAGAGGTAGTAGAGGAAGAAATAACTAAGAGAAGAAATAGATATTTATCTCTTGAATATGATAAAAATATTGATAATATTACTAATAAAATAAATGAACTACTACCTCAAATACCTTTACTAAATAAATATAATTCCTCTTATGAGAAAAGTAATTTAGATATCATTTTATATGAATTAGGACATTTCTATAAAACTGATTTAGACAAAGTTAATAAAGATATAAATAGAGCTTTAGAAGTATTCTCTTTAGTAGGAATTCCTTTATCAATTGAAGACTTTAATTATAGTTATTATAGTGGTAATTATATGAAAAGA
>OLSQ01002725.1_pt1 | contig 12431 bp, 12 predicted proteins | sample 1672561 | NCBI WGS metagenome assembly OLSQ01 (sample SAMEA3136699, study PRJEB25190) | human gut metagenome | biome: human gut; feature: human-associated habitat; material: faeces | place: Austria | collected 2013 | reverse complement strand
GATGATCAGTACGCAGGCCGTGCTCCTTGTTAAACACCGCGCGCATCAGATCGGCGGGTGGGCATGACAGACACTTAAAAGCTCCGGATTTTCCTGATAAGCACGAAGGTGCATTTTCAGCTCAGAGGAAGGCTTCTTCGTTCCCTCCAGTACATTTCCCTCGAGATCCACCTTCACAAGCATTTTCTTTTTCATGAAGCCCTTGGATACGCCGGTAGGGGTCGCCCACACTTCATTCTCTCCGGTACGGATGGAAATGTTGCCGTCATTGGCAGCCACAAAGTTTCTCACATACATCCTCTGTCCGATATCCAGAATGGCTTTCTTCGCTTTCTTTTCACTCATGTAGACAGATTTGCTCATACCCTTGCTGCCTCCTTTTTCCTGCGGATCTGTGCAAGGGATTCTGTAAAGGGTGCCCTGGCGATACCATACTCTGTAACGATTCCTGTGATCAGATCGTGATCTGTCACATCAAAGGCGGGATTAAAAACCTTCACGCCCTCCGGTGCCATACGCTCCTTATACCACATCTCTGTTACCTCCTCTGCAGGACGCTGTTCAATGTTGATCCCATCTCCGGTTGGGGTATCAAAATCAATGGTGGAGGTAGGGGCACAGACATAAAAAGGAATGCCATAGCGCTTTGCTACCGTGGCTACCACGCTGGTTCCGATCTTGTTGGCCGCATCTCCGTTGGCAGCTACCCTGTCACAGCCGACAAACACCGCATTGACCCAGCCCTTCTTCATCACTGTGGCTGACATGTTATCGCAGATCAAAGTCACATCCACGCCTGCAGAATGCAGCTCATAGGCTGTCAGTCTGGCTCCCTGTAAAAGAGGTCTTGTCTCATCCGCAAATACGTGGAAATGATAGCCTCTCTCTTCTCCAAGATAAATGGGTGCTGTGGCTGTACCATATTTACAGGTGGCAAGCTGTCCGGCGTTGCAGTGGGTCAGGATACCGTCACCCGGCTTTACCAGCGTCAGCCCGTTCTCCCCGATAGCACGGCATACCCGGATATCTTCTTCCTTAATTTGGGCTGCTTCCTGATGCAGCAGCTCCACGATCTCTGCTACTGATCTTTTCTCTTCTTCTCCTGCTTTTCTACAGAGCGCATCCATCCGGTTTAACGCCCAGGACAGATTCACAGCCGTAGGTCTTGAAGAATTCAGATACTCCCTCTGCTGCGTAAGCTGACGGTAAAAAGCACCAAAATCACTGCCTGCATTGTCTATATTTCCCATCTGGATCTGCCTTGCCAGCAGATAAATGCCAAAGGCTGCCGTCATCCCAATCGCTGGTGCACCACGCACCTGTAAAAGGTAGATCGCATTCCAGATCTCCTGTGCTGTCCGTAAGCGGATCAGCTCTGTCCGTCCCGGAAGGAGTGTCTGGTCAATGATCACAATACTGTGATCCTGATCATCTAACGCTACGGTTTCATAATTCATGATGTTTTCTTTCTGATCCATATCAGCTTCCGCTCCATTTCTGTTTTATTCTCAGACATTTTCCGTCAGCCCTCAGATGCTCCATCATCCTTCTGCGCATTTCTCTCCCTGGCTTCCAGCACATCCATGACAGTCACAAGCAGGCACAGGAACACCCCAAAGAAAACAGTCATCCTCTCCAGTCTGTCACCCAGCCGCTTTGCACTTTTCTGAATCTGCTTATTGCGCTCTCTTCTTCTTTTTTCCTGTAATTTCAGTTTCTGCTTCTCCAGCTTGTCCATTGTTTTCCCCTTATCTTTCTGCTGTGATATCACCATATTCTCCTCTGCAGGCCTTCAAAAGGTCATCCGGCTTCAGCTCGATCTGGGAACCGATCCTGCCGCCGCTGACAACGATCGTCTCCTGCTCCTTTGCTGATTCATCCAGCCTTGTCACAAACTGCTTTTTCATGCCGATCGCTGTACATCCACCCCTGATGTAACCGGTAATGCCGTTGATATCCTTTACATGGATCATGGCAACCGACTTCTCGCCGACCGACTTCGCTGCCTTTTTCAGGTCAAGTTCTGCCTCGATCGGGATCACAAATACAAAGTAATTTTTGCTGTGTCCCTCTGTCACCAGTGTTTTGTATACTTTCTCATGCGGCAGGGACAGCTTGTCCGCAATCTGGATCCCGTCAATAAATTCATCACATTCATAAGTATAATGGGTAAAGGGGATCTTCTCCTTTTCCAGAATCCGCATAGCATTCGTTTTGATCTCTTTATTCTTTGCCATCCTGACATCCTCCCTTTCTGTTGCTTCTGCTGCCTGACCGGCTACAGCTGGTCAGCCACCAGCACCATCAGACTTCTTTCCTGCATGGAAAGGCTGTTCCCTGCAAGGGGAAGCGCTCCGTCCTCCGGTATTCCAGCCTTTAAATATTCCTTTCCGGTATCCGCTGCGATCTTCCATCCCATCCCTGTCGGAAGAGACGGCAGGTACAGCTCCTGTCTTTCCCAGAAAACATTCAGGGCAAGGCATACCATGTCCTCCTGTCCCTCTTCATCACAGCCTGCAAACACGACCCGGAGTACCTTACTGCTGTCGTCCATGCCCATGACCTGCATATCCGGGTAGCCAGTCCTGCTCCTTAAAAGTGCTTTCCTAAGGATCGCATGCTCTCTGCGGAAGCCGATCATATATTTACAGAACATATAGTGCTCCTTGTGCTTCTCCCTGTCTCTCCAGTTCAGCCAGGAAATCTCGTTATCCTGACAGTAGGCATTGTTATTGCCAAACTGGGTATTCAGGAATTCATCCCCCGCAAAGAACATGGGCGTTCCACGGCTGCACATCAGGACAGCAAAGGCATTCTTTGCAAGCTTGTGACGGAGGAACAGCACGTTTTCATCATCGGTATCACCCTCTACGCCACAGTTCCAGCTTCTGTTGTCATCGCTGCCGTCCGTATTTCCCCAGCCATTTGCCTCATTATGCTTCCAGTTATAGGAATACAGGTCATTTAAGGTAAACCCGTCATGACAGGTCAGGAAGTTTACGGAGGCATTCCTGCCTCTGTGCTCCGGATCATACAGGTCGGATGAGCCCATGATCCTTCTTGCCGCCGTTTCCCACATACCATAATTTCCCTTCAGATAATCACGCATGTCATCCCGGTATTTTCCATTCCACTCTGCCCAGCGGTTCCAGGAGGGGAAGCTTCCTACCTGGTACAGACCGCCTGCATCCCATGCCTCTGCGATCAGCTTAACATTCCCAAGCAGGGGATCAAAGGCAAGGCTCTGTAAAAGCGGCGGCTTGCTCATGGGTGATCCATCCTCATTTCTTCCGAGAATGGATGCCAGATCAAACCGGAAGCCGTCTACATGGTAGGTTGCTGTCCAGTAACGCAGACACTCCAGGATCATCTGCTGCACCATCGGGTGGTTACAGTTCATGGTATTGCCGCAGCCGCTGAAATTATAATAAAAGCCCTCCGGCGTCAGCATATAGTAAATATTGTTGTCAAAGCCCTTGAAGGAAAAACAGGGACCAAGCTCATTCCCCTCTGCTGTATGATTGAATACTACGTCCAAAATACATTCAATCCCGTTTTCATTTAATTCACGGATCAGGCGCTTTAATTCATTGCCCTCGCGGTTAAATTCCGTTTCTGCCGTATAGCTGGTATTGGGAGCAAAAAAGCTGATCGTATTATAACCCCAGTAATTCAGAACCGGCCTTCCGTCTACCATGCGAAAGTCCTTCATCTCATCGAACTCAAATACCGGCATCAACTCTACTGCATTGACACCAAGCTCCTTCAGATAGGGAATTCTTTCACGGAGACCATCAAAGGTTCCGGGATTCACTACACCGGAAGAAAAATGCCTTGTAAATCCCCTGACATGTAATTCATAAATTACAAGATCTTCCATGGGAATTCCCGGCTGTGTGGTGTTTCCCCAGTCAAAATCATCCCTGACCACTCTTGCCTTATAGAAGTTGTTCTGCGGGATCCCCCAGACACTCTGCCCGGTCACAGCCTTTGCATAGATGTCGAGCAGCACGTTCTTTTTATTAAAAAGAAGTCCCCTGCCCGGGTCATAGGGACCATCCACGCGGTAAGCATATTCAAAATCACAGATATTCAGCCCAAATACGATCATGGAATATACCTTCCCGATCTTATAGCTTTCCGGAAAGGGAATCACCGCATAGGGCTCCTGTTCCATTCTTTTATATAAAAGCAGCTCACAGGAGGTTGCCCCATAGGAATAAACGGTAAAATTAACGCCACAGGGAATTGCTGTGGCGCCATTTATTTCATACATTCCGGGTCTTACCTCAAAGCCGTTGATTACATCCATAGGCACCATATGAATCCTGCTCATTGGTGCGATCAATTTGTTATCTTCCATCCTGTCCCCCAGATCAGTCCTGTTAGCCTTCTGTCAAAAAAGCTTATTCCTGCCCTATTATAACATATTCCGGAACCTTGCGAGGAATTCTTTTGTTGCTTCCTCCTTCGGCTGTCCAAAGATCTGCTTTGGTGTTCCCTCTTCACAGATCACACCGTCTGCCATAAACAGCACATGGCTGGAAATATCTCTTGCAAATGCCATCTCATGGGTTACCACGATCATGGTAAGTCCCTCCCTTGCAAGTGCTGTCATAACCTCAAGCACCTCTCCGACCATCTGCGGATCCAGTGCTGACGTCGGCTCATCAAAAAGCAGGATCTCCGGTTCCATGGCAAGTGCCCTTGCGATCGCAACTCTCTGCTTCTGTCCTCCGGAAAGCTGCCTCGGCTTTGCATTCACATAAGCACTCATGCCCACCTTATCAAGAAACTTTAAAGCCTTTTCCCTGGCCTCTTCCTTGCTTTTCTTTGCCACCTTGATCTGTCCCACCATACAGTTTTCCAGGACTGTCATGTTGCTGAACAGATTGAAGTTCTGGAATACCATTCCCACTCTAGCACGGTATGCCGGCACATTCATCTTCCTTGCAGTGATATCCTCTCCATGATAAAGAATGCTTCCTCCATCTGGTGTCTCAAGCAGATTGATACAGCGGAGCATGGTGGATTTTCCGGAGCCTGATGCACCGATAACAGAAACCACATCCCTGGGATGCACACTGAAGCTGATATCCTTTAATACAGAGTGGCTGCCAAAGGATTTCTCCAGATGGGATACCTCCAAAATACTGTTTTCCTGTGTTTTATTCTCTGAAACTTTCTGCTCCTGATTCATGCCATGCCCCTCCTATCTGCTTTCCTTCTTGCCAAGCTGTGATCCGATATCCATCACATCTACGAGTTCATAATTGTCGCCGCCGTCCATCTTCTTTTCCCAGAGTCTGAGCAGCCTTGATGTGATCAGTGTCATGGTCAGATAGATCGCCATAACGATCGTTGCGGACTCAAAATAGGTATACAGCGCTCCGGACACACTCTTGTGTACAAAGAAAAGATCTACTACACTGATCACAGAAAGAACGGAGGTATCCTTGATATTGATGATCAGGTTGTTGCCGATCTGGGGCAGGATATTCCGGAATGCCTGCGGCAGGATGACATTGATCATCGCCTGTACATGAGTCATGCCGATCGCCTTGGCTCCCTCCATCTGACCGGGATCTACCGAAATGATACCGCCTCTGACTGACTCTGCCATATAGGCTCCGGTGTTGATCGATACAACAAGGAATGCTGCCTGCCACATGCCAAGCTGCACATTGCATACCTGTGCCAGTCCGTAATAAATGAAAACAGCCTGTACGATCATGGGAGTTCCACGGAATACTTCTATATAAATTCGAAGAATCACATTTACGATCCCAAGCAGAACGCGCTTGACAAGCGGATCTCTCCTTTTGTCAACCGGGATCGTCTGGATAATACCGGACAAAAATCCGATGATACAGCCGATAAACGTGGATACCAGTGCGATCACCAGTGTCGTTCCCGCTCCCTTCAGATACGATGTCCCGTATTTCTGTAAAATGTAAAAAATTCTTTCAATAAAACTCATATTGGAAATCATTCCCTGTTCTCCTTTTCTGTCTGAAAAAGGCCGGACATACTCTTAAAAGTATCGTGTCCGGCCTCTATCATCTTCTTACTTCCCAGAATCTGTCAGTTTCATTTATTCTGCCAGCGGCTGTACACTGATCGCTTCCTGCATCAGACTGTTGAAGTCATCTACAGTCATCGTTTCCAGTACGCTGTTGATTCCGTCAATCAGCTCTGTGTTTCCCTTCTGTACAGAAATACCGATGTTTACTTCCTCATCAGATACGGAAAAGTCATCATCTGTACCGGAAAAATCAAGCAGCTTCATATCAGGATAAGCTGCACATGCTGCCATGGCTGTCGGCATATCAGTAACAACCAGATCTGTTCTTCCGCTTTCCAGTGCTACCAGCATAGCCGGTGCAGATTCCTGCGCGGGCTGGATGTTGGCATCCTCGATCTGGGAAAGGCAGTTGTCATACCAGATCGTACCAAGCTGTGATGTACAGGTGGCTCCCTTTAAATCTGCAAGTCCTGCTGCATTTGCATATGCACTGTCCTGTTTTACAAGGCCTACAACAGTAGCATAATAATAAGGCTTGGAAAAGTCAACCATTTCTAATCTTTCAGCTGTTGTTGACTGACCTGCGATAACACAGTCAACAGTGCCTGACTGTACCGCAGGGATCAGTGCATCCCAGTCAAGCTTCACGATCTGCAGTTCGTAGCCCAGTGTGTCTGCGATCTTCTTTGCGATCATAACATCATATCCATAAGCATAATCAGAGCTGTCGTTGATCGGAACGGCTCCGTTTGCATCATCAGGCTGCGTCCAGTTGTAAGGAGCATAGCCGCATTCCATGGCTACCTTTAATACCTTGCTGCCCTCTGCTGCACCTGCTGCTTCCTCTGTTGCTGCTGTCTCCGTACCAGAACCGCAGCCTGCCAGTGTCAGTACCATAGCTGCACTTAACAGTACACTTAAAAGTTTCTTTTTCATAATTATCTCCTTCCTGTCGGCGCTCTGGCAGAATCACTCTGTCATAAAAATAGAGAGAAAGACCCCATGAAGCCTTCCTCTCTGAATCGCCTGAGACTATATTATATGTGATTTCTCAAATTGTCAACAATTTTCAGCATTTACTCCTATAACTCCTCCAGCCGAGTGCTGAAATCTGACAGGCATATTTGAGCCTGCTTCATGAGCCTGGAAAGCTCCGGCAGCTGTTCGCGTTCCTTCTCAAGAGCTGTCTCCAGATAAGACGTCTGCATTTTCCGCGCATCAGAAATATTTTTCCTGATCACATCCGTATCCATCATTCCGCCCTCTGCTTCCAGAAGCCGCAGCGTATCATAAAGATCCTGGTTTCCGTTTTCCACCATGCCCTTTCCCCATGTATCTGCGGTATTCTCTGTTACCTGCAAGACAAAATATCTGCAGGTTTCCCTGCTGAAATATGATGCATAATAATTGTAATCCACAGCCTCCAATGCCGATATCACTCCAGCCCTGTTTGCTTCTGTAAGCTCCCTGTCTGCCCTGTCCAGCAGCTTAATATTATCCACATATCTCTGATGGGGTACCAGCATCCGGTCATTCCAGTCAAATTTCACATAATTCTGCATAAGATATTTAAAAATTTCATGCAGGGCAAGATTGGTGTCTTTGGCTGCCTCTTTTAATGCCTCTGTCTGCCGGACTGACCGCAGCCTGTCATTGATATCTTCTATGCTGGTGTGGATATCCCCTGCCAGAGCAGCCAGCTTCTGGAACTCTTCCTGCCCTTCTGCATATCCCTCCGGCATAGTATCAGCGATTTCCTTTATCCGTATGGTAAAATCAACAGGTCTCACTGCGAGCCGGTCAAGCTTAAGGATCAGCTTTCCAAACATGGAATGAATGATACGGAACAGCTCCTCATCAAACCCGGTCTGAAATCCAGACCAGGAGGAATGCAGTACAGTGCGGTCAGCAAGACATCCATCATAGGTTCCGGCAGCAAAGCTGGGAATCCCTGCAAGCTCATAGCTGAAATCCTCTGTCAGAGTGGTTAATGCCGTATCTGCCTCGAATGTGTATTTCGCATGCTCCGTATAGGGCAGGATACTTTCCTGTACAAAGCCATATAACTCCTTACAGCATGAAATATTGAATTTCGTTTCCCCGGTGCAGACATAGCCCCCGTCCATATTCACAACAGCAAAGCCCTTCTTCTTCCACTCAGGCCGTATTCTGTGGATCTGTTTAAATGCACCGATCGCCCAGTCATATTTATTGTCAATAAGTCCCCATTCTTCTGATGCATGCATCACAAAACGGATTGTCCGGTACGGCTTATATCCGGAATCTATCAGTGCCCTTGCTACCCCCATGGCCCATCCGACTCCCTGTACATCATCAAAAACGGTTCTGTAATACGCATCATAATGGTTAATGACTATGATTGTCTCATCGGTTTCTCCGGGAATTTCGCCCCACAGATTGTAGCTGATCTTATCACGCTCGACCACGCTCTTTGCGTCAATACAGACACTGACTCCCTCTTTAGACTTTTCCTGCAGTCCTTTCAGCAGCCCTGCTGCCTTTTTCCCTATGGAAAATACCGGCAGTTTGCAGGGACCGCAGATATCCTCTGAAACAAGCGTTTCATCACCAGTCTGTCCAAAGCCTCCTGTATTACAGCAGATCACAGCCGCTGCACCATGGATAGCTGCCTCATAGGCCGGAAAATTGATCCACCATTCATTCATCTGATCAATATCTATCAGGACTGCCCTGCCCGAAACCTCCAGCCCTTCATAGTCTTTTTCGGTTCCCTTTCCCGCATATATAAGCTGCAGCGTTTCCTGTGAAAAATCAGCCTCCGTTGCATAGCCTCCAAGGGGTACGGTACACATATGCCCTTCAGGATCCTGAAAGGACAGGGTACCTTTTTCATACTGCCATCTGTCAACCGGACATTCATCCTTTGTTACATTCTGAAGTCCGATCTTTTTCATTTCCAAGGCAAGAAAATCTGCTGCCCTGTGCTCCGCATCCGACGCCGATGAGCGGTTCCCTGTCAGTTCATTATCAACAATTCCTGACAGCTCCCTTATGATCCCCATAGAATAGGTAATATCAATTTTTTCTTCAAATTTTTTCATACTTTTTGTCTCTTTTGTCTGAAACAATATTTCTGTAAATATAAAATTCATTTTATACCAGAATGCCCCGGTGCATGGCACCAGGGCATTCTTTATCTCTGTTTCAGATATTCTTATTTGTTAGCAAGCTCTGCTTTCAGCTTCTCTGTCAGGGCAGGAACGATCTTGTTCAGATCTCCTACGATACCATAATCAGCTACATCGAAGATAGGAGCTGACTCATCCTTGTTGATAGCGATGATGATATCAGACTCTTCCATACCAGCTACATGCTGGATTGCTCCGGAAATACCGATTGCGAAGTATACGTTAGGACGAACGGTCTTACCAGTCTGTCCAACCTGAAGATCCTTCGGCTTCCAGCCTGCATCTACAACTGCACGGGAGCAGCTTACGGTACCGCCAAGTACTTCTGCAAGATCATCAAGAAGCTTGAAGTTCTCTGCGCTTCCAACTCCACGTCCGCCAGATACAAGGATCTTGGCATCCATGATATCAGCTACGTCAGATACGGACTTAACGATCTTTAAGATCTCAACATACTTGTTGTCAGGTGTGAATCCAGGATTGAATTCGATCACCTCAGCCTTTGCTCCGGGAACTCTCTCAGCCTTCTGCATAACACCAGGACGAACTGTTGCCATCTGAGGACGGAAGTTCGGGCATGCAATCGTAGCGATTGTGTTACCACCGAATGCAGGACGTGTCATTAACAGCTGGTTGTGAAGCTGCTCCTTGCCGGGGATCGGGTTGATCGGGAAATCTCCGATATCAAGCTGTGTACAGTCTGCTGTCAGACCTGTATGGATTCTTGCAGAAACTCTGGGGCCAAGGTCACGACCGATTGCAGTAGCACCTACCAGGAAAATTTCAGGCTTGAATTCATTGATCACAGATGCCAGTGCATGTGCATAAGGCTCTGTTCTGTACTCTTTTAATTCAGGATCATCTACAACGATGACCTTATCAGCACCATACTCAGCAAGCTCGTCAGCAAGACCCTTGATTCCGCTGCCAACTAAAACTGCTGTTACTTCTGTGCCTAAATCCTTGGCAAGATCTTTTCCCTTACCAACTAATTCTAAAGCAATTCCGCTGAGTTCATTGTCTACCTGCTGTGCAAAGACAAAAACTCCCTTATATTCTTGAATATTCATTTTGGAACCTCCATTATCATCCTTAATTAGATCACGTGCTTAACTTTTAACTTGTCAATAATATAATCAACTGAAGCTGCTGCATCAAGGTTAACCTTCTCGCCTGCTCCCTTTCTTACCTTATCGGAAGCCTTAGCGATCTGGGTAGGTGAACCCTTCAGACCTAAATTGGAATCATCTACATCCTTCAGATCTGCTCTTCCCCATACGGTGATGTCAGCCTTGTAAGCATCAAAGATTCCGCCGGGAGTCATATAACGGGGCTCGTTTAATTCAGCAAGTGCTGTAATTAAGCAGGGCATTTTTGCCTTTAATACGTGATATCTGTCATCGAACTGACGCTCAACGATCACGCTGTCGCCTTCTACTTCGATCTTCTGTGCATAGGAGATTACCGGAATTCCAAGATGCTCGGAAATCTGAGGTCCAACCTGTGCGGTATCACCATCGATAGCCTGACGGCCTGTGATGATCAGGTCATACTCAAGGTTACGCAGTGCGCCTGCCAGTGTCTGGGAGGTAGCCCAGGTATCAGCACCACCAAGAACACGGTCTGTTACAAGGATACCCTTGTCAGCGCCCATTGCAATTGCCTCACGAAGAACTTCTTCTGCCTTGGGAAGACCCATTGTCAGAACAGTTACTTCTGCGCCATACTGGTCTTTTAATCTAAGTGCTGCTTCCAGACCTGCCTTGTCGTCAGGATTCATGATAGTAAGCATCGCACCTCTGTCAAGTGTACCGTCGGGATTGAACTTAACGCCGCCCTTTGTATCAGGTACCTGTTTAACACAAACAACGATTTTCATTGTATTATCTCTCCTTATTCTTTCATTCTTATTTCAGCAGGGAACCGGAAATAACCATTCTCTGTACTTCAGATGTACCTTCATAGATCTCTGTGATCTTGGCATCTCTCATCATACGCTCAACGTCGTACTCTCTGATATAACCATATCCACCATGGAGCTGAACAGCCTTGGTTGTTACTTCCATAGCAACCTCTGCAGCATACAGCTTAGCCATAGCAGCTTCTACTGTGTAGCTCTTCTGGGTAGCCTTAGCCATAGCTGCTCTGTATACCATGTACTGTGCAGCCTGAACCTTGGTAGCCATATCAGCTAACTGGAACTGTGTATTCTGGAACTGTCCGATAGAACGTCCGAACTGTTTTCTTTCTTTTACATATTCGATTGTTCTTTCTAAAGCACCTTCTGCAAGTCCAAGAGCCTGAGAAGCGATACCAATACGTCCTCCATCAAGAGTATGCATTGCGATACCGAAACCTTTACCCTGTTTTCCTAACAGATTTTCTTTTGGAATACGGCAGTCTTCAAAAATTAATTCATATGTAGCTGATCCGCGGATACCCATTTTCTTTTCTTTTGTTCCGAATGTGAAACCTGGAGTTCCTTTTTCTACGATGAATGCAGAAATTTCTTTCATCTTTCTTCCGCGTTTTTCAACAACACCTGTTACTGCGATTACGATATAAACGTCTGCGTAACTACCATTTGTAATGAAGCACTTAGATCCGTTTAATACCCATTCGTCTCCGTCTAATACGGCTTTTGTCTGCTGTCCCTGTGCATCTGTACCAGCACCTGGTTCTGTCAGACCAAAAGCTCCTAATTTCTTACCAGATGCTAAATCTGGGATATATTTTTTCTTCTGTTCTTCTGTACCAAAAGTCTGGATTGGATCGATACAAAGAGATGTATGTGCAGAAACGATAACACCTGTTGTACCACAAACTTTTGATAATTCTTCAACACACATAACGTATGTTAATGGATCGCATCCCTGTCCACCATATTCTTTAGGAACTGGAATACCTAAGAATCCTGCTTTAGCCATTTTTGCTACAGTTTCAACTGGAAACTGTTCATTTTCATCCACGTCCTGTGCAAGAGGCTTTACTTCTTTTTCAGCAAACTCTTTGAAAAGAGTTCTTGCCATTTCATGTTTCTTACTTAATGTGAAATCCATTTGTAATTATCCTCCTATTACATTCTTATGCCCATAATTACTGAGCATCAACAGGTGTCTTAGTGCGGTCAGCATTATATACATAGAATCCCTTACCACTCTTAACACCAAGGTTGCCGCCACGTACCATCTTACGAAGTAATGGACATGCACGATACTTGCTGTCGCCGGTCTCGT
>OLSQ01002718.1_pt1 | contig 12462 bp, 9 predicted proteins | sample 1672561 | NCBI WGS metagenome assembly OLSQ01 (sample SAMEA3136699, study PRJEB25190) | human gut metagenome | biome: human gut; feature: human-associated habitat; material: faeces | place: Austria | collected 2013 | reverse complement strand
TCAGCCTGTGCCTGCTGTTCGTGGTGTTCTTCAACGGCTGGGGCGCGTTTGCCGGATGGGTCAACAGCTGGCAGTCCGCCGTCGTCCTGCCGGAACGGCTGACCATGGGCTTCGGCACGCTGCTCATCGCCCACGTCTGCTTCAACATCCCCTATGTCCTGCTGTCCGTCGGCCCAAAGCTGCGGCAGATGGACCGCAACCTTATCGACGCGGCGCAGGACCTGGGCTGCACCTGGATGCAGGCGTTCTGGAAGGTCATGATCCCGGAGATCAAGCCGGGCATCGTCTCCGGCGCACTGACGGCCTTCACCATGTCCATCGACGATTTCATCATCAGCTACTTCACGGCGGGCACGTCCTCCTCTACGCTGGCCATGACCATCTATGGCATGACGAAAAAGCGCGTCAGCCCGGAGATCAACGCCGTGTCCACGCTGCTGTTCGTCACCGTGATCCTGCTTCTGGCTGTCATCAACCTCCGGGAGAACCACGCCGAGCACCACCGTGCCGCCCACCGCGAGACATCCGCTCCCGCCCCGACCCCAAAGAAACACCCGGGCTTGGGCAAGAAGCTGGCTGCCGGAGGCCTGGCCTGCGTCCTGCTGGCCACGCTGATCGTCACCGGTACGGCGGCACGCAGCGAGCGGGTGGTGAATGTCTGTTCGTGGGGCGAGTATATCGACGAGTCCCTCATCACGGAGTTTGAGGAGCAGACCGGCATCCGCGTCAACTACCAGACGGCGGAGAGCAACGAGGCGCTGTACTCCCTTATCAAGATGGGCGGCGCGGACTTCGATGTCATCGTTCCCTCCGACTACATGATCGCCCGGCTGATCCAGGAGGATATGTTGGCGGAGCTGAACTACGACCACATCCCCAACTTCCAGAAGATCGACCCGCAGTTCACCCATCTGAGCTACGACCCGGAGAACAAGTACACCGTTCCCTACACCTGGGGCAGCGTAGGCATCATCTACAACACCGCCATGGTGTCTGAGCCTATCACCAGCTGGAGTGCCATGTTCGACGAGCAGTACGCCGGCCAGGTGCTGATGATCAACAACTCCCGCGATGCCCTCATGGCCGCCCTGTGCTGCCTGGGCTACGACATCAACACCACCGATGAAGCCCAGCTCACCGAGGCGTTTGAGCTGGTGAAGAACGCCAAGAGCAAGGGTGTTTATCAGGCCTTCGTCATGGACGAGATCTTCGGCAAGATGGAGGGCGGCAACGCGGCTATCGCCATGTATTACGCCGGCGACTACCTGACCATGCTGGAGAACAACGAGGACCTGGCCTTCGTCATCCCCGAGGAGGGCAGCAACTGGTTCGTGGATGCCATGTGCGTTCTTAAGTCCAGCCAGCACATGGACGAGGCCGAGGAGTGGATCAACTTCATCGCCTCCACCGATGCCAATCTGGCCAATATGGACTATATCTGGTACGCCTCTCCCAACGCGGAGGCTTTGGCGGAGTACCCCGCCTATTATCAGGAGACGTACGGAGAGCCGCTGGACGAGGACCTCTACCACATCATGGCTATCCCCGATGAGGAGCGCGCCCGCTGCGAGATCTACGTCAACCTGCCCCGGGAGACACTGAAGTTCTACGATAAGCTGTGGACGCAGCTTGGCGTATAAAGGAGGACAGAATATGATCAAGATCGGCATGACCCATACTGTGGAAAAGACTGTCACCCCCGATATGACCGCCAAGGCCGTCGGCTCAGGCGGGCTGGAGGTGTTCGGCACACCCTATATGCTGGGCCTGATGGAGTGCGCCGCCATGTGGTGCGTGCAGAATGAATTGCCCGAGGGCAAGGGAACGGTGGGCGTGAACATTTCCTCCAGCCATCTGGCGCCCACCCCTGTGGGCATGAAGGTTACCGCCACCGCTGAGGTGACGGACGTCTCCGCCAACGGCAAGATGATCACCTTCAAGGTCACGGCCTCCGACGCGGAGGGCCTCATCGGCGAGGGCATCCATACCCGCGCCGTCATCGACAACGCCCGCTTTCTGCAGAAGTGTAATGAAAAGCTGGCACGTATGTAAACCGAAGACCGAAAAGCAAAAGGCGGCCACGTGCCGCCTTTTGCTTTTACTTCACCGATGTCCGCCCCTTGCCACTTACCCCGAAATATGCTACAATACTTCGGATATAATCACTGGGGGAGGGAAGATGGTATGAGAGTCCTGGCCACCATCGGCTTTTCCTTTGCCGCCGGCGTATTCCTCACCCTGCTGCCCTGGGACGGCTGGCAGCTCTATGCCGCCGGGGTGCTGGCGCTGGTCTCACTTCTGTGGGCGCTGTTGGGCCGCAGGTCGGCCCACTTCCGCCGCGGTCTGCTGATCCTGCTGCCCCTGACGGTCTCCCTCCTGTATTTTACCGCCTACCGCGCCCTTGTCCGCCAGCCGGTGCAGGCTCTCTGCGGCGCAGAGAACGACTTCTCCGCTGCCGTCTGTGACTGGCCGGAGGCCACAGAGCACGGCGCGAAGGTCACGCTGCGCCTGCATGGTTTCCCCGGCACAAAGGCCGTCTATTACGGTGACAGCGACCTGCTGGCGCTCAGCCCCGGCGACACTGTCTCCGGGGCGGCCTGGTGGAACGATGTGGCTGCCATCGGCGACGGCGATCTGCGCCAGTTCAGCTCCCGGAGCGTCTATGTTCTGCTGTATGCCCGCGGTGAAACGGAGGTGCAGCCCGGCTTGGCCGGAGAGCTCCGTTACCTGCCCCAGCGTGCCGCCAAGATTCTGCGGGACAAGCTGGCTCAGCTGTGGGACGACCCCTCCGTGCTGGGCTTCCTTACCGCCGAGCTGACCGGCGATAAGTCTCTGCTGCCGGAGGAGGACTATGTGGCCATGCAGGAGACGGGGTTGGCCCACATTTTCGCCGTATCAGGACTGCACTGTGCCTTTCTCGTCACCCTGCTGTCCCTGCTGATCCCGTCGGCTCGCAGGCGCACGCTGTGCGCCGTGGCTATTCCGGTGCTGCTGTTCTATATGCTGCTCACCGGTCTGTCCCCCTCGGTGGTCCGGGCCTGTGTTATGCAGGTATTTTTGCTTATCGCACCGCTGTTCCGGCGGAGCAGCGACCCACTGACCAGTCTGGCCGCCGCGCTGACGGTGATCCTGCTGGCCAATCCCTACGCCGTGGGCAGCGTCAGTTTACAGCTCAGCTTTGCCGCTACGCTGGGCATGGTGCTGCTCTCCGGGCGGCTCTATAAGAGCTTTACCGGCTGGTATCGCGGCAAAAGCCGCGCCCTCGGAAGGGTGATCTCCTTTGTGGCCGCCAACCTAGCCGCCACACTGGGCGCACTGGTGTTCACCACACCGCTGACGGCGTACTACTTCAACATTCTGTCTCTCGTCGCGCCCCTGGCCGGACTGCTGGCCGTGCCCGCCGCTGGCTACGCCTTCATGTCCGCCTTCGTCTCTGCCCTCCTGGGCTTTGTTTGGACGCCCCTGGGCCATATCGTGGGATATGTCCCGCTTCTGCTGGTCAGATATGTCCTGTGGCTGGCCCATCTGCTGCTGACTGTGCCGTACCATGCGGTGTACTTCACCAATATGTATCTGCGGGTTTGGCTGCTGTACGTCTACGCTGTGTTTATCGGCTGTGCCGTCACCCCGGACGGCAGGCGCAAATATGCGCTGGCATCCTGCCTGACCGTACTGGCGTTGGCCGCTTGTCTCTGGTTCAACGTCCGCTGGCAGGAATACGGCTCGTTCAGCGCCATCGTGCTGGATGTGGGGCAGGGAGAGAGCGTGGCGCTGCGCTCCGGCGGGGAAACGGTGCTGGTGGACTGCGGCAGCAGCAACTCCTATGTGGATGCCGGCTCTGTGGCCGCCGATACGCTGCAAAGCGCCGGTGTCCGACGTTTGTCCGCCGTGGTGGTCACCCACTACCACGCTGACCACACCAACGGCCTTACGGAGGTCCTGACCCGCCTGCCAGTGGATACGCTCTATCTGCCGGACATTGAGGACGAGTATGGTGTCCGCGGCCGGCTCGTCTCCCTGGCGGAACGGCGGGGAATCGCCGTGGTGTTCGTCACCGTTCCCACCCGGATCACTCTGGGAGAGGCCGCTCTTACCATCTACCCGCCTCTGCAGGCCACCGGAGACCTGAACGAGCAGGGGCTTACGGCGCTGGCCAGCGCCGGGGATTTCGATCTGCTCATCACCGGCGATATGGCCGGTTCGACAGAAAGACTGCTGGTGCAGACCTACCCGCTGCCCGACCTGGAGGTGCTGGTGGTCAGCCACCACGGCTCGCGGTACAGCTCCGACGAGGACTTCCTCCGGGCCGTCACCCCGGAGACAGCCGTCATCAGTGTGGGTGACAACCGCTACGGCCATCCCACGGAGGCGGCCCTCCGCCGCCTGCAGGCCGCCGGCGCGTCCATTTGGCGCACCGACCAACAGGGCAGCATCCGCATCACCGTCAACGGAGGTTGAACATGGCAAAGAAGAAAGAAGAAGCATATCCCGGCTACGATGAGCTCCGCACCGCCCTGCAAAGCAGCGGCCCTGCCAACGTCTATATTTTCTTCGGTGAGGAGACGTATCTGATGCAGCAGGCGGTGGAGCAGCTCCGCACCATGCTTGTCCCCGCCGGGTTCGAGGAATTCAACTACCACCGTCTCACCGGCAAGGGCCTTACGGTGCAGGAGCTGACGGAGACGGTGGAGGCCATGCCCATGATGGCGCAGAACACCTTTGTCACCGTTACCGACCTGGACATCTTCAAGCTGGACGAGGCCCAGCGCGCCGCCCTGGTATCGCTGCTGGAGGATTTCCCGGAATACTGCACGCTGGTGTTCCTTTACCGCCAGATACCCTATAAAAAGGACGGCAAGATGAAGAAGCTCACCGCCGCCGTTGCCGCCCATGCCACGGAGATCGAATTTACACAGCAGGCCCGACAGAAGATGCAGAAATGGGTGCGCCGCCGGTTTGCCGCCTTTGACAAGGAGCTGGACGACAACGCCATCGACCATCTGCTCTTCACCTGCGGCAGCCTGATGGACGGCCTTGTGCCGGAGATCAACAAGATCGCCGCCTACACCAAGGGACAGCGCGTCACTGTGGCCGACATCGACGCCGTGGCCGATCCGGTGCTGGATGCCCGTATTTTCGACATGACCAACGCCGTCACCGCCCGGGACTACGACCGTGCCGCCGCTGTGCTGGCGGAGCTTTTCCGGATGCAGACCGAGCCTATCGCCATTTTAGCCGCCCTGAGCCGGGAGCTGCGGCAGCTCTACACCGCCCGGCTGGCACTGGACGGCAAAAAGGATGCCGTCTGGGTCAAGGATCTGTGGCGCATGACCTCCGACTACCCGGCCAAAAAGCTGATGCAGTCCGCCCGGGCTGTATCCCGGCCCTGGTGTCGGGAGGCCGTGCGGCGCTGCCAGACGCTGGACCGCCGCATGAAGTCCGAGCGCAACATGGACGCCGAGGGCGCGCTGAAGCTCTTCCTCATGGAACTGGCAGGTGCGCGATGAAGCCCCGCGTCCGTGAAGTGATCGTGGTGGAGGGGCGTTACGATAAAAACGCCCTCTCACAGGTGGTGGATGCCGCCATCGTGGAGGTGGGCGGCTTCGCCGTGTTCAATGACCGGGAAAAGACGGCCTACCTCCGCGCACTGGCGGAGAAGCGTGGTCTTATCCTGCTCACCGACCCGGACGGCGCAGGCTTTGTCATCCGCGGCCACCTCAAGGGCGTTCTGCCGCCGGACAGGCTGAAGCAGGCTTATATCCCCGATATTCCCGGCAAGGAGCGCCGCAAGAAGCGGCCTGGTAAGGAGGGCAAGCTGGGGGTGGAGGGGATGCCCCCCGACGTGCTGCTGGCCGCCCTGCGCCGCGCCGGCGCGACATTTGAGGGGGAGGGAGAAGCCCCTGCACCTACCCATATCACCAAGGCCGACCTGCTGGATAAGGGTCTTATCGGCCCGAATTCCGCCGCCCGCCGGGCCGCGCTCCAGCAGCGCTTGGGTCTGCCCGCCCACCTCACCACCAACGGCCTTTTGGAGGCGCTGACCCTGCTTCTGACCCGGGAAGAATTTGACGCGCTCTAAAATGCGCCCAGCTATTGCAATCCCGCCCAAAATCGCGTATAATTATAAATCGCTTTTATTACGACAACAAGGAGTGTGAGACAATGACCGAGGACATCAAGGCCACCGTACCGGAGGAAGCCGGCAAAAACTTTATCTTGAATTTCATCGACGAGGACATCGCAGAGGGTGGTCAGTTCCAGGGAATGACCGTCCACACCCGTTTTCCGCCTGAGCCTAACGGCTATCTGCACATCGGCCACTGCAAGGCCCTGACCATCGACTTCGGCACGGCGGAGAAGTACAACGGCCTGTGCAACCTGCGGATGGACGACACCAACCCCACCAAGGAGGACGAGGAGTTCGTAGAGGCCATCAAGCAGGACATCCACTGGCTGGGCTTCGACTGGGGCGACCGCTTCTTCTATGGCTCTGACTATTTCGAGGAGGACTACCGCCAGGCCGTCCTGCTCATCAAAAAGGGCCTGGCCTATGTCTGCCAGCTGACGCCGGAGGAGTTCAAGGCCAACCGCGGAGACATCGGCATCCCGGCCGTGTCTCCCTACCGTGACCGGCCTATGGAGGAGAGCCTGGACCTCTTCGCCCGGATGCGCGCAGGGGAGTTCCCCAACGGAGCGATGACCCTTCGGGCCAAGATCGACCTGGCCAGCGGCAACTTCAACATGCGCGACCCGGTGATCTACCGCATCAACCATATGAGCCACCACCGGCAGGGCAATAAGTGGTGCATCTATCCCATGTACGACTTTGCACACCCCATCCAGGACGCGCTGGAGGGCATCACCCACAGCCTGTGCTCGCTGGAGTTTGAGGCACACCGCCCCCTGTATAACTGGGTCATCGACCACTGCGAGCTGCCTGCCCGCCCCCGGCAGATCGAGTTCGCCCGTCTGGGCATCGACCACACCGTCATGTCCAAGCGCAAGCTGCGCAAGCTGGTGGAGGAGAACTATGTCTCCGGATGGGACGATCCCCGTATGCCCACACTGTGCGGCCTGCGCCGCCGGGGCTACACCGCCGCGTCCATCCGTAATTTCTGCGAGCGCATCGGCGTGGCCAAGTCCCCCAATGTCATCGAGTACGGCTTCCTGGAGCATTGCCTGCGGGAGGATCTGAACGCCCATGCCGAGCGGACTATGGCCGTTCTCCGGCCTGTGAAGCTCACCGTTACCAACTATCCCGAGGGGCAGAGCGAGACTGTCACCGTGGAGAACAACCCCGCCGATCCCGCCCAGGGCACCCACGACATCACCTTCTCCCGCCATCTGTGGATCGAGGCAGACGACTTTATGGAAGTTCCCGTCCCTAAGTACAAGCGCCTGACCCCCGGCGGGCTGGAGTGCCGTCTCAAGGGTGCGTATCTGGTCACCTGCACCGGCTGCGTCAAGGACGAGAACGGCAACGTCACCGAGGTGCTCTGCACTTACGACCCGGATTCCCGGGGCGGCGACCCCGCCGACGGGCGCAAGGTCAAGGGCGCGACGCTCCACTGGGTGGACGCCGCCAACTGCCTGGACGCCGAGGTGCGGCTGTACGACAACCTGTTCTCCGACGAGCAGCCCGATGGCCCGGACAAGGACTTCCTGGAATGCCTGAACCCGGACAGTCTGACGGTCCTCACCGGCTGCAAGGTCGAGCCGGAGATGCAGAAGGTGGCCGCCGAGTTTGATAAGAAGGAGAACCGCACCGGCACGAATGCGCCCACGTTCCAGTTCATGCGTTTGGGTTATTTCTGCCTGGACAACCGGGACAGCGCCGCTGACCACATGGTGTTCAACCGCAGCGTCTCTTTGAAAGACAGCTTCAAGAAGTAAGCGCACACGACAAAAAGAAGTGTCCTTTGGGCACTTCTTTTTGTCGTTGTGGCCTGTGTTTTCGCTATTTCGCCCAAAATCGCCGGGTAATTTTGGTTGACCTGCCGAAATGTGAAAAATTTCCCTGTCCGCGCTTGCAACTCCGGAAGCGCAGTGCTATACTCATAACACAAATGCAGACTGGCACAAAACCCCTATAGGGGTTTTCCATTCTTTGTGAGAGCAAAGAATGAAGCGTGTTGGCTGTAAAATTTTAACAGAAGGGGTACAAAGACATGAATAATCGCAAAGCAACCAAACGGGCGCTGCTGACCAGCGTCATGGCGCTGGTCATGTGCGTGGTCATGCTGTTGGGCACTACGTTTGCGTGGTTTACAGACACAGCCACCGCCAATGTCAACAAGATCGAGGCCGGTAATCTGGATATTCAGTTGTTCTACGCGAACAACGCTGATGGCGTTAATGCAAGATGGACGGAACTGACCAACAACAGCACTACTGTGCTGAAGTTCCTTCAGAGCAACGGCACAACGGCAACGCAGCAGGACTTCTACTGGGAACCCGGCGGAACGTACAGCCTGCCCGCACTGAAGGTCGTCAACAACGGCAACCTGAACCTGAAGTACAAAATCGAGATCACCGGCATCAAGGGCAGCGCCAAGCTGAATGATGTCATCGACTGGACGATGAAGCTGAACGGCATCGACTTTGCCATCGGCAGTGAGCATGTTCTGAATGCGGCAACGGCCAGCACTGAGAGTGCTGACATTCTGACCATCAGCGGCCATATGCGGGAGACCGCTGGCAATACCTACATGAACGAAAAGATCGAGGGCATCACCATCACCCTCAAGGCCACTCAGGCCACCGGTGAGTACGACAGCACCACCAACGATTACGATAAGGACGCTCCCTATACCACCGTCACCGTTTCCAATGAGGAGGAACTTCGCACGGCTCTTTTCAATGCTCCTACCGATGGTGGCGGCGTAAAAGTCGTTCTTCAGGGCGACATTACTCTGGATATGTATTATTCCGCCCTGCTGTTTGCACATTCCAACACAGCAGATAAATGGCAGCATAGCGGTGGTCTGAGTGCAGAAGATGCTGCAATAGAAGCCGCTAAGCCTGAAAACAATGAAGTTCCCGACTACAGTACTGCTTATGATACTCTTGCTCACTACAAAACCGCTGTAAATGGTTGGGATACCGTCAGCAGTGATTTGGCTGAGCAGGCTAAATTTGGAGCCAACTTCCCCATGAGTGCAACAAATCCTGTTGCTCGTTTGGTAGTTAAGCCCGGTCAGGATGTCATCATTGATCTGAACGGCAAAACTATTGCCAAGAGAGCTGATGCAACGCACGGCAGTTGGAGTGCCACCGATACCGACATTATCGCAAACTACGGTATGCTGAAAATTACTGACAGCGCTAATGGCGGCAAGGTCGTTGGCCGTGGTTATTACTCTTGCGTTGGTGCTGTACTGCACAATTACAGTGGCGCGATCATGACTGTTGAGAAGGTCGAGATCGACGGTAATGCCGCAGGCTTTACGGCTGGCACGGGCCAGTATGTGATCGCCAACGATGGCGGTACGGTGGTGATCGATGGAGCAAATGTCCATGACACGGCCACCTCTGCATCTCTTGTTGTCAATACTGCTGGTACGATAACGATCAAGGGCAATGCTACGCTCAATCACCCCAACACCAAGACCATCAACTGCAAGGGTGGCGAGGTGTTTGTGGAGAGCGCAAAGATCACTTCCAATGCCTATTCCGTCTACGCTGCCGGCGGCACTGTGACCGTGACGGACAGCGGCGTGACCGTTACCGGCAGCGGCACTATGACCGAAGACGGCGGCACGATCGTCCACAAATAATCGCTACCCCTTTTCTCCCGCCGCCTTACCAGCGGCTGGAAATACCCCTTCCGCTGCGGCCATGCTCAGCCGCACGGACATAAAAAAGAACCGCCCCCGGGCGGTTCTTTTTTGCCCTCTATTCATTCTTTTTACCATTCATTCACCTTTCTGTTTTTGTCCTAAAAGCCGCAAGTTCTGCGCCGTGACTTGACGAATTGTTAACACCCGGCTATAATCAAAGAACAACCTATGGGTATAAGGGGAAAAAGAACATGAAGCTACGCGCATTTTACGACCAGTGCGGCGGCAGCTACGAGGGCACCGTCGCCCGTTTCCAGGGGGAGGAGCGTGTGCTGAAATTCCTGCGTATGCTCCCCGCTGATGAGAGCCTGCCCGAGCTTACCGCTGCCATGACGCGGGAGGACGCTCACACGGCGTTCCGCGCGGCCCACACCATCAAGGGCATCGCGCTGAACCTGGGACTGAACCAGCTGGCGGCGAAGGCCTCCGCGCTGACGGAGACGCTCCGGGGGAAGGAGACCATACCGCCGGAAGCACCGGAGCTGTGCAAAGAGGTGGAGCACGACTGCGCCGTTGTTCTGGACGGCATTTCCCGGCTGGAGGCGTAAAAAAAGAAGCACCCGCGGGTGCTTCTTTTTTACGCCTTATAGTACCGCTTCGCGCAGAACTCCCGCTGCACCGTCACCGCGCCGCTGTCCGTGAGCCAGCTGACGAAGTTGGAAAAGTTCCGCTCCACGATGCTGAATTTCATCTCGTTGTGAGTACGCACGTTCTCCTGCTTGCAGAACGCACCGATCCACTCTGGGAACGTCATGCCATCCTCCAAAAGCGCCAGCAGCTCCGCCCGCTTGGACTGGATGACCGCAATGTTGTGGTCGATGACAGCACCCAGCGCCTCGGGCTGCACCACACTCTTGTGGGCCAGAATGTACGCCTTATAGTCCGTGGTTTTCAGGTACGCTTTGCTCTCCAAATCTTTGGCGATGAACATACTGGTGGGCAGCTTTGCGCCGTCGATCTGGCTTTGGTCAAGAAGCGCATCGCCGATATAGGCTACGCCGTCCGGCGTCGTGAACCCCAGCTGTCCCGCCGTATGGCCCGGCAGCGGCAGGATGCCGAAGGTCCGCCCGTCCAGCGTCAGGGACGTGTCCGACTCCCGCAGCACCCGGTCCGCCGTGAAGCACTCCTCCAGGAACAGCTCCTGGATCTTGCCGTAGGTCAGGGCCACATAGTTGGCGCGGTAGCTGTCCGGGTTCACGGAGATGCCCGCCTCGATGAGGGAGATGATGGCCTTTGCGCCGTACCGCTGCTGCAGATACCGCACGTTCCCCGTGTGGTCGAAGTGGGCGTGGGAGCAGAGCACGTATTTCGGCACGAGACCGTTGGCGTCCAGCAGGTTTGTCAGGCCGCTCCGGTCCAGCTTGGCGTAGCCCGTGTCCATGAGTACGATGTTCCGCGCATCCAACTTGTAGATGGGCAGCAGGGCCGTGCTGCCCACTGCCGCGTATGTGTCGCCCAGTACGTGGATCATGTCCATGCCCGGCCACCTCCCGCAATGTTTTTACCCATTATACACCTTTGCAACGGAAATACAAATTTTTTATTTTCCCTCTATGCAAACGCCGCAAAATAAGGTAAAATAGCAGGGAATACAAAAGGGAGGAAACGGGATGGAAGAACCGAGATTTAAGCGGGTGCTGCTGAAGATCAGCGGCGAAGCGCTGGCCGGCGACAAGCACTTCGGCCTTGACTTCCAGGTCATGGCCCGCGTGGCCGACGTCATCAAGGAATGCGTGGACATGGGCGTTCAGGTGGGCGTGGTCATCGGCGGAGGCAACTTCTGGCGCGGCGTGAAGGATGGCGAGGGGCATATCGAGCGCACCCGTGCCGACCACATGGGTATGCTGGCCACCGCCATGAACTGCATGGCCATGGCCGACGTGCTGGAGCAGAAGGGCGTAGACGTGCGGGTGCAGACGGCGCTGGAGATCCGGGCCGTGGCGGAGCCGTATATCCGGGCCCGGGCCATCCGTCACCTGGAGAAGGGCCGTGTGGTCATCTTCGGCTGCGGCATCGGCTGCCCGTTCTTTTCCACCGACACGGCGGCGGTGCTGCGGGCGGCGGAGATCGAGGCCGACGTGATATTGCTGGCCAAGAACATCGACGGCGTGTACGACAGAGACCCGGCCAAGAATGCCGATGCCGTCAAGTTTGACACCATCACCTACGACGAGGTGCTCAAACGCCACCTGGCCGTGATGGACTCCACCGCCACCAGCCTGTCTATGGACAATCACATCCCCGTGCTGGTGTTCGCACTGAAAGACCCTGAAAATATTATCCGCGCCCTGCGCGGCGAAAAAATCGGAACGATCGTGAAGGAGGACTGACCCCATGTTGAAGGATGAATACAAAGTCTACGAGGAAAAAATGAAGAAGAGCATCGAGTCCGTTGTCAGCGACTTCGATACCGTCCGCGCCGGCCGCGCCAACGCCTCCGTGCTGAACCGCATCAGCGTGGACTACTACGGCACGCCCACGCCCATCCAGCAGATCGCGTCTGTTGGCTCTCCCGATCCCCGCACCCTGCTCATCACCCCCTGGGACGCCTCCGCCCTCAAGGGCATTGAGAAGGCCATCCAGGAGTCCGACCTGGGCATCAATCCCCAGAACGACGGCAAGT
>OLSQ01002714.1_pt1 | contig 12483 bp, 10 predicted proteins | sample 1672561 | NCBI WGS metagenome assembly OLSQ01 (sample SAMEA3136699, study PRJEB25190) | human gut metagenome | biome: human gut; feature: human-associated habitat; material: faeces | place: Austria | collected 2013 | reverse complement strand
AGCGCCGCCGAAGGTGAATACCCATGAGAAGAACGGCGGCGTGGGCGCCACATCCACGGTGGCCCGGAAGTGGTTGGCGTCCACCACCTCCGTGTCCACATCCTCCCCGAAGTGATCTATGATGTTTCGCATGGTGCGGTTCTCACACAGCAGCGTCACCCGCTGGGGCATGTCGTGATACATGCCAAAGATTTCCCGGATGTAGGACGCTGGGTCAAAGGACGGATCCGCTATGTAAGGGGCATCTGAATCCTGGATGGCCGTCATGCGGTCCACCCGGAACTGGGCCAGTTTGCCGTGCTTTTCCGACCAGCCCACGGCGTAATAGAAATCCCGGCTCCAGATGAGGACATAGGGGCTGAATCCATAGCGGTAGCCCTTGTGTTTCAGGACCTTTTCCTTTTTCGGCGTGTACTCGAAATACTGGAAGGAGATGGCCCGTTGTTTGTGAATCGCCGTCTGGATCGCGTCGATGGCGTAGTACACGGCCTCGTTGTCCGGCTTGGCCGTGCCGTCCATGTAGACGGGGCGGTTCAGGAGCGCGGCGTTGTGTCTGCTGGTAAGATGGCCTAACTTCTCAATGAGGGCGGTGCTTTTCTTCTCTGTGATGAGGTGGGAGGACTCCACAGCGTCCACCAGCAGTTTCAGTTCCGGCAGCTCAAGCAGCCGGGAACCGACGAAGTAGCGGTTTTGCGTGCTTTTGATGCAGATGACGTCCAGGCCGAAGTCCATGAGCAGTTGGATATCGCTGTACACATTTTTCCGGGTGGTCTGGATGCCATGAGTCTCCCAAAAACGGAGAATATCCGCGCCAGTTGCGTAGTGGTGCTCATCTGTCTGCTTCAGGAGAAGTTGTAGCAATAGGAGAATTCGGGAGCGCGGATCGTTTTGCATATTGGTCATCCTCAATTTCGAAGACACTCTTGGTGTAATGAGTTCGATCTCCACAGGTTACATGAGTTGTTTCTTTAATTTTTGGAAACTCTCGTCGCTGATGACGTGCTCAATCCGGCAGGCATCTGCCTCTGCGGTTTTCGGATCCACGCCGGCGGCAATCAGACGCTCGGTAAAGAAACGGTGCTTTTCGTAAATCTGTTCCGCCACTTCCCGGCCAATGTCGGTCAGGTGCAGGAAATAGTCGCTGTCCATCGTCAGAAAACCTCCATCCCGCAGGGTCGCCACCGCATGGCACACGCTGGGCTTTGACACCTCCATATGCCGGGCGACATCAACAGAGCGCACTGTTCCTTTCTGCATTTGGAGCACTAAAATTGCCTCTAAATAATCTTCACCCGATGTGGTGGCTTGCTGTTTTCTTTTCATATTTCCCTCTTAGGACGTTCATGTCGGTAAGGAAGACATTTGCTGTTTCTGCTGGAGTGCAACCAAATGCGCATACAACCCGCCTTTTTTAGCCAACTCGCTGGGAGTCCCCACTTCAGTCACTTTTCCTTTGTCCAAAACAACTATCTTGTCTGCATTCGCTATGGTCCTCATGCGATGCGCAATAACTATCACTGTCCTACCTTTTAATAACGCTGACAAGGCAGTTTGTACCATTGTTTCGCTTTCTGCATCCATAGATGCAGTTGCTTCATCGAGAAGAATAACAGGAGCATTTTTTAATAAGGCACGAGCAATAGAAATGCGCTGGCGCTCGCCACCGGATAATTTACTTCCGTTTTCCCCGATATTCGTGTCATAGCCTTGCGGTAAACGATCAATAAACTCATCACATTGGGCGGCCTTTGCTGCGGCTCTGACATCTTCGTCAGATGCTCCGCTACGGCCAAGTCGTATATTTTCCATTACCGATTCGTCAAAAAGGGTGACATTCTGGAATACGATTGCATAGTTTTTTAGCAATACTTCCGGTTCAACGGTTTTGACGTCTATGCCTCCAAGTGTTATGAGTCCGGAATCGGCGTCCCAAAAACGCGCTGCTAATTTTGAAACTGTTGATTTTCCACTGCCAGATGGCCCGACTAAAGCAGTTATTTCGCCTTGCTTTGCTACAAAAGATACTCCTGTCAGAACTGGTTCCTCGTTATAAGAAAAGTAAACATCCTTGAACTCAATATCGCAGCCAATGTTATTGCAACAGTCTGAGCCGGTTTGTTCCTGTGTATTGTCTATCTGTTTCATCCGGCCAATGCTTACAAGTGCGGCAAAAACCTCCGCTAATAGCATGAAACAGTTGGTGAATGGATCATAGATTCGGCCAGCGAAAAGAAGGAACAGTATGAGCATGGGAATAGAAAGCATACCTTCAATCACCAAGTTTCCCCCTATAAGCAAAACAGCAACTAAACCAAAGCGCAGGATGAACTGAGCAGCTGTTGTAGATGCTCCGGGGGCTAACTCATTTCGGAAGGAACAACGAATAACATTCTCTAACTTTTTATCAAGTTCATCCAAGTATACATCCGTTTTTGAGTATGCTTTTAATTCTTTTATAGTATCAATATATTCTTGTACTGCGTCATAGGCGCACCTTTTTGCCTCCAGATTTTCAAGTTCCGCCTTACTCTGTGCCTTACGAGCAAGAACAACAACAATTGAGGCAACTGGTACCGGGACAATAATACAAAGAGCCATCCTCCAGTCTAAAACTGCCAGCCCCACGGACATAATAACAAACATAAGAATTGTGCCTAACAACTGTGGAATCGCATTAGAAAATGTCCGTTCTAGTGCCGTACAATCCCCCATAATAGTAGTTGTCAGATCTGCTAAATTTTTCTTTTCAAAGAACGACAGTGGAAGTTTTCTGAGTTTTTCAGCCAGCACAATTCTTCGATTTGCACTTTCCTTATATGCGGCAGTGTATGTCAAATTGTATTGTACTAATTGGGTAATCGCGATCATACCAAAAAGCACCAGGGTAATTCCAACAAAGACCGGAATATTCCGACCTACATTAACTTGAGTCCCCGCCGCTTTTTCTAAAAGCATCATTACTACCATCAACAACAAACTTGCTGGAATGATCTGTATCAAATTGGCGCAGGCAGTTGCTATAATCCCTTTTGCTAAATCTTTTGCGCCTTGATCGCTTAATGCAAACGCACGTTTTAGCATAGACAGCACCTCAACTTTCTATATGCCACTGTACCGTCTTGTTATAATTGTCCCACATTTTAGCATACTCGCCCTGATGCTTTATCAAATCAGAATGTGTTCCGCTTTCCGCTATCGCACCGTTTTTCATCACCAATATTTGGTCTGCATCCTGGACAGTCGAAAGCCGATGTGCGATCATAATAACCGTCTTATTCTTTATAAGTCCATCAAAGGCTTTCTGGATTTGATGCTCATTTTCGGGGTCAGCATATGCTGTCGCCTCATCTAAAACTACAATAGGAGCATCTTTTAAAATAGCACGGGCAATGGAAATGCGCTGTGTTTCGCCCCCGGACAGGTATACACCTTGACTTCCAATAATTGTGTCTATTCCGTTTGGAAGTTTTTTCAGTATGTCATCGCACTGCGCCAGATGAGCTGCCTTTAGAACTTCCTCACGGGTTGCCAATGGTCTTCCGGCTCTTATGTTTTCTAATAGGCTATCCTTAAACAACTTGGGGTCCTGGAACACAAACGCCACCATTTTCATTAAATCGCCCTGTGGGATTTCCCTGATGTCAACGCCGCCAATTTTTACTGCGCCATCCTGCACGTCATAGAACCGAGGAATCAGACTGGCCGCTGTGCTTTTACCTGACCCTGAGTGTCCCACAAGGGCGGTTATTGCTCCTGCTTTTGCCATAAAAGTGAGATGTGAAACTGCGGGGTGATCGGTATTATCATATGCAAATGTCACATCTTCAAAAGCGACCTCATATGTATCAGGATATTGGGGGATCGCTGGTTCTGGTTGCTGTTCAGAAGTTAAAATCATATCGATTCTACGCATAGACTCCTCTGCCTGCATTTTATAACTAGTCATATACATAATTTTATTAAGCATCACTGCGCATGCCGGAGAGAAAATCACGTAAAACAGAAAACTTTGAATAAAATCTCTGAGTGTCGGGGTCGTAAATCCAACTAGAAGGCCAATCGGAACCAGCACTAAAAAGGATGAGTTTACGATAGCATTAAATGCAACCATGCCTTTCTTGCAAGACATAGTATAAGCAAGTGCGTACTTTTTATAGGTCTCTATCGCACTATGAAATTTGGCGAACGACTTTACAGTTTGTCCGAACACCTTGACAACGGCGATTCCTCTAATATATTCAACAGCCTCATGGTTCATTGTTTCTTGAGCGTCTTGATAAATTCTCATAAACTCAGCACTATTCTTTCCCATGAGAGAGCTTTGCAGATAAAAGGCCATTCCATATAAGATAATAAGTGGAACCCCAATACGCCAGTCAAAAATGATCATAAAGCAAATACCAGCAATCAGGGTTACTTGGGCACCTGTTAAATCTGGCAACTGATGTGCAATAAAAGTCTCCGTTTGAAAACTGTTTTCATCAATTATTTTACGCAATTTTCCGCTTGGATTGGCATTAAAATAGCCAATTGGCATATGAGCAAGGTGCTTTAATGCTGCCATCTGCAGGTTTTTTTGAATATGGAACGCAACGATATGAGAAGATAGCAAAGCCAAAAAGTAGAGTGCTACTCCCACGAGTTCTAATCCTAATGCAAAAAGGCCCCAATTCAATAATGCTTGGCCATTCAATTGATCGCCTAAAAATACAGCGATAAGTTCTCTTGCCGCAAAATATACACAGATAAAAGGGCCTATAATAAACAACGCACTGATGCCGGAAAGGCAACGTGCAAAAGTCAAGAGGCCCCTGTATCTACCGGCAAAACTGAGAATCCGCTTAATTCCTTTTGATTGATTGCTCACCAATATCTGGACTCCTTTCAACCGGCAGAGCAAATATATGGTTTAACATAACTTCTCTGTAATCTATTTGGAATATGTTATTTCTCTTTCTGCAAACGGCGTGCTATGCAAAACATAGCACGCCGTTTGCGGAATAAGGAAATACTCACTTTAATGTGATATTTTGTACAGCAGTAAAGTTTGCATCAGGCGGAAAATCGTAGTTTGCAATCTTATCACTATACACTGCAAGTTGGTGAGGATACACCAGAGGTGTAGTAAGGCACTGATCCGCCATCGTAGTCAAAATAATTCCATAAATCTCTTGGATTCGTTCCTCGTCAGTAGTAGATTCCAATTCTGTAATCAGATCGGCACCGCCCGGCAAGTATGCAGCGACCTGGGAGATAATTGGGTCCATGGCCATGCTGGGATCGATATTACCGATCGTATTGCCCGGATCATAGAAACCGCCTTGTGTTTTAAATAAGGTAAGGCCGTACTCTCCAGTTGTAATCATTGCATACCAGTCCATCATTTGTGCAGACTGCGGTGTAAGTTCGATTCCGATTTTCCCTAACTGGTCGCAGATATAAACAACCAAGTTATCATCAGAAGCGGAGCCTGCTTGGTACTGAAACGGAGAGGATAGTTTCTCGCCGTCCTTTTCACGGATGCCATCGCCATCCGTATCAATGTATCCTGCTTCATCAAGCAATTGGTTTGCCCTGTCTATATCATAAGAGTATACGGTCTGCTCTACATCACAATAGGGTAGGGTCTTCGGGAAGAAAGTATCTGCTTTTTCATACAGGCCGCCATAAATGCTCTCAGAAATTGCATCTTTATCTAAGGCCAATGTAATGGCTTGGCGAACAACTTCATCACCAAACATGGAACTACTTAAATTATAACCAATATATCCGGTGCGGAAAGATTTGTCATCAACCTTGGCACCAAATCCCTCAGTGTTTTGCATTTCCACAAAACTTTCATTGGAGACGTTCGTGATTCCTGCGACAAAATCAATCTCTCCGTTTTTCAATGCGAGGATTTTAGCATCATTGTCAGGAATGCTCTCGATAGAAAAACTCTCAACATCAGGTCTTTCACCCCAATAGTAGGGATTGCTCTCGAAATTCCAAGTCTGCCCGTCATTATCTCCAACATACATGTAGGGACCTGTGCCATAGGTTGCAGTTTCAAAAGTATCCTTTTTCGTTAAATCATCATTAAGTTGTTCACTTGATACAATTCCGAATGGATTCGCCAAACACAGCTCCCGTAGCGCATTATAATAAGGTTGCGTCAGATGCATTTCAACAGTATAGTCATCAACGACCACTGCATCTTCAATAATTGTAGACAGGCGGCCATAGGTTCCATTGTATTGCCCCAAATTGATGGGAACGGCCAAAAGCGATTTGGCAACATCTTCAGCAGTCAGATCACTACCATCAGAAAATTTCACATCATGCCGTAGATTGAACGTGTAGACTGTTCCATCTTCGCTAATTTTCCAATCCTCGGCCAGACCACCAACGTATTCTCCATCTTGATATTCTACAAGCACATCGTAGAAATTGCTAAGATAATATGTGATACCGAAGTTGCTTGCCGATACATCAGGCGTCATAATTGTATAGAAATTTTCAAACCCCCAACTTTCGGCCAAAGTGATGTGGTTGGCTTCCGTTTCCTCCACAACATCATTGCCCGAAGAAACAGGCGTTTCTGAGTTTTCGCCATTGTCGCCTGTACAGGCAACCAACGAAACCATCATGGCCGCAGCCATAAGAATCGTTGCAAGTCTTTTGAATTTCATCGCAAACTATCCTTTCATTTTATTTCTGCTATGATCAATTCCCACAATGATTATATATCAGTAATTCCACTCGCATATAAAAGCGTCTTGCTGTATTCGCTTGAAAATACTGATATATCTCCAGAAAATTCAACCTGTTCAATCAAGGCGGAATTTTTCATAACCAAAATTACGTCAGCAATAACGACGGCTAACTCCATATCATGCGTAATAAATACAAGGGTAAATGCGAGTTTCCTCTGCAAGTCAACAATTTCTTCGATGATCTTCTTGCGCAAAGGAAGGTCAAATCCATTTGTTGCCTCATCAAAAATTAGGCACTTTGGTTCTGCCGCCAATGCCCTTGCAATAGCGACACGTTTTTGCTCACCACCAGATAATTCGGCGGGAAGGCGCGAGTAGTATTCAACAGGCAAATTACATAAATTCATCAGATCATGGCACCTTTTTTTACGTTCTTCTTTGTCTAAATGAAAAAAACACAAAAGAGGTTCTTCGATTGATTTGCCAATGGACATTTTAGGGTCTAATGCAGATGAAGAATCCTGTTGAATAATTTGTACTTCCCTGAAGTAATTTGTACGAACCTTGTGTTTACCGTAAACAGGTATCCCATTGGCATAGATATTCCCCGCCGTAGGACGCTGGAGGCCCGCAATCATTCTGGCGAGTGTTGTCTTACCTGACCCCGACTCACCAACGATGGCATACCGTTCACCATCAATAAATTGGATGGAAACCGGGGAAACCGCCACGAATCCCTCTTTGGAAAACGGATTGCGGGCAAAAGTGCAACTTACATCTTTCGCCTCAATCATAGATAATCACCGCCTTTCCAACGTACAAGCACTAAGCAGATATTTTGTATATTCTTCTTTAGGTTCATTGAATATCTGCTCCGTTGTCCCTGCCTCGACCAACTGGCCATTATTCATTATTAAAATTCGATCTGCCATTGACGCCGCTCTTAAATCATGTGTAACAAATAAGATCGCCATGCCGCCACTGCATAACTGCCTAAGTAATTGCATCAATTCAATTCGGTTACAGGCATCTATTGCTGTAGTCGCTTCATCAGCAACCAATATAGTAGGCTGATTGATTAGTGCTGCTGCAATCATAATCCGCTGCAACATCCCACCCGAAAGGGCATCAGGATAACTCTTTAGTATCCGTTTCAAATCATCAAGGCCCAACTGTTGTAGTGTGTTGCTCACTAATAGATGTAATTCCTGCCGTGATATTTGGGGGTTATGTAAGTAACATGTTTTTTCTAATTGCCTTCCAATACGCAGCGATGGATTAAATGCTGTCATGGGGTTTTGCATAATATAGCATATTTCTTTACCGTAGATTGCCTGCAATCGTTTCTTTGAACAGTGCAGCAAGTTTTCCCCCCTATAAAGCACCTCACCTGAAATGGAATAATTAGAACTAAGTAAGCCCATAACGGCCTTGCATACCGTCGTTTTTCCTGCCCCAGAGCTGCCCACAATGGACAACATTTCTCCTCCATCTATTGAAAAAGAAATGTCCTCTGCAATTTCTTCACCCGTTTTGAGAGTAATAGTGAGATCTCTGACGTCAAGAAACACTGATCTGGTCCTCCTTGCCAATAAAATCCCGAATACCTTCACCTAATAAATTGAAGCCCGCACAACAGATAATGAGGCATATGCCGGGATAAACAATTAGGGCGGGATTTGTATAAATGCTGTTTCGAGCGTCATTAAGCATGGCTCCCCACTCCGGAGTACCAGCAATGAGGCCCACACCCAAAAACGCAAAACTTGATACCGATAAAATTGCTGATGCTATTCCCGTGGTAAAATAGACAACAAACTGTGGCAATACATTCGGGATAATGTGGTGAAGTACGATCCGCATTGCAGATGCACCAGATACTCTTGCAGATTCTACATACCCCTTTCCACACTCGACCTTTGCATAAGAACGCGCCATGCGTAAGAACCACGCAGACATAGAAATACCAATTGCAGTGATAATGCTCGCAACAGAATTGTTAATAACTGACACTAATGACATTGCTATTACTAAAAGCGGAAATGCCATAAATATATCGCACAACAATCGGATGACCTCATCTATTAGGCCACCTTTATAAGAAGTGTAGCATCCAATAAACAATGCAATCGCTGCTAGTACTATTAGCACAGGCACAGTAAGGCTAAGTGAATATCGCGCTCCATAAATTAAGCGCGAAAGCTCACAGCGCCCCATCTGATCGCATCCAAGAGGATACTCGGCTGATGGCGGGGCATTTTTTAGTGCAAGGTTTGTTGCATTTGGGTCATTTGGGGCAAGGAGGGGTGCAGTTATCGCAATACAAATAAATAACGCAATAAGCAAAACACCAATGACAATTTGTGGATGTTTCCTCATACACGTTTCCTCCTATACGCAGGGCAAATAATGCCCGAGAAGATGTCTGCTGCAGTATTAAAAAGAACAAATAGGATTGCGCAAATAAGTACCACACCCGATATTCCATATACATCCATACTTTCGCACGCTTCAGTTAAATAGTATCCAAGACCCTGAATGGAAAAGACAGTTTCTATCAGTGCAGAGGTTCCAAAAACTGATGCGCAATATTGTGCGAAAAGTGTTATGGCCGATGGAAATGCGTTCCTCAGGACCTCGCCGTATACAATTTTAGATGTGGAAAACCCCCTCGCTTTAGCGTAAGTAACATAGTCACTTTTTAATTCGTTTATTACAGCAGCGCGCAAAACTCTGATAGAAATACAAGCAATTGGAATGGCAATAGAAATAGATGGCAATATAAGGGATTTAATACTCCCGTCTGAAATCACACTAAATATCGGAATCTCAACTGCAAAAGCAATTAGCAGAATGAGTGCCAGCCAAAAACTCGGAACACATATACCAATTATGCAGATAACTCTTGTTGCATGGTCAAATGCTTTGTCTTTCCATATGACAGAAAACGCTGATATTAAAACGGTTAAAATAGCAACCCAGAGCATAGACATAATAACTAACATACATGTAACAGGAAGGGCATTTCTAATATTATCAATGACAGGCTTTCGATTGGTAATTGAAATACCCAAGTCCCCGGTAAGTAGTCCTTTTATATAATCTGCATATTGCTCAGAGAGTGTACCATCCAGGCCAAGTTCAACTCTCATTGCTTGGATTTGATCTTCTGTTGCGAACAATGTAGTCTTTCTTACAAGCATTTCTGCCGGATCTGTACCGGTAAATATCTGCAAGCAAAAACTGAGAGTAACGACTCCTAAAATCACAATTAGCAAGGTTATAATGCGTTTTGCAATGCGTGCGCAGATCCCCATACTGTACAACTAATTTGCCTCCATTCGCCCACGGTTAGGCTCCGCTAACTTATGCCCCTAAAAAGAACCGCTGAATGCGGTTCTTCTCGTCAATCTCTAATTCATATCAATTATGGTAGCACAAGATTGCATGTTCGTCTATAACCGTTTAGGTCAAGCCTTAATCCATTTAGGTCACGAATATTTCATGCGATATGCGATTGGAGTCATTTCATATACTGATTTGAATGCCCCAGAAAACTTCCCTTGATTTTCATACCCTGCAAGACTAGCAATTTCGCCCACACTCAATGCTGGCTCAGATCTAAGTAATTCCGCAGCAGCCTCCATTCGTTTCCTTTTCATAAACGTGCCTAGAGAAGCACCGGAAATTGACTTAAAGCAGCGTTTCATACTTGATTCCGAAACCCCATAAATCTCTGCTATCTCAGAAATATTTTTTTGTGTAAAAGGATTTTCAATAATATACTGATAGACCTGTTGAGTCCGCCGGGATACTTTCTCCGTAAACTGTTGGGGCGGCTCCACATAACTGTTATCCAGTTGGCTTAATAAAAGTAAGATTTCCAGGATTTTCAGCCAGTAATATGGCAATCTTATCTGGTTCTCAACGCTCAAGATCTCTGCAAAAATATGGTCGATTTTTTGTTTGGATTTTATTAAAAGAACACGTCCTTCCGGACATAGAGTTGTGCGGATTTTTTGCAAGTCTATATGCCACTTAGAGAATTCATTGTCGAGAGTCGTCTGGGCTGTTTCTAGCTCCAAGAGAATGGTTATACCTTTATATTTATTGAAAGGGATTCTTGAATTGACAATAACCCGTTTATCATGGTATAGGCCAGATATACTTAAATCCTTTTCACCCAAGAAGGTAATTCCGCCTCCGACCATTTCAACTTCGTGTCCGCCCTCAAGGCAATAATTTATTTCTAAAAAATCTTTTTGGACATTTAGTGGCTGATAGCAAGAACTTAGATTTAGATCATTAAAAGACAGTTGAATACCTGGCGCAATATTATAACAGTGCATTTTCCCAGACCCGCTCTCATCCTCGTATCGCCGGAGGGTATAAAACTGGCGGGGCGTATCATCTGTATAATAGAATGCTCTGAATTCCGGAATATCAACAACATCAGCCATACTTATTTGCCCTTTCTTGGAAATCGTGATTGACTAAAGAAAATGATAACGCAAGTGTATCCTAATTTCAATAGGAATTAAAAGTGAGGCGGTTGCTTCATGAACCGCTTTTACTTTTATCTCTATATAGTTATTCCACATCTTGAGTTAGTTTGAGTAAATTTAATTAGTTGTAACTGTAGCAGTATCAGGATTAACAAAAGATATTGTGATTCCTTTATTTTGGGCATATCTCACCGTCTGCATAGTCCCAGACCGCAAATTCCGCTCATTATCGTAGACCGCTACCAGATAATCCGCGTGATCCACCATGTAGCAGTTCCGCTTAATATAGTTCTCCCGGCAGTCCTCTTTTCCTATCACTACACAGTCGGAACACATCCGCAGGAGGAAGTCCATCCGGCGCTTGCTCCGCTCATCCCATTTTGAATCGTGCCCCTCAAAGGGCAGCACCACCACCAGTTCTATATCTCCATATCCCGGCTGTTCTTTCAGCCGCAGAATCAATTCACCAGCCCACATATCCACACCCAGGGCGCCGCCCACATAATACCGGCGTACTCCATGTTCATCGTACAGCCTCTTGAACTGCTCCAACATGGCCCGCTTTATTTTTTTGCACAGCGAATAGTCCTCGCTGTATTTGAACTTGAACCGGCTCGGCCGGTGGCCTGTTACCGCACAGGCAGCTTGCCTCATAAAATCACCCTCTTGTCCATACATTTTCTCCTTTTACACACATACAAAGCTAAAATAACGTAAATAATGCGTTATAAGCAGCGGTATATGGAGAATTATAACACAATCAATGTTCCTTATCCAGAAAACCTATCTGCTATGCTAATGAGTAGTGAGGTGAGAGTATGGATGAGGCATTTATCCGCAGCCGGATCACAGAACTGCGGCTGAAAAAGGGCGTGTCAGAATATCAAATGAGCTTGGATTTAGGGCAAAACCGCAGCTACATCCAGGCGATTTCTTCCGGCCGGGCGCTCCCATCCATGAAGCAGTTTCTCAATATCTGCGAATATTTCGAGATCACGCCGCTCCAATTCTTCGATTCCGAGGAAGTCAACCCGCAGCTTATGAAAAAGGCATTGGACGGCATGAGAACGCTGAAGGACGAGGACCTAATCATGCTGATCGGCTTTATCAACCGGCTGCAATCCTGACAAGGCGGGGGCTGAGGCCCCTGCTTTTATTTTGCTTGTTTGAACGGCGCCTATTACTTTTCTTTTCATCCGGTAAGTATCTGTTCACCTGTACGGTTCAAGGGGGTACAAAAATGGACTGCCCCCCAGTCCACGCAGCATCCGGGCGGCATTTTT
>OLSQ01002713.1_pt1 | contig 12497 bp, 9 predicted proteins | sample 1672561 | NCBI WGS metagenome assembly OLSQ01 (sample SAMEA3136699, study PRJEB25190) | human gut metagenome | biome: human gut; feature: human-associated habitat; material: faeces | place: Austria | collected 2013 | reverse complement strand
GGCTGGCGGCCGCTGTGGCGCTGTTTGCGCCCCAATGGAGGGCTGAGGCCCAGTGGAAGAGCCGGGGCGCGGAAACGCTGGTGGCCCTGCAGGCGCAGAGCCCTTCCGGGCTGAAAAAGGCCGCGCAGGCCCTGCGGCAGGCGTTTTCGGCAGATCTGTACGGGGCAGGAGAGACCACTCTGCCTGCCGCCGTGGTGGAGGCGCTGGAACGGCACGATAAGCTGCTCATCTGTGCGGATGCTGCCGCCGGTGCCCTGCTGGAAGCCCGGCTTGAGAACCTGCCCGGGGCCGAGAAGGTCTTTGATTTTGGCGCGGTGAGCTATGCCAACCCCAAGACCGGCCCGCTGATCGAAAGGCGTGCCCGCCTGCCCAAAGACTGCACTGACCCGCTCCGGCAGGCACTGGCCCGGGCTCAGGCTGCCCGCCGCGTGGTGGGGGCAGATCTCTCTGCTGCCTGTGCCGAGCGGGAAAGTGACTGTGTGCTGGTGCTCAGCTGCAGGAAGGGCTGCTTTCTGCGCACCGTCCCGGCGGGGGAGAACCCTGCCCTCTGGCTGCTGGATATCATCCGACGCACGGCGGCAAACAAGCCTCAGGCTGAGGGGACGGGCTTCCTGCCTGCCCGCAGGGCTGCAAAGAAGGGTGTTCTGCCCAGCCCCCAGCCCAAGCGGCATCCCCTGCGCCGGGTGTGCATGACGCTGCTGGTGCTGTCTCTGCTGGCGGCTCTCGCCGCGGTGGGGGCGTGGAAATATACCAACGGCAATTTCTACGCCCTGCCGGAACAGCTGCGCGCTCTGCTGACGGAGCACGTTCCCCGTCCGGGGGCGACATTGGTATAAGAATGACCCTCTCTGTCACGCCGCCGCGCGCCGCAACACGGCAAGCGGCATGGCACAGCAATGACGGAGAGGGTCGTCCCTCTCGATGAAAAAAATATTACTTTTCGTAACTCTGGGGCAGCTCGTTCTTGGGGTCACGGTCCATCAGGGAGCGCACCGCCTCGGCGGCGCTCATGCCCTTGTTCACAACGGCGTTCACGGTCTGAACGATGGGCATTTCCACCTGATACTTGGCGGCAAGTTCCAGCGCGGCAGGCAGGGCGTTCATGCCCTCAACTACCATACCGACCTCCTTCACGGCCTGCTCCGGGGTCTCACCCTTGCCGATGAGGATGCCGGCCCGGTTGTTGCGGCTGTGCATACTGGTGGCGGTCACGATCAGGTCACCAATGCCGGCCAGACCGGCAAAGGTGTGGACATTGCAGCCCATGGCCACGCCCAGCCGGGCAAGCTCGGCAATGCCGCGGGTGATGAGGGCGGCGCGGGCGTTGTCGCCATAGCCCAGGCCGGTGGAGATGCCCACGCCCAGCGCAATGACATTCTTCATGGCACCGCTGAGCTCCACGCCCTTGATGTCCTCATTGGTGTACACACGCATGACGTTGTTGGTGAACACCGTCTGCACAAATCTGGCCGCTTCCATATCCTTGCTGGCCGAAACGATGGTGGTGGGCAGGTCGATCGCCACCTCCTCAGCGTGGGTGGGGCCGCTCAGGGCCACCAGACGCACCCCCTTGGGGCCGCCCTCTTTGCCCAGCTCATCGGCCAGGATCTCCGTCATGGTGAACAGGGTATCCTTTTCAATGCCCTTGGCAACGTCCACAATGATCTGACCGTCCGGCACAAAGGGCCGAGCCTTGGCTGCGGTAGAGCGCACGAACACCGACGGCACCGCGAACAGCAGGATCTCCTTGTCCGTGCACACCTCTTCCACGCTCTTGGTGAACTTCATCTCTGCCGGAATGGTCATGCCGGGCAGATTGGGGTGGACCCGGGTGGTGGAAAGGTTGTCGATCTCCTGTTCCAGCGCCGACCACACGGTCACGTCATTGCCGCTCACCGTCAGCATCCGCGCCAGAGCCATGCCCCAGGTGCCTGCACCCAGAATACCAATTTTATGCTTCATTGTGTTTTGTCCTCCGTATGCGCCGGGCTGCTTGTGTGCCCGGCCTGTTCCCCGCGCTTCCTGCACGGGGCCTGTCTGATTCCATTTTACACGAAACATCGTACCGCGTCAACTCCTTGCCAGTCTGCACAAAGTTAATCCGTGTTTTCTTTTGTTTTTGGCCAGAGTGAAAGATTTTCGCCAATGGATTGCACTTGTCTCCATTTCATGCTATAGTATTTTGGTAGGAATTGTAGGATATGCTCTTGACCTGAACCATCGTTCAAGGTGTATCCTGAAAATATTCCGCCGCTTTTTGTCAATAAGGAAGAAAAACATGTTTGAAGCACTTCTTACCAACCGCACGGTCAGCGTGCTGTGGGAGGCCCTGCCCCGCATCCTGACGGCAGGCCTGACCATGACCATTCCCCTGACCCTGATCTCCTTCAGCCTTGCCATGGTCATTGCAGTGGCTGTTGCGCTGGTGCAGTACGCCAATGTTCCGGTGCTGCGTCAGATTGCCCGGTTCTACATCTGGGTCATCCGGGGCACGCCGCTGCTGGTGCAGCTGTTCATCATCTTCTACGGCCTGCCCAGCCTGGGCATCATGCTGGATGCTTTTCCGGCAGCCGTCATCGCCTTTGCCTTCAACGAGGGTGCCTACTGCGCCGAGACCATGCGCGGCGCGCTGGAAAGCGTGCCCCAGGGCCAGCTGGAGGCCGGTTCCTGCGTGGGCATGACCTGGGCCCAGATCATGCGCCGCATCGTGCTGCCGCAGGCCCTGCGCACCGCCGTGCCCGCCCTGTCCAACTCCCTCATCGGCATGATCAAGGACACCTCGCTGGCGTCCAACATCACGGTGGCGGAGCTGTTCATGGCAGGCCAGCGGGTGGCCGCCCGCACCTATATTTTTCTTCCCATCTACTGCGAGGTCGCCGTGGTCTACCTGCTGTTCTGCACCGTCATCACCAAGCTGCAGAGCCTGCTGGAGCGCCAGCTGAACGCCCGCGGCTTCCAGTGAGAAAGGAGTGGAGCGTATGGCCATGTTAGAAGTGCGGGATCTCCGCAAATCGTTTTATACTTACGCAAAACCCGGCCTGCAGGTCGGCATCTTCCACAAGCCCGGGGCCCGCAAGGTAGTCAGCCAGCTGGATGTCCTCAAGGGCGTGGACCTCACCGTCAACAAGGGCGATGTCGTCGCCATCCTGGGCCCCAGCGGCTCGGGCAAGACCACATTCCTGCGCTGCCTCAACTTTTTGGAAACAACCGACAGCGGCACCCTGATCTTTGACGGCGAGCAGTTCGACCTGGGTAAGATCACCAAGGCCGACATTGCCCGCCTGCGCAAAAAGACGGCGTTCGTCTTCCAGAATTACAATCTTTTCCGGAACAAGACCGCCCTGCAGAACGTCACCGAGGGCCTTGTCATCGCCCGCAAGATGCCCAAAGCCCAGGCCGACGCCATCGGGATGAAGATGCTGGAAAAAGTCGGCCTGGCCGACCGAGCCGATTCCTACCCCCGCCAGCTCTCCGGCGGCCAGCAGCAGCGGGTGGCCATTGCCCGGGCTCTTGCCACCGACCCGGAAATTCTTTATTTTGATGAGCCCACCTCCGCCCTGGACCCGGAGCTGACCGGTGAGGTGCTGGCCGTTATGCGGCAGCTGGCCGAAGAGGGCATGACCATGCTGGTGGTCACCCATGAGATGGGCTTTGCCCGCGGCGTCTCCTCCAAGACGGTCTTCATGGAAAACGGCGTGGTGGTGGAGGCCGCTCCCTCGCAGGAGTTCTTCGCCCACCCCAAAGAAGAACGCACCAGAGAATTTTTACGCAAAATTGAACAGACGAACTGAAAGGAATCCAACCATGAAAAGAAGAACCTTTATCTCCCTGATGAGCGTGATGGCAGCGGCAGGCGTGCTGAGCCTGAGCGGCTGCTCTTCCTCCCATAACACCGCGGCTTCCACCGCTGGCACTGCCGCCTCCAGTGCTGCCTCCGCGGGCGGCGACCTGCTCTCCACCATCCAGAACCGCGGCACCCTCATCGTGGCGCTGGAAGGCGCATGGCAGCCCTGGAGCTTCCACGACGCGGACGACACGCTGGTGGGCTACGACGTGGAAGTCTCCCGCGCCATTGCCGAGAAGCTGGGCGTGGAGCCGGAATATGTGGAGAGCGATTGGGACAGCCTGTTTGCCGGCATGGACGCTGGCCGTTATGACATGGTCTGCAACGGCGTGGAGGTCACCGAGGAACGCTCCAAGACCTACGATTTCACCACGCCTTACGGCTACATCCACACCGCGCTCGCCGTCAAGAAAGACAACGACAGCATTACCAGCTTTGAGGACCTGGACGGCAAGACCACGGCCAACAGCCTGGCCTCCACCTACATGGAGCTGGCCGAGAGCTACGGCGCTACCGTGCAGGGCATCGACACGCTGGAAGAGACCATCCAGCTGCTGACGGCAGGCCGCATCGACGCTACCCTGAACGCCGACGTCTCGTTCTACGATTACCTCAATGTCCATCCGGACGCGGACTTCAAGCTGGTGGCATTCACGGAGGAAGCTTCCCACGTTGCCATCCCTCTGCGCAAAGGCGACGAGACCGCCACCCTGCTGGAGGCCATCAACAGCGCCATTGAGGAGCTGCGTGCCGATGGCACTCTCTCCGAGCTGGGTGAGAAATACTTCGGCCAGGATATTTCTTCCGAGAACTGATTTTTTGATTTTGACAGCACAAAAGGCAGCCGCGTTCGCGGCTGCCTTTTTTCGCGCGTTAAATCGTCTCGCGGTACACTTCCAGATACACGCTCTGGCGGGACTCGTACAGTTTGCGCCGAAACTCGGTGCAGAAATCCGGGTCGTCGAACAGCTCCACCACCGCCGGGGCGTAGCGGCTGCCCTTTTGGGCCCGCAGCTCCTCGATCAGCTTTTCCAGCGGCTTTGCCGCTGTGTAGCACCGCCCGATGTTGTCGGTGGCCGCGTCCAGAGAGTCGGCCACGGTCAGGGCGTCCACAATGGGCTTCATGTTCTTCGGGCAGGGCGGCTGATCTTTCGGGTAGCCTCCCTGGCCGTCATAATACGTATGATGGTAGAGTGCCGCCAGCGCCAGGTCGTCTTTGTGGCCGATCTTGCACAGCAGCTCATAGCCAAACGCCGCGTGCCACTGCACGCAGACAAATTCCTCATCCAGCAGGCGGCGGGAGTTGTTGCCCACATACATGGTCACCATGCTCTTGCCAATGTCGTGGTACACGCCGCATTCATAGGCCATCACACAGAGTTCCTCCGCGTGCTGCCGCACCGCTTCCACGGTATCGTACCCCATAGTGCCCACCATGGCCTCCGGCTTCTTCCACAGCAGCCGCCGGACAAAAAAGCGGGTCAGGTTGGCCACCATCAAAGAGTGGACATAGGTCGGCTTGTGGGCCGCCAGCATGTACACCAGCATGTTTTTGCGGTAGGGCCGCTCCGCGCCTGCCTGCATCTCCACCAGTTCCCGCACCGCGTTGCTGGCCACACGGGGATACTGGTTCACAGGCAGATCGTTCAGGTAGCTCACGCTCTTGCTGAACATTTTTTCCAGCCGGCAGGCGTACTGGGGCTTTTCCTCCGGCGGAAGCGCGGCCTCATAATAAAACAGGGAGGAGAGGCTGGTCAGATTGTTGTTGATGCCCGTAGGCGAGTAGTCTTTCGGGTCCGCCTTTTCAATGGCCTCCAACAGCACGTCCACCACCTCGCGGACCGGGCAGCGCCCGGCGTGGTAACGGGCCATCGCGTAAAAATAGCCCAGCCGCCAGTTCTGCAGCCGCTCGTCGTCCGTCTGGTTCTTCGCCTGCTCCCGGTGGATGTACTCCGCCGATTCCAGCACCTTTTCCGCGATCTCCGGGTCCTTAAAATCCCGCAGGTAAGCCAGCAGGGTCATCCGATCCACGTGCATGGCATACTCAAATTTATCCCAGGGGATGGAGGGGTCCAACTTGCGGTAATAGGGCGAGCGGATGACCCCCATGGCCTTGTCGAACACTTCCATGTAAGCTTCGCAGTCGGCATGGCTGTGGCGGGACATGGCCATCCGGCTGTTGCCCAGGCACCGGATGATATAGCTCTTGGTCTCCAGGTCAAATCCCTCGTACCGGGCCATGTAGGAGGCTCCCTCCTGGAAGTATCCCCGCACCTGTTTGCCCAGGGGATTGATGCTGGAATCATCGCTCCGGACATTCATGTAATGCATGGTCACGCCGGCCCGGTACAGCTCCCGGATGATGGCCCGGTCGTCCTGTTTCAGGCGGGCGTAATCCAGCAGCAGGGCGTGGATCTTATAGGCAATGCCGCAGTCCTCGCTGTTGGCGTAGTGGAACAGTTTGCCCGCGAACTCGGAAAGGCCCGCGGCTTCCTCCTCCGTCAGGTTTTCCGCCCGGCGGGAAAAGAGCACTTCGTCCAGGATGGCATTGCTCTGCTGCATCAGCGTGTAGGACTCCGCCGCGTTCTGCTTGATCTCTTCCAGCAGGTCGGCGGCTTTCATTCCGGCGTGGACTTCCGGGCGCACGAGGGCACGGACCCGGCGCAGGTTTTCAATGTACTGCGTATACCGTTCGTCCATTCCCGGAAGCCCCCTTTCTGTGGTGCTGAAATCGTTTGCCTGCGTTGTTTTTTAAATTTTGACAAATTTTCACAATATCGTGTTTTATTATACCCGGAATCAAAAATGTTGTCAATTCCCCCCATCTAATATTATTTTCACCCGGAACAATGGCCCACAATTTTGCCAGATTTTCACTTTTCTTTTTTGTCTGGATCGCTGTTTTTCTCCCACATACAAAAAGAGAGCCGCTTCCGCCCGTGCAGCGGCTGCAGCTCTCTTTGCAAAATATCCTTTTGTTGCCGTGGGTCAGTTGCGGTAGCAGCGGTCCTGTGTCACAAGCCAGTCCTCGCAGCGGCTCTGGGCCTCCTCCACACTGCGGCTCACACAGTGGAAAAACGCCCCCTGCAGCGAGCGGTAGGAGTAGCTTACTTTGGGCACGCCGTTTGCATCCTTGATCTTCTCACAGCGTTCCTGTCCGGGCATCAGATAACATTGTTCCATGTTGCACTCTCCTCACAGTATTTCGCGGCCTGCCGCAAACAGACTTATTCTATCACGTTTGGGCTGCGGAGGCTATGCGCTCTTTTACCAAAAAGAACGCGGAATTTTGTGGGAGAATGCGTATTGACATTTTTTGTGCTTTGTTACGCGGTTTTCCGTTTCTTCCGATCCCACCAGAAACCGCAGTAGACTGCAAAGACCGGGATGGCCGCCAGCGTCACAGTCCGGCTCAGGGAGTAGCCATCGGCCTGGTAGACAAAATCAACGCGGTTGGTCCCTGCCGGACAGAGCACCGCCATCAGGCCCTCGTCCACTTCCACGATGTCGGCCTGCTCCCCGTTGACATAGGCCGTAAAGCCATCGTCATAGGGCACCGAGAAGAAAACAAGGTTTTCCCGGGTCAGGTCGATCTCGGCATGGAAGCCGGAATTCGTCATTGTAAACACCCGGCTGGCCGTGGCCCGGCGGGCATCACAGTCCTCCACGTAGGTGTCATAGTAGAGGTCGTTCAGCCGTTCCTCGGGCAGGGGTTGCAGGTACTCGCTGTAGGTTTCGGCATCCTCGTCTTTCAGCACCAGCGCCCGCATCAGCAGGTTGGAGCGGGTGGTCTTGATGGTGTTCTCGTACTGGCTCTCGGTCAGGTAGTAATCGTAGGTAAACCCCATGGGGACGTAATTCTCGTTCTCATACAGCAGGTAGCCGTCCCGGGTGTCGTAGTAGCTCCAGCCCTCGTCGGCCTCCGCGAGGAAATCCTCCTGATGTTTCTGCGTGGTCAGCAGATATTTCACACTCAGCAGCCCCCGCAGGGCGTAGTTGGAGAGCTCCGGCTCGCTCCGCACGTCCCGCTTGACGCCCAGTGCCGGGTAAAAGCTCAGGATGCTGGGGGCTGCCGTGCTGCCAAAGTATTGCAGGCAGCTCTTGTCCAGCCAGAGGCCCAGGTTATCGTGGGTCTTGTAGGTGTCAACGCGCCAGTCACCTGCGGGGAGGTCTTCTTTCAGCTTGAGGGCGTTGGTGTACTCCTCCACCAGGTCGCTGTCGGTGTTCCACTGGCCGAACTTGCCAATGCCGATGTGCACCACGCTGAACGCGCAGGCAAAGGCCAGCGTGGCCGCCAGCAGCCGCCGGGCAAACACTTTCTGCCCCCGCCAGCGCCCGCAGAGAAAGCGGTACACCAGCAGCCCGCCCAGACCAAAGGCGAACACCGCCGCAAACTGGCCGGGGTTCTGCAGCACGCCAAAGCTCCAGCTCCCGCTCTCCGTGTCCTGCACCGGCACCACGGCAAAGGCCAGGGTGGCCACCATCAGCCAGCCGATGCCCCGGGCCGGGGCATCCAGGTCGGTGTCCGGCGCTTCCAGCGCGCAGGCCGTCATGGCGCAGAGGATGAGCACCGGCATATAATACCAGCGGGCATAGTAGCTGGAGTTGAGAGCATAGAACGCGCTGTTGAGGACGGGCACCAGCGCAAACACGGCGCAAGTGGCCACGATCCGCTTTTTGCTGTCCCCTTTCCGGGCCCGCCAGTAGGCCATGGCACCGGCCAGGCTGCACAGAGGCAGGTAGGCGGACATACTGGTCCACTTGATGACGCCCTCGGACCAGATGGAGGTCATATAGGGCGAATCCGGCGGCAGGACCCAGCTGACCAGAATGGCCAGATACTGCTGGACCTTGGAATAGGTCAAAAAGCCCCAGCCGGAGGAGAGGTCGATGGTGCGGGGGTTTTGCAGCACCGAGAGCACCGCCGGCCAGAGCAGGATAAAGCCCAGCGCCACGCCCAGCAGGCTTTCAAACGCCAGACGCGCAAAGAGCTTCGGCGTCAGCTTCACATCCCCGGCACTGACTTTGCAGACAAAGTAGATGACCAGGAAGAGCACCTGCCCCACAAAGAAGAAATAGTTGTTGAGCAGGTTGAGCGCCACCCAGAACGCAAAGGGCCCGTGGCGGTGCTCATACATTGCTTCGTCCAGCGCGGCCAGCATCCAGGGGAAGAGGGCCACCACGTCAATGAAGTGGTTGAAGAAGATGTTGTAGACCGAAAAGCCGGAAAACGTATACAGGCAGGCACCCAGCACCGCAAAATTCGCGTTCTGCACATAGCGGCGCAGGTAGCGGTACGCGCCGCCGCCCGCCACGGCAAACTTGAGCACCAGCAGCGGCACCATCAGGTAGGGCAGCCACTGCTGCGGGAAGATCAGCGAGAACCAGAAAAACGGCGAGCCGTACAGGTAGAACGAATAGGCGTTCATGGCACCGCTGCCCAGGTCAGTGGCCCAGGAGAACGTATTGGACGCCGCCCCGGCCAGCGGGCTGTCCGGGTAGCCCAGCCCCTTGACAAAGCCGTTCATATACCGGTAAAAGCTGATCTGCTGGCTGTTGAAATCGCCGGCATAGTGGAAAAAGCCGCCGTCCAGAATGTAGAACGGCAGGAAGAACAACGCCGCCGTCAGGGCGCACAGCCCCACTGTCAGCCAGAAGCGGTCACGCTGACGCCCCGGCAGGCGGAGACGGCGAGAAGTGAGAGAATCCATGGTAAGGGCCTTCTTTCTTTACGGGAACGGGATCTCCCGGTTATCATCTGCATCCGCAGCTCTCCGCTGCTGGTCAAACACGGCCTCGATGAGGGTGTCGATGTCTTCCAGATGGCTCAGCTCGCAGCAGTACCGCCGCAGGGCCGAAGCACCTTTCAGGCCTTTCATATAGTGCATGGTCTGGGCCCGGGCCTGGGGCATGGCGACAAATTCACCTTTCTGCTCCACCATCTCTTCCACCTGGCGGCGGAGGGCGTTCATCCGGGCCTGTAAATTCGGCTCCTTGGGGGCGGGCAGCCCCTCGATGGCCGCGTTCACCCGCTCAAACAGCCAGGGGTCGCCCAGCGCCGCCCGGGCGATCATCACGCCGTCGCAGCCGGTCTGCTGCATCATGGCCACGGCATCCTCGGCCGAATGGATGTCGCCGTTGCCCAGCACCGGCACATGGACTGCCTGCTTTACCCGGGCAATGATCTCCGGGTCGATGCCCGGGGTGTACATCTGCTCACGGGTGCGGGCGTGTACCGCAATGAGGGCCGCACCTGCCTGCTCGCAGGCCTTTGCGCACTCCACGGCGGTCACATGGTCGGCGTCCCAGCCCTTGCGCATCTTGACTGTGACCGGGCGGCTGGTGTGGGCCACCACCTGCTCCACGATGCGGCCGCAGCGGTCCGGGTCCAGCATCAGCTTGCTGCCCGCGCCGCCGGACACGATCTTGGGGGCCGGACAGCCCATGTTGATGTCCAGGAAATCGAATTGGTACTGCTCAATGGCCGCCGCGGCCTGCCCCATGATCTCGGGCACCTCGCCAAAGATCTGCACGCCGTAGGGGGCCCCGTTGGGCTCCGCCTTGAGCAGGCTGACCGTTTTGTGGTCACCGTACACCAGTGCCCGGCTGGACACCATCTCGCTGACGGTAAAGCCCGCGCCGTGCTCTGCCATCAGGCGGCGGCAGGGGGCATCCGTGAAGCCCGCCATGGGGCCGAACACTGCCTTGTGGGGCAGCGTGATATTGCCAAGTTTCAAAGGTTCCATTGTCTTCCTCGTATTTCAAATTGATTTGCTGCAGGTTGCGCTGCATCCTATTGTATCATATTTTTTTGCCTTATGGTATACTTGCTGCAGGAGGAGCGGCGGGCCGTGCCAAAATTCCCGCCGCAAAAGAGAGCTATGGAATATCGCAGCTGGAAAAACGCCCCGGTCCGCACCTCGCTGCTGGGCTATGGGTGTATGCGCTTTCCCACCACACCGGAGGGCAGGATCGACGAGCCCCGGGCCGAAGCCCTGCTCAACGCCGCCCGGGACGCAGGCGTCAACTACTTTGACACCGCCTACCCCTACCACGGCGGTGAGAGCGAGCCCTTTGTAGGCCGGGTCATTGCCAAATGGCCCCGGGAAAGTTTTTACCTGGCCACCAAACTGCCCCTGTGGCTGTGCAAGAACCTGGACGAGGCCAAGCGCATCTTTGCCGACCAGCAAAAACGGCTGGGCGTGGACTATTTTGATTTTTACCTGATGCACTCCCTGCACAAGGCCCGCTACGACGAGGCCAAGGCCCTGGGCATCGTGGACTGGCTCTGGGAGCAGAAAGCCGCCGGCACCATCCGCAGCCTGGGCTTCTCCTGCCACGATCATTCGGCGGGCTTTGAGCACATCCTGCGGGATCAGCCCTGGGATTTCTGCCAGCTGCAATACAACTATCTGGACACGGATGACCGCGCCGAGGAGATCTCCGGTGACCGCGGCTACCAGCTGACCGAGGAACTGGGCATCCCCCTCATCATCATGGAGCCCATCAAGGGCGGCACCCTGGCCACCCTGCCCCCGGACGCCGAAGCCCCCCTCAAGGCCCTGCGCCCGGAGGCCAGCGCCGCTTCCTGGGCACTGCGCTGGGTGGGCAGCCACCAGAATGTCCATGTCATCCTTTCCGGCATGAGCGCGGAAGACCAGCTGGAAGATAATCTCAAAACGTTTGAGCATTTTGAGCCGCTTTCCCCCGAAGAGACGCAGGCCGTGGAAAAGACCGCTGCCATCCTGCACAGCCGGATCAAGATCGGCTGCACCGGCTGCCGCTACTGTATGCCCTGCCCCATGGGCGTGGACATCCCGGACAACTTCAGCATCTGGAACAAGCTTTCCATGTTCGGCCAGAAAGACGCCATCAAAAAGCAGTGGGCGGCCTGCTTCCCGGACGCCGAAAAAGCCAGCCACTGCGCGCGCTGCGGCAAATGTGAGGGCGTCTGCCCCCAGAAACTGCCCATCCGCGCCTCGCTGGCCCAACTGCAGCAAGAGCTGGACGCGCTCTGATTTTGCCCCAGATTTTTGCCCCATACGAAAAGGACGCCTGACTGATGCCGTCAGGCGTCCTTTTTTGCTTGCTTCCAGTTACCACAGCCGGATGACCTTGATCACGCCCTCGGCTTTGTCACGGGCGATTTCCAGGTGCTTCTGCAAAGCATCGGCGGCGGTGTTCCAGTCGCCCTTGGTAGCGGCATCCAGAATTTCCAGATGCTCTTCACAGGTCTGCTCCCGGTTGATCATGCTCACCTTGCCGGTCATGATGCGGAAACGGGTGTTCAGGCCGGTGATGCGGTCATAGGCCGAGCGCAGATACTTGTTGGGCAGGGTGCTCATCAGCAGCTCGTGGAAATCATCGTCCGCTTTGCAAAAATCATCAATGCGGTCCGGGTTATGCATCAACTCGGTAAACGCGGCCAGCTCCTCCTGCGGGATCTCGCTGCCATAAGTACGCAGGGCATAGGGCTCCACCAGCACACGCATCTCAAACATGCTGTGCACGTCTTCTTCGGTGATCCCGGACACCATCAGGCCCTTTTTGGGCAGGATGGTGATGAGGCCCTCCTGCTCCAGCCGGCCCAGCGCGTCCCGCATGGGGGTGCGGCTGATGTTGCCCATCTCGGCGCAGAGCTTCTGCTCGTTCA
>OLSQ01002710.1_pt1 | contig 12501 bp, 9 predicted proteins | sample 1672561 | NCBI WGS metagenome assembly OLSQ01 (sample SAMEA3136699, study PRJEB25190) | human gut metagenome | biome: human gut; feature: human-associated habitat; material: faeces | place: Austria | collected 2013 | reverse complement strand
AACGAGCGAGAGTGCCCACGAGACGCAAAGCTTTTCTACGGAATTACTGAAAACAAAAAAAGTGCCAACGAACACTTGACACAAACGCTATCACAAATTTTATAGATGTTTTACAAACGTTGTGCTATACTATTAATAGACAAAAGACAGAAAGAAATTTAAACAATATTGAAAGTACAAGGAGCACAACATGAAGATACTTAGCAAACAAAGAAACAGCCGAATGTGCATGATTTGCGGGCTGGATAATGAATACGGCGTGAATGCACCATTTTACAACATGGAAGATGGCAGTGTGATGACGGTGTTTCGCTATAAAGAACAGCACCAGAGCTATCCGGGACGTGTGCATGGCGGTATGATTACGGCGATGCTTGATGAGATGGGGCTTCGTTCCTTGTGGGCGAAGGAATTGTCGGAGGAGACTTTTGGTGTGACGATATCGTTGGATACCAAATACCGCAAACCGGTTCCCTATGAGACAGAATTGATTGGGCGGGGTGTAGTTGTAAAAAACACGAGCCATTTTATTATTACAGATTCTTATATTATGGATAAAGACGGGGAAATTCTTGCAAATGGAAGAATTAAATACATAAAAATGGACACACAGAAGATTCAAGAGGGCGTAGAAGTGCATGAAGAAATGCCGTATCTTGTAGAGGATGGAAGGACAGAAATCGAGGGGCCATTCTTTGACAATCTGTAGCCACTATGCTATAGTAAAAGGCGACAATAATTTATGGAAAGCGTCCATGTGAACGTTTTGGTTAGGAGGAAAAATGAGTAAGATTCAGATGAAAACCCCACTTGTAGAGATGGACGGGGATGAAATGACCAGAATCCTTTGGCAGATGATTAAAGATGAGTTGTTGCTGCCATACGTTGATTTAAAGACAGAGTATTATGACCTTGGTCTGGAGTACCGGAATAAAACCAATGATCAGGTGACAGTGGATTCCGCAGAGGCAACAAAGAAATATGGTGTGGCGGTAAAATGTGCTACGATTACACCGAATGCTGCCCGTATGGATGAATATGATTTGAAAGAAATGTGGAAATCGCCAAACGGCACAATTCGTGCAATTTTAGATGGTACCGTATTTCGTGCACCAATCCTTGTTAAGGGAATCGTTCCTTATGTAAAAAACTGGACGAAACCGATTACAATTGCTCGTCATGCGTATGGTGATGTTTATAAAAATACAGAAATCAAAGTTCCGGGTAAAGGAACAGCAGAGCTTGTATTTACAGCTGAGGATGGAACACAGACAAAAGAAGTAATTCACAACTTTGATGGTCCGGGAATCATTCAGGGAATTCACAATACAGAAAAATCCATTTCCAGTTTTGCACGCGCATGCTTTAGTTATGCAGTGGACACTAAACAGGACTTGTGGTTCTCTACCAAAGATACCATTTCCAAAAAATACGACCATACATTTAAGGACATTTTCCAGGAAATTTATGATACGGAATATAAAGAAAAATTTGAGAAACTTGGCATTGAGTATTTCTACACGCTTATTGATGATGCGGTTGCCCGCGTAATCCGTTCCGAAGGCGGCTTTATCTGGGCTTGTAAAAACTACGACGGAGATGTAATGTCTGATATGGTAGCTACGGCATATGGCGATTTGTCCATGATGACATCCGTTTTGGTATCACCAAGCGGTGTTTATGAATATGAGGCTGCACACGGAACGGTACAGCGCCACTATTATAAACATTTGAAAGGCGAAGAGACTTCGACTAATTCCATTGCTACTATTTTTGCATGGACAGGCGCACTCAGAAAGCGTGGAGAGTTGGATAAGATTCCGGAATTGATGGATTTTGCAGACAAACTGGAGAGAGCCTGCATTAAGACTGTGGAGGATGGAAAAATGACAAAGAGTCTTTCTCTTATTTCCACATGTGAAAATCCGGTAATTTTGAACAGCCTTGAATTTATTCAGGCAATTCGTGAGACACTGGATTCTTTGATGTAACATATTTAAAAACAGACCACTGTGATACTGTGAAAGTGAGGTGACCCCTCAAAGTGCAGATATTGCAGTGGTCATTTTTTTATAATATTATTTTCACAGGCAGGACACATAGTACAAGTAAAATAATAGAAAACGTGGGAAACATTATGAAAAAAATGGAGGTATGCGTATGCAAAAAGCAAAGAAATGGATTGCGGGTGTTTTGACACTTGCGATGGTGGGAAGTTCGCTTGTGACAGCACCGGAGATGCAGGCGAAAAAGAAGACAAAAGGGTTTACAATTTCGAAGGTGGCAGGAACTTATACCGGAAAAGTTACGGTGAAGGTCAAAGCAAAAAAGGGTTACACGGTTTATTACACTACGGGGAAAAAGTTATCAACCGGTAAAAAAATCAAATCCCAAAAGACGAAGACATTTACGTTTAAGAAAACAAAAACACTTCGTATTTATGCAGTGAAAAAGAAATTATCTGCGAAGAAGCTGAAAAAGATTTCAACGAAAAAAATGAAATCTTATAAGTACATAATTGTGAAAAAACAGGCGACTGTGACACAAACTCCAAAAACTGCTACACAGACACCGGCGGTAACGTCGACAGCGATGGCAACAGCAAATCCGGTAGCAACACCGGGAGACAGTCAATATACGGGGGATGATTCGGCGTCCGATTTCACAGAACCGGTACGGATGGAGTACGATGAGACGGATTCGGATGTATCGGAAACGGATGCTACGCAGATTGAATTGACGACGACAGCACCAAGTAAAAAGATTTCTATGGACAATTACGAAATCAGCAAAAAGAATAAACTGACGATTACTAAGTCTGGAACCTATGTGGTAACTACGGAAGAGGGTCAGACGGTGGATGGCTTGATTGAGATTGATTATGCCGATGATACCGACGAGGGAACAACACATTTGATTTTGAAAGAAGTATCTCTGACATCTTCAAATAACACCGAGCCTACTTCGGATACAGGATTGATTACCGTAAAAAGCAGTGTGGCAAGAGCTGTTCTTACTGTGGCGGACGGAACCGTTACGACGTTGACGGATACTGGGGCAACCGGAATTGATAAAGATGACGGCACATCGACTACTTATACGGCAGGTATTGTCTGCAAAAAGACACCGCTTACCATCAACGGAGCCGGAACTTTGAACATTACATCAGAAAACGGCAATGGTATTAAGTGTACGAATGTAATGAAGATGAAAGACGTAACGCTGAATGTAAGCGGAAAAGAGGAGGCAGCAACCGGTCACAATGGTGTGACAGCCAAATTAGGCCTTGGCGTAAAAGATGCGAAAATATCCATTCATTCGGATGGCGATGCATTAAAGACAACATTGGATGATACTGATGTAGCAGGTGATTCGACACTTGCCGAACTTGGCAATATGGATTTAGACGGCGGTGAATATACACTTGTTTCAGAAAATGGAGATGGTATTTCCGTTTACCGCACTCTGTATCTGAATCCGAAAAATCTTTCTGTGACGACGAAAAATGCGGCACAGGCAACAACAGACAGCAGTTACAAAGGAATCAAGGCAGGGCTTACTATTTATGTGCCGGAAACAGCAGGTACGATTACGGCGGATACATCGGCTACCTATCAGGCAAGCCGGGCATCCGGAGATAGTAACGATTCTTATGCCGATGATACCATTCATTGTAATGGATATATAAAAATTGATGGCGGAACTTTTAATCTGGCAGCCGGAGACGACGCCATTCATTCGGACAGTGGTCTGGTAATCAATGCCGGAACGATTGATGTTACAGCATCGTATGAAGGATTAGAAAGCGGCGACATCACAATTAATGGTGGTAAGATTACAATTAAATCAAGAGACGATGGAATGAATGCCGCCGGTGGGCAAGATGGAACAACTAGTACAGGCCCCGGAATGCCGGGTGACTGGTTTCACAAAGGGGACTCTGCCTCATCTACGAAATACCAGATTATTATAAATAATGGTGATATTACGGTAGATGCAGACGGAGACGGCATCGATTCTAATGGCAACATTTTCTTCAAAGGAGGAACGGTTATAGTAAATGGTTCGACAAACGGTGGAAATGGTGCACTGGACTATGGTGACAGTTCAGACTGCGTCTGTGAAATTTCCGGTGGAACATTAATTGCCGCAGGAGCAGTTGGCATGGATGCGGCACCGACGAGTGGTTCTTCCCAGCCTGCCGTGAATGTAAGACTTTCTTCGCAGGCATCCGCAGGAACTTATGTTGTGCTAAAAGATAGTGATGGAAATACTGTTCTTACAGCACAGCCGGCTAAAAAGTTCCAGTCGGTGGTTATGTCATCGCCGAAGATTCAGCTAGGAAAAACGTATACCGTATATTACGGAAGTGATTTAAATTCTTTGACAAAGGGAGATTCCGTAACCTTTACGAGTGTGAGTATGTCAACCGGAAGTTCTTCTTCCGGCGGCTGGGGAGGTCCCGGTGGACAGGGCGGCCCCGGCGGACAGGGAGGTCCGGGTGGCTCCAGATAGACAAATATAGAAAGAAATTTAAAGAGACGGCAGGGTTAGCTTTTAACCTGCCGTCCTTCTGTATTTATCGTGTAATTTTCTTTCATAATCAAAGCAGAAATTGGTACGAGTTGAAATCCTTTTTTCTTCAAGGTTGTTAAAAGTTCATCTAGCGCTTCGGCGGTGTGTTTTCCGCCATTGTGGCAGAGAATAATCGAACCGTTGCCAAGATGTTTGTGCTCTGTGACGCGGCGTATGATGGTGGCTGCATCGTAATCTTTCCAGTCGAGGGAATCCACATCCCACTGAATCGGATAATATTTATTTTCCCGGCACACACGGATAAGAGTGTCGTTATAGTCCCCGTAAGGAGGGCGGAACAAAATCATATCTTTACCGGTTAGTTTTTTTACTTTTTCATGAGGTTTCATAATTTCTTCTTTGCATTGTGCGGCCGATAGCTGTGACATCTGTTTGTGGTTTTCACTGTGGTTTCCAAGGTCATGCCCGCCGGCGGCAATTGCTTTTACATCGTCCGGATATTTTTCAATCCAGCCACCTGTCATAAAAAAGGTTGCCTTCACTTTGTGTTTTTTCAGCGTGGCAAGAAGTGATGCGGTGTCGTCGTTTCCCCAAGCCGCATCAAAGCTGATTGAAATCTGCGGTTTTTCCTTTTCTACGCAGTAGATGGGAAGTTCTTTTTCATGAAGCAGAGATTCATTGAAAACGGCACGGTTTTCCGGATAAACAAAAAAACTTGTTGCGAGCAAAGCAAAGGATGTCAGGACGATGGCACCGATTTTTGTAAAAAGAATCAGTTTTTCCCGTTCTTGTTCGATGTTCATAGATTACCCCGCTATCGTTTTGCTATAGTTTATGGAGAGAAAATGCTTATTATGACAGGAAATCTTTTTTCTTTGCAAGGGTGTATGAATATGGTAAGATTACTACATAAGAAAATTTATGAATGAATCATTTACGAATGGAGGTATATCATGAAAAGAAGAAATTTATTGGCAGCAGTGCTTAGCTTTTCGCTGGTAATAGGGATGAGTGCACCGGTGGATTTGGCACAGGAAAGTAAGAAAACGCAGACCGCAGTATCCATCGAGGATTCGGCCGGTGAGACGTCAAAGTATGGCTATCTTCCAATTCGTCGGAAACTATTAAATTCGGATGATTTGTCATCCGGCAGAAAGAAAAAAGCAGCAAAGACAACGATTCCGTCATCGTTTGATGCTAGAGAGGAAGGGCTGTTGACGGATATCAAAGATCAAGGAGAAACGGGCATGTGCTGGACAATGTCTGTGATGGGAGCGTCTGAAGCAGATATTATACAGGATGGCTCTGAAGAATCTCCGGATTTATCAGAGTATCATCTGGCATATTCGACATACAACAAAGCCGACGATCCGCTTGGTTTGACGGTAGGGGATATTTGCAGGCCAAGAGAGAAGAATAATGATTTGTATGGCTGGGGCGGAAATTCCGTTTTAGCAACTGCTACATTAGCCAGATGGCAGGGAGTTGTAGATGAATCAGTTGCTTCTTTTGAAGATTTACAGAACAAAATTAATCGTAACGTAACGGCTGACTTACCGGATGAGGTGATGTATGATAAGGATTCCTATCATTTGCAGAACGTAGAATACATTTATATGACGAAAGCGAACCGCAACCAAATCAAACAGAAATTGATGGAGTATGGGGCAGCGGAGTGCTCTATGTATGCGCCGGAGACATCGAGTGACAATCAGATGTATGGAAATACCGGGAAAAGCAATTTTACGGCGTATTATTGTGATGATACAAGCAAGACGACCAATCACAGTGTATTGATTGTAGGATGGGATGATAATTATTCGGCAAGTAATTTTAATTCCAAATGCCGTCCTTCTTCAGACGGTGCATGGCTAATTCGCAACAGCTGGGGCGACTGCAACAGTATGGGCGGATATTTCTGGATTTCTTATGAGGATGCTATGCTGCAGGCAGAGGAGAATGAAGAGGCAGAAGTGGCATTCTTTGATGTAGAAAAAGCGGATAATTACGACAATAACTATCAATATGATGGTGGAATTCCATTTGCTTTTTCGAAAAGCTTTTTGCGTGGTGCCAATGTATTTGAAGCGAAAGCTGATGAGAAAATGCAGGCAGTTTCTTTCTATACACAGGAAGCAAATGTAAATTATGAAGTATCAATTTATGAGAGTCCGGATTCGGATAATCCGATGTCCGGTAAATTAGTGTCTTCATTGTCCGGTACGATTGCAGAGCGAGGATATCATACCATTGATTTTGTAAAAGAAGATAAAGATGAAGTATTTATGACAAAAGGAAAGCGTTATGCAGTTGTTGTAAAATTGGAAGAGAGTGGAGATACTTCTTATCAGACTTATGAATGTACTCATAACGATTCTGCACTTACAGAAGCAGTTAGCGCAAATGAGGGCGAAAGTTATGTTCAGTATTCGGATGGTGAGTGGGAAGATTTTTCCAAACTTGTATGGTCTGGCGGCAGAAAAAACAATGCAAATCTCTGCATTAAGATGTTTTCTGATACTTGGGATTCTACGAAAGCAACACCGACGCCGGTGCCAACGGCAACACTAACACCGGTGCCAACGGCAACACTAACACCGGTGCCAACGGCAACACCAACACCGGTGCCAACGGCAACACCAACACCGGTGCTAACGGCAACACCAACGGCAACACCTGTGACTACGCCGACGCAAAAGCCACAATCAACACCGGCAGCCAATAATCCGACAACCCCGGTAGTTACGGATAATCCTGTAACACCTGATAATAGCAGTGCCCGGACAGTGGTTGTGAAAAAACTAAAGTTTAAATATTCGTCGAAAAAGGTGAAAGCCGGTAAAAAAGTAAAGTTAAGTAAGTGGCTGAAAGTGACGAAAAACCGCGCAGGGGATGCAAAGATTACCTATAAATTTACAAAGAGTAAATATAAAAAATATGCTACCCTGTCAAAAAAAGGTGTCTTTAAGGCAAAGAAGGCCGGAAAGAAAAAGACGGTTTATGTAAAGGCAGCAGCGGGTGACGGCAGTAAAAAGATAGCGAATATAAAAATAAAAATTAAATGATAATAGGGGTTGACTTTTTATGTTATCCTGCATATAATGAACATATGAATAATTGTTCATATGTAAATTTACAGAAACGGAGAGTGATAAAATGCCAAGTGAAGATGAATTGTATGACTTGGCGGAATTGTTTAAGGTGTTTGGCGATTCGACCAGAATCCGGATTTTGTTTGTTTTATTTGAGAAGGATGTCTGTGTTTGTGATTTAGCGGAAACCTTGAATATGACGCAGTCAGCAATTTCGCATCAGCTAAAGATTCTAAAACAGAATAAGTTAGTAAAAGGCCGCCGCGAGGGCAAATCGGTGTTTTATTCACTGGCCGATGACCATGTGCGAACGATTATCGAGCAGGGAATCGACCATATTGCGGAATAACATAATTGAATTGGAGGAAATGAATCATGAAAAAGAAATTTAAATTACAGGACTTGGATTGTGCAAACTGCGCAGCAAAAATGGAAGAATCAATTAAGAAAATTGATGGTGTAAACGATGCAGTAGTCAGCTTTATGACACAGAAGATGACAGTAGATGCCGATGATGCGCGTTTTGATGAAATTATGGATGAGGTTGTCCGTGTTTGTGCAAAAGTTGAGCCGGATTGCCAGATTCTTTTGTAGGAGATGAGTGTATGACAAAAAAACAGAAAAAAATGAGACTTCGGATTATCATTTCCCTTGTCCTATTTGTTATCCTGTTTGTTTGTGAGCATATGGGAGTATTAGAGCCACTGCCGTGGTGGGCACAGCTTTTGATATTTGCCGTTCCGTACCTGATTGTCGGATATGACATTATTTTTAAGGCTGCGAGAAATATTTCCCATGGACAGATTTTTGATGAAAACTTTCTGATGATGATTGCCACCTTTGGTGCATTTGGCGTTGGTGAGTATTTAGAGGCTGTTGCTGTAATGCTTTTTTACCAGGTCGGTGAATTGTTCCAGGGTTATGCGGTTGGAAAATCCAGACAATCCATTACGGAAATGATGGACATCTGTCCGGAATATGCGAATATAGAAGAAGATGGGAAATTAGTGACAGTAGACCCGGATGATGTAGAAGTCGGTACGATTATTGTTGTAAAGCCGGGCGAGAGAATTCCTCTCGATGGTGTTGTTATAGAGGGCGAATCGTTAATTGATACGGCGGCACTTACGGGTGAGTCGGTACCGAGAAGAGCGTCAGAGGGCGATGAGATTATCAGTGGCTGCGTCAATGGCAGCGGAACGCTGAAAATCCGTACCACAAAGGAATTTGATGATTCGACGGTTGCCAAAATTTTGGAGTTGGTTGAGAATGCAAGCAGTAAAAAGGCAAAGGTGGAGAATTTTATCACCCGCTTTGCCAAATACTATACGCCGGTCGTTACGATTGGAGCCGTTTTGCTTGCTGTGATTCCACCACTTATTTTAGGCGGAGGCTTTGCTGAGTGGATTCAGAGAGCGTGCATTTTCCTTGTTATTTCCTGTCCGTGTGCACTGGTGATTTCGGTGCCGCTTGGATTCTTTGGCGGTATCGGTGCTGCATCTAAGATTGGTGTTTTGGTAAAAGGCAGTAACTTCTTAGAGGCGGTTGCAGAGATGACTACCATTGTATTTGACAAGACCGGAACACTGACAAAAGGCGAATTTAAAGTAACCGAAATGAAACCTGCCGGTGGTGTTTCAGAAGATAAATTATTGGAAGTAGCCGCACTTGGCGAGAGCTATTCAAACCATCCGATTGCCGGTTCGATTATCGAGGCATATGGAAAAGAAATTGAGAGAAGCCGTGTGTCAGAGGCGGTTGAAATTGCCGGCCACGGAGTTCAGATTCTCGTAGATGGTGTGATGACTTATGTCGGCAATGAAAAGCTGATGAAAAAACAGGCGATTGTTTATGAGCCGTGTGAAAGCGCCGGAACGGTTGTCTATGTGGGTCAGGAGCAGACCTTTTTAGGGGCACTTGTGATTTCCGACACCGTGAAACAGGGTGCAGCAGAGGCGATTCATAAGATGAAAAATGTTGGCGTGAAGAAGTGCGTCATGCTGACCGGTGATAGAGAAAAAACTGCGAAACATGTGGCAGATGAGTTGAAACTGGATGAAGTGCATGCTGAACTTCTCCCCGGTGATAAAGTGGATGAGGTGGAAAAACTTCTTTCTGCACAAAAAGATGGAGAACGTCTTGCCTTTGTCGGTGACGGCATCAATGACGCACCGGTTTTGACTCGTGCAGATATTGGTATTGCGATGGGAAGTCTTGGTTCCGATGCAGCAATTGAGGCGGCAGACGTCGTTTTGATGGATGATGATATTCGAAAGATTGCGTCAACCGTACTGATTTCTAGAAAAACACTTCGCATTGTAAAGCAGAACATTGTATTTGCCCTTGCCGTAAAAGCAGTTGTACTTTTGCTTGGTGCAATTGGTGTGGCGAATATGTGGGAAGCTGTATTTGCCGATGTCGGTGTATCTGTTTTGGCAATTTTGAACTCAATGCGGGTGATGAAAAATCATTAACATGATTTGCATTTTTGATTAACATGTAGTATAATGTCATAGTCAAAGAGGATAGGTCCGAAAATGAAGTGTCCTATCCTCTTTTTTCGACTATGACAAGAGTCCAAAAGAAGGAGGATTTGGTTTGGATAATCACTCAATGATGGAACTGGGAGAAAAGTTAAATGGCAAATTTGAAAATCTGGTGAATTACTGTATGGTGTCCGGTGCCATTAACCAGGATTTGTATAACGAATATGATGTGAAGAGGGGACTTCGCGATTCGAATGGTAAAGGAGTACTTACCGGATTGACAGAGATTTCAGATGTCTGTGGATACCGCTTGAAAAACGGCAAAAAGATTCCTTGTGACGGAGAACTTTATTATCAGGGATATAATGTAATGGACCTTGTAAAAAGTTTTGAAAACCGCCGATTCGCTTTCGAGGAGACAACCTATTTGCTGATGTTTGGCGAACTGCCGACACATACTCAGTTAAAGGATTTTGAAGAGGTATTAACCAGTCTTCAGGAGCTTTCCGGTCAGTTTGTCCGTGATGTGATTATGAAAGCACCAAGTGCAAACATTATGAATGCACTGCAGAAAAGTGTGCTGACACTGTATTCGTATGATGAGAATCCGGACGACATTTCCGTGGCAAATGTACTGCGCCAGTCTTTGCAGTTAATCGGCAAAATTCCGTTGATTGCGGTGTATGCGTATTTGTCATACCGTCATTTTGGATTTGATGATAATTTATACATCCGTACGCCGGATAAGGATTTGTCAATTGCGGAAAATATTTTGCAGATGGTAAGACAGGACGGTAAATTTACGGAGTTAGAGGCGAAAGTTTTAGATATTGCACTTGTCATTCATGCAGAGCATGGCGGCGGTAATAACTCGACGTTTACCAATCATGTGGTAACGTCCTCCGGCACAGATACATACTCTGCGATTTCAGCATCCATTGCTTCGCTGAAGGGACCGCGTCATGGTGGCGCCAACTTAAAAGTTTTGCAGATGTTTGATGATATTAAAGAACACTGCAAGGACTGGAATAATGAAGAGCAGATTAAAGAATATTTGAATAAAATTCTGAATCGAGAGGCCTTTGATGAATCCGGTCTGATTTATGGAATGGGACATGCGGTTTATACATTGTCTGACCCTCGTGCCGTGATTTTGAAACGCTATGCAAAAAAACTGGCGGAGGCAAAAGGTAAAATGGATGAATTTCATCTGTATGAAACAGTGGAAGAAGTGTCCAAAGATTTGATTATGAAAGCACATTTGCGTTATAAACCGGTTTGTGCAAATGTTGATTTTTACAGTGGTTTTGTATATACTATGCTTGGTATTCCGAGAGAATTATTTACTCCGATTTTTGCGATTGCCCGTATTTCCGGATGGAGTGCACATCGTCTGGAAGAGCTGGTAAACAAGGGTAAAATTATTCGACCGGCGTACAAATACGTAGGAAGTCATGTGGATTTCCGTGAAATAGACGAGAGAGAATAAACGATGGAACAATACATGTTATTTTTTGATATTGATGGAACTTTGTTAGATGAAAAAGAGGGAATCGTGCCGGAGAGTACGGTGCGTGCCCTGCATCAGGCAAAGAAAAACGGACATTTACTGTTTCTTTGTACCGGACGCTGCAAGTCCATCTGGCCAAAGGATATTTTGGAAATTGGTTTTGATGGTGTGGTAGGTGGATGTGGTACGAATATATTTTATCATGGGGAAGAACTGCTTCATGCAACATTACCGAAAGAATTGCAGAGAGAAGTTGCCGATTCTCTGACGCGCTATCATATCGATGGTGTTTTGGAAGGTCAGGAGACGGCATATTTCCGCAGAGATTACTGGATGCCGGTTGTAAAATCCATCTTTGAGGAAAATGGAACATTTTCGGCAAAATGCCAGTTGTTCTGGGAGGATGCCGATTTGAATTTTGATAAGATGGCACTTTGGTTTGATGAGAGCAGTGACATGAAATCATTTAAGGAACAATGGGAAAACACGTTTGATTTTATTTTACGTGACCCGACTTTTTATGAGGTCGTGCCAAAAGGTTATTCAAAGGCGACCGGAATTGATTTTCTTTGTAAGCGTTTAGAAATTGACAGAGCGCATACGGTAGGAATTGGTGATAGTACAAATGATTTGCCGATGCTTGATTTCACCGGCATCAGCATTGCAATGGGAAGTGGTAATCCGGATATTTTTCCGTCGGTCGATTATGTAACGGCGGCTGTGATGGAAGATGGAATTGAGAAGGCATTGAAACATTATCAATTAATCGAGTAAAGGGAGGTCGGCGAAATGAAGTTAAGTAAATTAGTGGAGCACATCGAGTACGAACTGGTACAGGGAAGCCTTGATACGGAAGTGGCAGATATCGCATAGGATT
>OLSQ01002709.1_pt1 | contig 12504 bp, 14 predicted proteins | sample 1672561 | NCBI WGS metagenome assembly OLSQ01 (sample SAMEA3136699, study PRJEB25190) | human gut metagenome | biome: human gut; feature: human-associated habitat; material: faeces | place: Austria | collected 2013 | reverse complement strand
AAGCCGCCGCCATCGTCAACCCGCCGGGCTACTCCGAGCACAACTGCGGCCTGGCTGCAGACCTGAACAGCCCCGAGCACACCGGCCTGGACGAGGGCTTTGAGAACACGGCTGCTTTCCGCTGGCTCTGCCAGCACGCCGGGGAGTACGGGTTCATCCTGCGCTACCCCAAGGGGGCCGAGGAGAAGACCGAGATCACCTATGAGCCCTGGCACTGGCGCTATGTGGGCGTGGAAAATGCCGCAAAGATCAACGCCAGCGGCCTGTGCTTTGAGGACTATATCGCCGCCCTGCAGCAGATCGCGGGCTGAGCGGCAAAGCGCTGGTGAAGAAACCGTAAAATCTTCTGCCTGCCGTTTGCAATTCGGGCTTTGATATGGTAAGATAACAATGGTTCGTTGTCGGAAACTCTTCCGCGTGGACGAACCGGTGTAAAACAGATAAAAGAGGGAATAATCCATGAAACTTCGTGCTAAAATCATTCTGACTGCTGCTTCTCTGGCTCTGAGCTGTGCTCTGCTGGCCGGCTGCGGTTCTTCTTCCGGTTCTACCGCTTCTTCTGCCGCGTCCTCTGAACCTGCCTCCACTGTGCTGAGCCAGGCCTCCAGCATCCCGCTGGGCGAGGACAACAGCACCGATGCCCTGAACGCACCGTTCGAGACCCTGCTGGATGCCAACCCCATCTCCAACCAGTTTGAGATCGCTGCCATGAACATTGAGTACGATTTCAACCTGCCCGCTGAGGATGTGGTGAGCTACAAGGGTGTGAAGAGCAACGACAACGGCGATGCCGGTATGGTGCTGGTCGTGGAAGCTGCTGACGGCAAGGCGGAAGAGGTTGCAAACCAGCTGACTGCTTACCAGCAGGATCAGGTGGCGTTCTACGGCAACTATGCTGAGTTCGCACAGGCCCAGGAAAATGTGGAGAACGCCGTGATTGCCTTCAAGGACAATACCGTGGTCATGGTCATCGCTTCCAACGAGTGCACTGCCGATCTGGACAGCGCGGTGGACAGCGCACTGGGAGAGTAAAATAAAACTGAATGGGGCTGCTGCAGGCCCTCTCCGTCAATGCTCCGCACTGCCGCCTCTCCCAAAGGGAGAGCTGACGAGCGCAGCGAGTGTGAGAGGGCATTTGCAGCAGCTCTTTTTTTAAAAGGAGGTCGAAGCCTTGGTTTTCAGCACCATCATCTTTCTGTTCCGGTTTCTTCCCATCACGCTGGCGCTGTATTACCTTGCGCCCGCAAAGCTCAAGAATACGGTGCTCTTTGTGTGCAGCCTGGTGTTCTACTGCTGGGGTGAGGTCCGGTTCTTCCCGGTCATGCTGGCCCTGATCCTCATCAACTATCTCTGCGGCCTGGGGTTGGAAGCGTTTGACGCAAAGCCCGGCGTGCGCAAGGTGCTGCTGCTGGTCGCCCTTGCAGCCAGCCTGGGGATGCTGTTCTACTTCAAGTACGCAAACTTTGTCCTGCGCAGCATCAACAGCCTGCTGGGCACCGGATTTGCGGCCATTCAGGGCATCAGCGTCCTGCCGCTGGGCATCAGCTTTTATACCTTCCAGACCCTTTCCTACACCATTGATGTCTACCGTCGGGAGGTAAAGACTGAGCACAACATCATCGACTTCGGCGCTTATGTTGTCATGTTCCCCCAGCTCATTGCGGGCCCCATCGTCAAGTATCGGGATGTCTCGGCCCAGCTGCACGTCTACAAGCATCGTTACAGCTTACAGCAGATCGAGGAAGGCATGACCCTGTTCACCTTCGGTCTGGCAAAAAAGGTCCTGCTGGCGGATGCCGTCGGCGCACTCTGGACGGATATCATCGGCATTGCCGACAGCCCTTCCACCACCTTTGTGGGCCTTGCCAATGCGTCCACGCCGCTGGTCTGGCTGGGTGTCATCGCCTATTCGCTCCAGCTCTACTTTGATTTTTCCGGTTACTCCCTGATGGCCATCGGTATGGGCAAGATGCTGGGCTTTGATTTCCCCCAGAACTTCAACTTCCCCTATATCTCCCGTTCCATCACCGAGTTCTGGCGGCGCTGGCACATGACCCTTTCCGGCTGGTTCCGCGAGTATGTCTATATCCCGCTGGGCGGCAACCGCAAGGGCCTGAAGCGGCAGATCTTCAACCTGTTCGTGGTGGAGCTGCTCACCGGCATCTGGCACGGTGCAGACTGGAACTTTATCTGCTGGGGCCTGTACTACTTTGTTTTGCTGGCCCTTGAAAAGCTGTTCCTGCTCAAGTATCTGGAAAAAGGCAGGATCTGGCCCCACATCTACACCATGTTCCTTGTGGTGGTGGGCTGGGCCATGTTTGTGGGCAACGAGGCCGGGGTGGGCTTCGGGCTGCTGTTCCGCAAGCTCTTCCTCCCCTCGGGCGGTGCGTCTCCGGTCTACTTCCTGCGCAACTACGGCGTACTGCTGGCGGTCAGCATCCTGTGCTGCACCCCGCTCATTGAGAAGCTCTGGAACGCCCTGCGCAAACACACCGTGACCCGTGTGGCTGCGGTGCTGGTGCTGCTGGTGCTCTCCACGGCGTATGTGGTGGGCAGCACCAACAGCCCGTTCCTGTATTTCAACTTCTGAGGAGGGGACCTGAATGGACAAGCATACAAAGAAAACTCCCTCTCTGTTCCGGTATCCGGTGCTGGTGGCCTTCGGGCTGTTCTTTATCGGGCTGTTCGTGCTGGATATGGCCACGCCCGACCGCGCATACAGTGAACTGGAAAACACCACCCTGACCCAGCGGCCCAGGCTGACCGCCGTTTCCGCCGACGGGCTGAACAACTACTTCACCAGCTACACCCGATACGTCAAGGATCAGGTGTTTGGCCGCGACCAGTGGATCAGCCTGCAGAGCGCGGCGGAGACCACCCTCTTCCAAAAGACCCAGAGCGGCGGCATCCTGCTGGGCCGGGAGCACATGATGTTCGCCCGGCATTACAGCATCCTGAAAAATGAGGAAAAGGGGATGGCCAAGAACCTTGCCGCCGTCCAGAGCCTTGCCCAGCGCTACCCGGGCAGGGTGAACCTCATGCTGGTGCCGTCGGCCTCGGTGGTCTACCCTGAGAATGTCCCGGCGGGGGCACCCCAGATCGATGAGAAGGGCATTCTGGAAGGCGTTGCCGCACATGGGGAGGCCTACGGGCGGTTCATTGATGTCCTGCCCACCCTGACGGAGCACAAAGGGGAATACCTCTACTACCGCACCGACCACCACTGGACGACGCTGGGGGCCTACTACGCCTACCAGCAGTTCTGTGAGACGCTGGGCCTGACCCCCTTTGACCGGGATGCCCACACGGCCGAGACCTGTGAGGATTTCTACGGCACTCACTACTCCAAGGCCCGCACCTGGAATGCCGAACCCGACACCATTACCTGGTACGACCTGCAGAACAGCCTGACGGTCTGGAACGTTACCGGCCCGGGCCAGCCCACCGAGGGCACCACCACCGGCCTGTACGATCTGGACAAGCTGGAGGTGTATGATAAGTACGCCATGTTCCTGCACGGCAACAACGGCCTGAGCCGGGTGGAGGGTGACGGCGAGGGAAAGATCCTGGTCATCAAGGACAGCTATGCCAACAGCTTTGTGCCCTACCTGACAGCCAACTATGCGGCCATCGACGTGGTGGATTTCCGCAACTATAACTATGGGCTGGACCAGCTCATTGCGGCCAACGACTACGACCAGATCCTTGTGCTGTACAGCTATGCCAGCTTTACCACCGACCCGTATCTCTACCGCGCGGGCGTGGCAGGCTGAGTGGGAAATTATTGCAGTACTTTTCACCAAACTTTCGTTTGTTTTTTCATGCGACTTTCCGATTTTTGATGGTTTTTCACAAAATCCATTGCATGAAACTGTGTGATGTAGTAATATAAGGCTGGAAACCAGATGGTAAATTGGGAAAGAACACCATCGGTTCAAGCTGCTCAAAAAAGGAGTATGAGACCTATGAACAAGAACATGAATCTGCCTGCTGAATACGCAGTGCTTTCCGAAGAAGAGATGACCTATACCCAGGGCGGTTCAGATATTGGCGGCTTTGCAACCACTGCCGCTACGGTCGTGGGTGCTGTGGTGCTGGGTGCCAGCTATATCTGGGGTATTTCCGTTTCCAAGGACTGGCTGAACAAGAAGAGCAACCGTGAGGGCAACCTCTTCACCGTTCTGGGCCGTGCCGCAGATGCTGTCGGTGAGGATATGTCCAAGTCCGCAGCCAACTTTGTCCGGGATGCCGTTTCCAGCACCATGGTGGTGGCTCTGGCTCCCCTGAGCGCTGTTCTGCTGATCCTGTAAGCCGGGATAGTGGGATACCGGGTCTGTTTTCTGTAACTTGCGGTGTACGCTGCACCGTGCAATAAATGCTTTTGTAAAGGAGTATTATTATGGAAAAGAAGCTCATGCTGCCCGCGAACTACAACGTGATGAACGAAGAAGAAATGACCTATACCAGCGGCGGCGACGGTTTTACCGCTCCGTTTGCTGTGGGTTGGACGATCGGCGCAGTCATTTCTGTTGCAAACCTGATCTGGGGCCTGGATCAGACCCGTACCTGGATCAAGAACAACAAGAAGAACGGCGAGAATATCACCGATCTGGCAGCAAAGGGCATCAATGCCGCTGCTGATTACATGGGTAAGTCCATCGGCAACGCAATCGTTGGCGTTTACACCGCTCTGAACCTGACCAGCTGGTGGCCCGTTACCGCGATCGCCTGGGTCACGGCCTGATCGTTCTGACCAGACAGCCCGGAGAACTCCAAAGAACAATACAGGGCGGCGGCTCTCCCCAAGCGGGCGGGCCGCCGCCTTTTTTGTTCACAGATTGTTTCTGGAAAAATCCTGTCGTTTGGGGTATACTAGAGCCATAAGTAAGAATCACTCCTTCTTTTGAGGGAACTGACCGCCCCCGCAGAGGGGGCGGATAAAAAATGGAGGGAACCGATATGGCTGTTGTTACCATTACCAAAGAAAACTTTGAGGCAGAGGTGCTGCACAGCACAAAGCCTGTTCTGCTGGACTTCTGGGCCACCTGGTGCGGCCCCTGCCGGATGCTGAGCCCCATCGTGGACGAGGTGGCCGAGGAGCGCACCGATGTCAAGGTGGGCAAGGTCAATGTGGATGAACAGCCCGAGCTGGCCTCCCAGTTCGGCGTGATGAGCATCCCCACCCTGCTGGTGTTCCGCGACGGCAAGCTTGTGAATCAGGCTGTGGGTGCCCGCCCCAAGGCCGGTGTGCTGGCGCTGCTGGGCTAAAAGAAAAAGAATCGAGCTGCATGGCCGCTGCCTGTTTTCGAATGGGCGGCGGCCTTTTTGCACTTGACAATATGGCATATCTGCCATATACTGAAAGGGGAAAAGTGTAGGGAGGATTTTGAAATGGGACCATTCGTGGTGGAATTTTATGAAACAAGAGATGGCCAGCGCCCTGCGGAAGATTTTTTGGATGAACTGGATATCAAAATGCGGAGCAAGCTGGTAATGACCCTGAAGGTTTTACAGGAACAGGGAAACCGTCTGAGGGAGCCATACAGCAAGCATCTGGATGATGGGATTTTTGAGATCCGCGGAAAAGTTGGAACGGATATTTCGCGGGTCATGTATTTCTTCTATTATGGGGGAAGGATCATTCTGACGAACGGCTTTATCAAAAAGACCCAGAAAACACCCAAGAGTGAAATTGAACGGGCAAAACAGTATCGGAAAGATTTTTTGGAAAGAGAGGGTGAATCAGATGAAAACACTGGATCTGTATTTGAATGAACAGCTGAAAAATGAGGAGTTCCGCAAGGAGTGGGAAGAGAACCAGCCGGAAATGGACATCATCCGGGCGATGGCAGATGCACGCATTTCTCAGAACCTGACCCAGAAGGAGTTGGCCGAACGCACCGGCATCAATCAGGCGGATATCAGCAAGCTGGAAAATGGAACACGCAACCCATCTTTGAAGCTGCTGAAGCGTCTGGCAGACGGAATGGGAATGGACCTGAAGCTTGTGTTCACACCCAAAGAGCCGCAGAATCTGAAGCTTGCAAAATAAGAAAGATGCCGGGTCGGTTTCCAATGCAGGAGACTGGCCCGGCCTTTTTGCATCCCCGGTTTTCGCTCTCCATCATCTGTTTTGGCGCTGGGGTGAAATGATTTCGCCTTTCTGTACAAACACACAGAAAAACGGTAAGATAGGGCTGAAAAGCCGTCACTTTCATGCTTTACAACTTTATCTTGATAAAGTAAAATAAACAAAAGAAGTGGGAAATACGCAGAGAGGGAACGAGGAGATCGAGATGAAATTCAGTCTGGACAGTTTGCAGCCCAAGGAGCGGGCCTCCTTTGCGCTGCGGGCGCTGTATGAGGCGGCGGGCTGCCGCAAATATCACATGGGCCGTTTTGAGGAGTACGGGCTTTATCAGGAGAACCGGAGCTTTTTGTCCTCGGAGCAGGTCATCACCTTCACCGACCTGGATGGCCGTCTGCTGGCGCTCAAGCCGGACGTGACCCTCTCCATTGCCAAGACGGCCCAGCCCGCCCCCGGCGAGACCCTGCGGTATTACTACCATGAGAACGTCTACCGCCCCTCGGCAGAGAGCCACACCTTTCAGGAGATCTCCCAGATGGGCCTTGAGATGCTGGGCGCGGTGGGCGAAGCACAGGTGCAGCAGGCGGTGTGTCTGGCGGCGCGGTCGCTGGATGCGCTGGGGGCCGAGTGGGTGCTGGAAGTGAGCCACATGGGTTACCTGTTCGGCCTGTTCGACGCGCTGGGCGTGCCGGATGCCGCCCGCGCAAAGCTGCTGGAAAAGCTGCGGGAGAAAAACGCCCACGAGCTGCGGGCTGCAGCCGGAGCCGCCGGTCTTGCCGATGCCGCCGCCGACATCCTGTGCAGTGTGCTGAGCCTCTGCGGCAGCTATGCCGATACCCTTGCAAAGGCCGCTGCCCTGTGCCGCAATGACGCCATGCGCGCGGCTGTGGCTGAGCTGGAAGCGCTGGCTGTGCCGCTGGAAAAGGCGGGCGGCGTCATCCGGCTGGACATGACCCTTGCGGGCGAGATGGAATACTACAACGGCCTTGTGTTTCAGGGCTATCTGAAAGCCCTGCCCCGCCCCCTGCTCAAGGGCGGCCGCTACGACCTGCTGATGCAGAAGTTCACCCCCGGGGCCGGGGCCATCGGCTTTGCGGTCTATCTGGACGAGCTCGACCGCCTGAGCGCCCCCACCCCGCCGGTGCAGAGGAACAGCACGGACCGGGTCATGCTGAATGTGGCCCTGCCCAAGGGCCGTCTGGGCGACAAGATGTATGACCTGCTGGCCCGCATCGGCTACGGCTGCACCGAGGACTACAACGCCACCCGAAAGCTGGTGGTGGAGAACCCTGCGGCGGGCATCCGGTACTTCCTTGTCAAGCCCAGCGATGTGGCCATCTACGTTGAGCACGGCGCGGCAGATGTGGGCATCGTGGGCAAGGATATCCTCACCGAAGCCTCTGCCGATGTCTACGAGCTGCTGGATACCGGCCTTGGCAGGTGCCGGATGTGCGTGGCTGCCCCGGCGGATTACAAGGATGACCCCAGCCGCCCGGTGCGGGTGGCGACCAAATTCGTCAACATTGCAAAGAGCTACTATGCATCCATCGGGCGGGATATCGATATCATCAAGCTGAACGGCTCCATTGAGCTGGCCCCCATTCTGGGCCTTTCCGATGTCATTGTGGATATCGTGGAGACCGGCACCACCCTGCGGGAGAACGGCCTGCGGGTGGTCACCGAGTTCATGCCCATCTCGGCCCGGTTCATTGCCAATAAGGCCAGCTACCAGTTCAAGCACAACGAGATGGATGCCATGCTGGAAGCGCTACGCAAGACCTTGCAGGAGGAAACAAAATGATCAAGCTGTATAATTTTGATGAGCTCAGGCCCGAGGAGATCCTGAACCGGGACATCCGCGCGGAGAAAAACGTGGAGGATGTGGTGGACGGCATCATTGCCGAGGTCCGCGCCCGGGGCGATGAGGCGCTGAAGGAGTACGCACTGAAATTTGACGGGGCTAAGATCGACGACCTGCAGGTGACGCAGGCGGAGATCAATGAGGCCTTTGCCAATATGGACCCTTATTTCCTTGAGACCCTGCGGGAGGCTGCCGCCAACATTGAGAGCTTCCACCGCCAGCAGGTGCACAAGAACTTTGTGATCAACGAGAAGCCCGGCATCGTGCTGGGCCAGAAATATACCCCCATTGAAAAGGCGGGCGTATATGTGCCCGGCGGCACGGCGGCCTATCCCTCCACCGTGCTGATGGATGTCATCCCGGCCAAGGTCGCGGGCGTGTCGGAGATCGTGATGACCACCCCCGCCGGAAAGGACGGCAGGGTGAATCCGGTCATCCTTGCCGCCGCCGCCACCGCCGGTGTGACCAAGATCTTCAAGACCGGCGGTGCACAGGCCGTGGCCGCGCTGGCCTACGGCACCCAGACCATCCCGGCGGTGGACAAGATCGTCGGCCCCGGCAACATCTACGTTGCCACCGCCAAGCGGAAGGTGTTCGGCAAGGTGGGCATTGATATGATCGCCGGCCCCAGCGAGATCCTGGTGCTGGCCGACGGCGGCTGCAACCCCGCCTGGGTGGCGGCAGACCTGCTGAGCCAGGCCGAGCACGACAAGCTGGCCAGCCCTGTTCTTGTCACCGACAGTCCGGCGCTGGCCAGGGCCGTGCAGGCAGAGCTGGAGGTGCAGATCCCCCAGCTGCCCCGTGCCGCCATTGCCAGCGCCAGCGTGGACGACAACGGGAAGATCATCGTCTGCACCGACCTGCACAAGGCCATTGAGGCCTGCAACATCATTGCGCCGGAGCATCTGGAGGTCTGCGTGGAGGACCCCTTCGGGGTGCTGAACGAGATCAAAAACGCGGGCAGCATCTTCCTGGGCCGCAATGTGCCCGAGGCCCTGGGCGATTACTTTGCAGGCCCCAACCACACCCTGCCCACCAGCGGCACGGCCCGCTTCTCCAGCCCGCTGGGTGTGGACGACTTTGTGAAGAAGTCCAGCTTTCTCTACTACACCCGCGAGGCGCTGGGCGAGGTGGCACCCCGCATTGCCGATTTTGCCGAGCGCGAGGGCCTGCACGCCCATGCAAAGAGTGTGACGATAAGATATGAAGAGACGGATTAAACCTCTCAGTCACGCTTCGCGTGCCAGCTCCCCTAGTAGGGGAGCCATTGGCATAGCGGGAAAGTTTTTTGCAAATACGGAGGGCTGTATTTATGAGCCGTTATCTATCGCCCAAATTGGAATCTCTCACCCCCTACACCCCGGGGGAGCAGCCGCAGGACCAGCAATACATCAAGCTGAACACCAACGAAAGCCCCTATCTGCCCAGCCCGGCAGTGGTGGCGGCGGTGAGCGAGCATGAGGTGGAAAAGCTCCGTCTCTACTCCGACCCCGCCTGCACCGACCTGCTGAAAACGGCGGCGGTGCACTTTGGCCTGCAGCCGGATCAGATCATGCCCGGCAACGGCAGTGACGAGAACCTCTTTTTCGCCCTGCGGGCCTTCTGCGACGAGACCCACCCGCTGGCCTATGCCGACATCACCTATGGCTGTTACAGCGTCTGGTGCGAGCTGATGCACATCCCCAGCCATATCATCCCGCTGAAGGAGGATTTCACCCTTGACCCCGCCGATTACTACGGCCTGAATGAGACCATCGTCATCGCAAACCCCAACGCCCCCACCGGCTTGGCCCTGCCCCGCAGTGCCATCGAGGGCATCCTGAAAGCGAACCCTGACAATGTGGTCATTGTGGATGAGGCCTATGTGGACTTTGGCGGCGAGAGCTGCGTGCCGCTCATTGACCGGTACGACAACCTGCTGGTGGTGCAGACCTTCTCGAAATCCCGCCAGCTGGCAGGAGCGCGGCTGGGCCTTGCCATGGGCAGCGCCAGCCTCATCGCGGACCTGAACCGGGTCAAGTTCAGCCTGAACCCCTATAACATCAACCGCCTGACCTTGAAAGCAGGGCAGGCCGCGCTGGAAGATACCGTTTATTTTGAAAAGACCCGTGCTGCCATCGTGGACACTCGGGCCTGGACAAAACAGCAGCTGGAAGCCCGGGGCTTTGCGGTGCTGGACAGCCGCTCCAACTTCCTGTTTGCCTCTACCCAAGAGAAAAAAGGCGGCGAATTGTACCAGAAGTTGAAGAAAAAGGGCGTTCTGGTGCGCCACTTTGATGCCCCGCGCATTGAAAACTGGCTGCGCATCACGATCGGCACGCCGGAGCAGATGCAGATCTTCCTGAACACCCTTGACAAAATAATGGAGGAATGACCCATGCGGGAAGTGACACTGGAACGCAACACCAACGAGACCCAGATCGAGCTGACCCTGAATCTGGACGGTGCGGGCCGCTATGAGGTGGACACCGGCTGTGGGTTCCTGAACCACATGCTGGAGCTGTTTGCCCGCCATGGCCGGTTTGACCTGGTGCTCACCTGCCACGGGGATGTGGAGGTGGATTACCACCACACGGCTGAGGATATCGGCATTGCACTGGGGCAGGCCTTTGCCCGGGCGCTGGGCGAGATGCGGGGCATCCAGCGGTATGGCAGCTTCTACCTGCCCATGGATGAGGCGCTGGTGCTCTGCGCGGTAGACCTTTCGGGCCGGTGCACCCTGAACTGGGATGTCCACTGCAAGACCGAAAAGGTGGGCGATTTCGATGTGGAATGCGCCTCGGAGTTCTGGCTGGGCTTTGCCCGCAATGTGCCCGCTACGCTCCACTTTGTACAATTTGCAGGGGAAAATACCCACCACATTCTCGAAGCCTGCTTCAAGGGTGCGGGCCACGCGCTGGCTGCGGCAGTCGCCATTGATGTCGCCCACCGGGACGAGATCCCCTCCACGAAAGGACTGCTGGTATGATCGCGATCATCGATTACGGCGTGGGCAACCTGTTCAGCCTGCGCTCCAGCCTGACGCATCTGGGGCTGGAGGCCGTTGTGACCGCCGATGCACAGACCATCCGCAAGGCTGACCGGCTCATCCTGCCGGGGGTGGGGGCCTTTGGAGATGCCATGGACAAGCTCTCGGCCACCGGCCTGGTGCCGGTCATCCGGGAGCAGGCGGCGCAAAAGCCCCTGCTGGGCATCTGCCTGGGAATGCAGCTGCTCTTTGAAAAAAGCTATGAGTACGGTGAGCATGGGGGCCTGGGCTTTGTCAAAGGTGAGGTCTGCCCGCTGGAGCCTGACCTGAAAGACAAAACCCTCAAGGTGCCGCAGATCGGCTGGAACGCCCTGCACATCGTACGGGATGACACGCTTTTCCGATACATCCGTGAGGGCGAGTATGTCTATTACGTCCACAGCTACTACGGCAAAAATTGTACCGGGAGTACACTTGCTGTCAGCGATTACTCCATCCCCGTGACCGGCGTGGTCAGGGCGGGCAGGGTGTACGGCACCCAGTTTCACCCCGAAAAGAGCGGGGAGACGGGGCTGCGGATCTTGAAGGCGTTCAGCGAGCTGTAGTGGAAAGGCCCTGCTCCGTACAACCTCTCCGTCAATGCTAACGCATTGCCACCTCTCCTAGTAGGAGAGGCCTTGGCAGTCAGGGAGAAGTTTCCCGTTTTGCCAAGGGCTCCCCTACTAGGGGAGCTGTCGAACGAAGTGAGACTGAGAGGTTGTACGAAGGAAAAGCTAAAATTAGGAGGGAATCTAATATGCAATTGTTTCCCGCAATTGATTTAAAAGGCGGCAAAGTTGTCCGCCTGACGCAGGGAGATTATGACCGTATGACCGTTTACGGGGAGGATCCCTGCGCACAGGCCCGGCAGTTTGTGGAGGCCGGGGCCAGGTATCTCCATGTTGTGGATCTGGACGGCGCAAAGGACGGCACCCTTTCCAACTACGGATCCATTGCCGCGCTGGCAAAGCAGGGGGGCTTGTACATTGAGGTGGGCGGCGGCATCCGCACGGAGGAGCGCATTGAAAAATACCTTTCTCTGGGCGTGGATCGCTGCATCCTGGGCAGTGTGGCCGTGACGGATTTTGATTTCACGGCCCGGATGCTGAAGCGCTACGGCGAGCGGATCGCCGTGGGAGTGGATGCCAAAGATGGATTTGTTGCCATCCACGGGTGGAAGGAGGTCAGCGCCGAAAAGGGCGTGGATTTCTGCAGGCGGCTGGCAGATGCCGGGTGCACGGCCATCATCTACACCGACATTGCCTGTGATGGTGCCATGCAGGGCACGAATCTGGCGCTGTACCGCCAGCTGGCGGCAGAGGTGCCGGGCGTGGCCTTCACGGCCAGCGGCGGCATCTCGTCGGAGGCCGAGCTGTTGGAACTGAAAAAGATGGGCACCGCTGCCGCGATCCTGGGCAAGAGCCTGTATACCGGGGCACTGGATCTGAAACGTTGTGTAGAACTGGTGCAGAATTAAACGGAGGGGAACGAAAATGATCACAAAACGCATCATTCCCTGTCTGGATGTCCGGAATGGCCGGGTGGTCA
>OLSQ01002701.1_pt1 | contig 12536 bp, 11 predicted proteins | sample 1672561 | NCBI WGS metagenome assembly OLSQ01 (sample SAMEA3136699, study PRJEB25190) | human gut metagenome | biome: human gut; feature: human-associated habitat; material: faeces | place: Austria | collected 2013 | reverse complement strand
CCGGAAGATAACTTCTCAGTGGACTTAGCCTGTGTCTTTGTGGTTACGCCTAACATTCTGTTAGAGTTCATTGCTGTAAGATTGTGTTGTACTACCATAATTCATTCCTCCTTGAAATTGTTCACTGCTTCCCTGCAGTGATTGTTTTATTTATTGTGCAGATTTCTTTTGAAATCGTACGCCTTCGAAAGATGCTCTGCGGTTTCTAAAACAAAACTGTTTGTCTTTGCAATTTGTTTTGTTTTATTTGTATTATATATCGGAGTGTATCCGAAATACTTAACCCTGTTTTGAAAAATTTTTGGGTATTTTTTGTTTTCTGTTTTTCGTATATTCATCAACTGCAAATAGTTATTTCTTATCATCCAGAAACTGTGGTGGCACATAATTGGCATTATTCATGTTCTTGTAATAATTCAGTGCCGCCTGTTTGTTCTGGCGTCCCTGGCGGATCTTCTCACGGGACTTGCGGAACTGCTGCTCTACGGCAGACTTATTCCGCTGCTCCATGGTCTGCAGCTTCACACTCTTATCCGTGAGTTCTCCGATAAGGGACTGCAGGGCTCTGATCTGTGCAGCATACTGCTCCTTATTGCCAAGAAGCTGTTCCTTAATCCGGTCATAGACAGTCTCAAATCCCTGATCCAGCTCCATAATCTTCTGAATGAGCGGCTCCTTCTGATCTACCAGACGGTCAAAAGCCTCATAATCCAGCTCTTCCACCTTAAGCAGCTCCTGCTGCTGCGTCGTGTAGTCCGTGAGTTCATCCAGGATCTGTAATTTCTTTTTCAGGCTGTCTTCTAATACGGATAAGTAATTGTCCATTATTCAGCTCCTTTATGTTGGTTCTTCGCCATTACTTCCTTCCAGGTGTCCCTCACGGAACGAAGATGTTCACATACCTCTTCGAGAATTTCCGGATCCTTCCGGATATTCGCCTGTGCCAGACGCTGCTGCAGGTAAGTATAGATCCGGTCATAATCCTCAGAAACCGGATATTTCGTATCCAGTGTACTCTGCAGGTAATTAATGATATTCTCTACCTTCACAATATTAATATGGCTCTTCTCAATATCCTTCTTCTCAATTGCCATAATCGCAATGTTACAGAACTTAATGGCGCCCTCATAGAGCATCAGTGTCAGCTCTGCCGGCGATGCCGTCAGAACCTTACTGTTATTATACTGTGCATACGCTGCCGGTATTGCCATATCATGAACCTCCCAGTAATCCTGTGATCGCACTTGCATTGGACTGCATCTTTGCAAGAGCGGTTTCCATCTTACTAAACTTACTGTACCACTTATCTTCGTAAGCATTCAGCTTCTTTTCCATTTCGGCAATCTTCGTGGTGTAGTCTGAATAGTCGGACTTCATCTTCTTGTCATCATAGAAGCTGCCATAGCTGCGGTAGCCCTCTACTGCCTTGGAAAGACCATCCATCGTAGAATACAGTTCCTTATGTAAGCTGCTGAAGAAGGATACGACGGTATCCGGATCGGAAGCGATCATGGATTTCAGCTTATCGGCATTGCCGGAGGTATTCTCATCATCCGGATCTCCATCGATGTGATAAGCATTCTTCTCATTCTCTGCTGCAGTAAAATAGCTCAGTGTATCAATTCCGAAATCACTTAAGTGCATCTGCTTGCCATCTACCGTTGTTCCACTGCTCATTACAGAGGTAAGCTTGCTGCGGATAGTGGAAAGTGTAGAGTCCCGGCGAAGCAGGGAATCTTTGATTTTCTTCTCATACTTCTCTACCTCTGTATCAGACATGGCATCCTTTTCATCATCGGTAAGAGGTTCATACTTGGATGCAGAAGCCGCATTGTAGAGCTTATCCATCTCATTCATGATGGAATTGTACTCCTTGAGGAAGCCCTTGATCATATCATAGATTCCATCGGTATCATCCTGTGTGGTAATGGTGACTGCTTCCCCTGCCTTGGTCTCGCTGAGTGCAGTAAAGGTCAGTCCGTTAATTTCAAACACATTGGTATTGTTGGTAAATGTCGCACCGTTTAACTCGATCGTTGCATCCTGTCCGTCGATCTTCTTCGCATACCCCTCTGCTGTCGGATCTCCGTCCGGATTAAGCTGAATCCCCAGTGCCTTTAACGCTGCCTGTCCGTTGCTTCCTGCTGCTGTAATGCTGAAGTCATTGGACGCACCGGAGGTCTTGGCACTGATAAAGAACCTCTGCTGCTTCTCATCGAAGTTTGCATTGAGTCCTGCTTCCTTAAGCTTCGTCAATACATCTGAAATTGTGGTATCTGCCGTCACATCCAGAGTGAGATCCTTATCTCCGGCCTTAATGCTGATCTGTCCGCCATTCCCGATGCCATCACTGCCGGCAAGATCACTTAACTTGGACAGTGCGGTAAGGCTTCCGCTGCCGGATGCTTTTATCTGTGCACCGGTTAAATAACCGGTCTTTGCAAGCTGCCTTACCTCCAGGGACTGTACACCGTTCACCGCATTCTCACCTGTAATCACGCTGACAGCACTGCTGTTCGACACTGCAGTTGTCTTCTTCATATAAGAAGAAGCGAAGCGCATATTACTGATGTACTTGCTCTGAAGGTTCTTAAGCTTCGTATTTAAATCCTTCCAGGCATCCTGCTTCCACTCCAGCTTGGTCTGCTTCTTTTTAACATCATCGACCTTCGTTCTCTTGGCAGAAACGAGCTCCTGGATGATACTTTCGGTATCCATTCCGGAATACATTCCGGTCATACGCATTGCCATATTCGATTCCTCCTGCCTGTTATCTCTTCTCGTCTACGAGGATTCCTGCCAGTTCCCATACCTTGGCAATCATGTCAAGGGTCTTCTCCGGCGGAAGCTCTTTAATTACTTTATGGGTATCCTTATCTACAATCTTGATCGTAACACGGTTCGTTGCCTCATGAATTCCGAATACTGCTTCGGAATGGGACATGTTCTTATTGAGCTGTTCGACAGCCTTCCTGATCTGTTCATTACTTGCTGTCTGTTGTTCGGAAGTACCCTGATTATTGGTCCCGGTTCCCTGTCCGTTCTTCTCATCGACCTCTTTAATCTTCGCGGTTGTCGGATCAAAGCTGACGGTCTGTTCTGCTGTAGTGGAAACGTCCGTGTTTTCTACAGCCTTCTGTACAGGCTTTGCCTGTTGTGTATTCTGTGCCTGATAAGTCATGGCACTGCTTAGTGGTTCAATTGTCATTGTGTACACCTCCCTGTGCTTCCCTGATGTCTGTTCAACATGGTCACAATTTCATATTTAACGGTTTCTTGTAGTTTATATCGGTTTTGGGTTATAAAAGATTAACCCCCTGCAGAAATTTTTCACTCAGCTTCACTCAGCGCTCAATTGTTCACTCAGCCTCCCCCAACTCAACACCTCAATTGCCACCTTTTCCTCCCTTTTTCTCCCTGACCTTCTCTACAAGAGCCGGATCACAGCCTGCTATGGAGCAGATTTCTGCCAGGTCGTAATTTTTATTCAACATGATTTCGATTGTATAACACTGCTGCGCTCTCCTCCCCTCCTGCCTTCCTTCTCTTTTTCCTTCATTAATAAAATCCTCTCTTAATTCCTGCAAGGCCTGACACATATCATATCGCTCCTCTCCGCTTTCGTTCATGATTTTATATGTTGCTTTACGACTGTTCTTAAGATATTCCCGTCCTGTCATAATCCTTATTGCATCCCATGTTTCTTCTGATAAATGGGCATATCTTTCATCTTTTGCTAAACTCAGAAACTTTTCTTTATCTTTTCTATAGCTCATTGCCCGAAACAATTCTCTAAGTTCTGTATGAAACTCTTCAAAGTCACTTTGCTCATTCACACAAAACAGACGCAGAGAATAATCTGCAAAACATTTTTGAAGCAACTCATTCTCACCAAATTCCATCATATCCGATAATTGTCTTGGTCCATCCCACGGTTCTGTTCCAGTATAAAGGCAGATCGTGTACACCGGCTGCAAGCGATCCGTCTTGAAAATCCCGGATAACTTCTCTGCATAGGTAATAATCGTCATCGCATATTTACCAGACTCTTTCATTTGCTTCCGCAATGCTTGAAATTGCTGCTTCTTTTCCCTTAACTGCCGATTATACTCTGCCACATCATAATCCATACATCGAACCGGCATGCTATAGTCTATGTAACTCTGATTTTCTACCGCTAATACCTGCAAGGTTGCACCGGTCCTTAGTTTCATTTTCACATCCCTCAGAAGCTGTGTCTTCTTATTTCTCCCTGCTCTCCGGAAAGGACTCGCACTCTCTACCTCGATAGTCTTTCCCTGCGCTCCATCCAAAATCTGGATCTGTACATGCTCTGCATTGTCTTCCTCTGCCTCTGTCCGTGCTACTGTATATGCTTCCGACGCTTCCGTCAGATCCTCTGCTCGAATCACAGTCTGCCCATCAAAGCAGCATCCATTAAACAGATCTGCAAAGTACTCCTTATTCTGCAGATATTCTTTCATACAATAATCGAATTTTCCCATAAACAACCTCCTTTTCACAGAGAATTCTTCTATGGGCATAAAAATCCTCTGCCTGTTCAATTTAATTCGTTGGAATCAAAGCATGGATTTTCTGATCTGTGAGAATATCAGAGACAAGGGCTGGGACCCTCTTAGTTACAGAATCAATTTCAATACATATTCTGTAAATAGAAAACTTCTATGCTTTACAGAAATTTTAGCATAGAAGTTTTAAACCTGCAATCTTCAATTTTGCAAAAAAATTTATTTTACATTGTCATATGCATTTCAAATTTCTATTCTTATCCTCTTCCCTAATCCTTAATCTGTCTTCCCTCATGATCCAGGTGATAATGATCCCTGTAAATCAGCTCTGACAGCGGCACAAAGGTATAGCCCTGGTCCTTCAGGTTCTGAATCAGCTTATCCAGCGCCTCAGATGTGAATTTCGCTCCATTATGGCACAAAATAATTGATCCGCTTCCCAGATGCTTATGTCCGGTAACCGTTTTAATAATAGAATCCACTCCGTAATCCTTCCAGTCCAGGGAATCCACATCCCATTGAATCGGGTAATATCCGCACTCTCTTGCGACCTTGATTACCGCATTATCATAGTCACCATACGGCGGTCGGAACAGGAACATTTCATACCCGGTCAGCTCACGGACCTTTTCATGAACCTTCATCAGCTCTTCTTTCTTTTCCGCATCGGAAATCTGACTCATATTCTTATGGTTTTCGCTGTGGTTTCCCAGATCATGCCCATCCGCAAGGATGGCTCTGACATCCTCCGGATAGCTCTCTACCCAGCCGCCTGTCATAAAAAAGGTCACTTTCACATTATTCTTTTTGAGGATTTCGAGAATTTTCTTCGTATCCTCGTTTCCCCATGCTGCATCAAAGGTGAGTGCAATCTTCTTTCCACCCGCTTCATCTGTTTTTACACAGTAAATCGGCAGCTCACGGTTTCCAACCGTGTTGCTTGCGTGCACGCTGTCTCCCCAGAACACCACCGCTCCACGCAGAAGTGCGGCGGCAGCAAGCAGAAATGCCGTATTCCGCAAAAGCAGCATGCAGACTCTTTTCTGATAATCCGGACGCTTCTCCCCATCTTGTCTTTTCCACTCTTCCTTCCAATGCACATGCAGACCATCCGTCAGATTTTTTCCTGTCTGTTTCCATTTTTCTATGTATTTGCTCATAAGAAATCCCGGTATATTTTTTATACAAAATATGCCGGGAGCTCTTGTCCTTATGCCAGATCAATGTATGATAAGGACTATTTCTGTTACATTTGTGATCCACAATTCGGGTACCGGCTCTCATGCTTTCCAGGCAGCTTCTTTATCATATTACAATGACAGCGATCTGCGATCTCATTCCATTCACAGAAATACCGCAGCCAGAAGCGGCATGGTGATCACAGAAAGCACCGTGGTAAGCGCCACACCACGGGAAGCAGTTTCATAATCTCCGCCATACTGCTGAGCAAGCATTGCAGTCATGCTTCCTGCCGGAGTCGCCATCATCACAAGGCACACCCCCCGCAAAATTTCCTGCTCTGCCACACGATTCACCATGATCATCCAGACAGCCGGAAGAAGCAGCAGCTTCACCAGCGAAAACAGTAACAGCTTCTTATCCAGAAACAGCTCCTTTAACGGCATTTGTGCAAGGGATGCTCCGATAATCATCATACTTAACGGAGCGGTGAGATTCCCCAGATTCGTAATGAATGCCTGTAAAAAGGAAGGAACAGGAGTCTGCAGAAAGTAAAGCAGCATTGCTGTGATACAGGCAATCACTCCGATATTGAAGATCTTCTTCACGATTTCTACTGTTCCCTGCAGCTTTCCCTGTTGTCCACTGCCATTTTCTATATTTTCAGACATCCCATTCACAGCCGCTGTTATTCCTTGCGCATCCTGCCGTTCCCCTGTCTTTCCATTCGGCTCTGCTTTCACATCCACCTCTGCTTTCACATTCGGCTCTGCTTTCACATCTACCTCTGACTTCACATCCGACTCTGCTTTCACATCTACCTCTGACTTCACATCCGGCTCTGCTTTCACATCCACCTCTGCGTTCACACCCGGCTCTGTCTTCGCACAGGCACCCGGCTTTCTTGTCAGCACCGCCACTCCATAGGTATAAATCAGAATATTAAATGGAATCTGAAAGACCGCCCCATACAAAAGCGCCCCATTGCCGTACATCGCAGCCAGTACCGGGAATCCCATAAAGCCAATGTTTGCAAAAACCGTCATCGCTGCATAGGCTCCACGACTCTCCTTCTGTATGCACAGGATTCTCGGAAGAAGCTGTGCCACAACAAGCAAAAAGACATACATCATGACCACGATTGCAAGCGTCTGTACCAGTTCCTTTCCCTGCATCTGCTGATCCGTCAGTGCACTGCTTAAAATCATACAGGGATTGGCCACATTCACTACAATCGCCGAAACCTTTTTGCTCACCTCTTCCGTAAGAATCTGCCTTCGATAACATAAATATCCGACTGCCATCATCAGAAACATCACGATCATCTGCTGCAGCATCACCATACCAGAACCCTCACATTCACTTTTCCTTTCCTGCTTATCCCTTTTTCGCCCTCATAGGCAAACTTCCCATAGCCGCGGACGGTAATCTGATCCCCCTCCTTCAGCGCCCGGCTGTTATTCTCACACAGTCTTCCGTTGATAAATACCTTCTGCTCCCGGAACAGCTCATTACTTTCTGTCCGTGAAAGATGATACACCCCCGCAATCAGCGCATCGGTCCGTGCGGAGCTGATCTGGATGAGCTTTTCCTCCGGTTCCTTCTGCAAAAAGACCGGCGGCTCTTCGCAGACCGTACACTGCACACTTGTATGCCGGATCCGTGTAAGATTTTCGGTAATGTATTCTGCCATGCTTTTCAGGCAGAACAGATACCCCGTCTTGTCCTCAATATAAATATCTCCCAGCGTACTCCGTTCAATCCCAAGGTTCATGAGTGCCCCCAAAAAATCCCGGTGCGTCAGCGCATCCGCAAACTTATTCATTAACGGTGCCATTTTGATACAGCAGATCGGGAACTCCCATTCCTCACCGAACCGGATCACTGCCCGCTCACACCCCTCCTGACCTCCGAAAACGCAGTACGGTACATACGAAAAGTCCATGGAATAAAAAACGGACTGCTCCGGCAGACTTAAGAACCCGGTGAACGTTGCTATATGACTCTGGTCCGCTTTCCGCGCCAGATCGGTAAAATGCTTCCTCAATATCTGATCTTCTTCGTTTTTCAATGAATTTCCTCTTTCTTTTGTTGCTCTTCTTTATTCTGTGCTATACTATATCCATTGGAGAAACAGGTAATATTCCTTTCTCCAAAGCCCATTGTACCATAAATGAGGCCAAATCTGAATCATTACCAAATTAACCATTTGCAATAAGGAAAGGATGGATACAATGGATTTCAAAGATGCGCTGCGAAGCATCATTAAGCCGCATAACGAAGACCCCCTGGAGCGTCTTACAACTCCCTTTGGAGAGGCGCTTTCAAAGGATAAGGTACTTACAGAATACCCGCGCCCCCAGTTTGAACGCCCATCCTATATTAACCTGAACGGCTTATGGGACTATGCTATCCAGCCCAAAAAGGGCTTCCCCGACCGCTACGACGGGCAGATTCTCGTCCCTTTTTCTCCGGAAGCGATCCTGTCGGGTGTGGAACGCCAGCTGCAGCCGGGAGAATACCTCTGGTACCGCCGTCTGCTCCCGGTTGACGAGATGGATCTCTTTAATGACAGCCGTCTGATCCTGCATTTCGGTGCGATCGACTACGAAGCCGATATTTTTCTCAACGGAAACAAGGTAACGTCCCACCGCGGCGGATATCTTCCCATCGACTGCGACATCACGGATTTTCTGGAAAAAGGAGAAAATGAGCTGACGGTACGTGTCAGCGACCCCAGTGATGCAGGCTTCCAGAGCCGCGGCAAACAGATTTTAAAGCGTGGAGGCATCTTTTATACGGCACAGAGCGGCATCTGGCAGACCGTCTGGATGGAATGGATCCCTGCCACCCATATTGAACATATTACCATAGAACCGGACTTTGACCGGCAGGAGGTATTTATCGAGGTCGATACGGCTCTGTGTGATGCACTTCCGATGCTGCGCATCTGTGTCATGACACCGGATGCAAAACAGGTATTGTTCCGGCAGTCCCTGACTCCGAAGAGTAATCTTGCCGATGTACACAGACATCATGCGCAGTCCCAGTCCTATGATTTTACGATTTCCATTCCGGATGAACTGTTTTTCCCATGGACTCCGGAAGCTCCGGCGCTTTACCCGGTAACGGTAACCTTAGGCAGGGATGAGGTGAAAACTTACTTTGCCCTGCGCACCTATACCATTGAATTATCGGAGGATAAACCGGTCTTCTGTCTCAATCACAAGCCCTGTTTCCTCATGGGTGTCCTGGATCAGGGCTACTGGTCGGATGGATTAATGACGGCCCCCTCCGATGAAGCATTGCTTTATGATATCACAACCATGAAAAAGCTGGGCTTCAATATGATGCGTAAGCACTTGAAGGTAGAATCTGCAAGGTGGTATTACCACTGTGACCGCCTTGGCATGATCGTCTGCCAGGATATGATTAACGGCGGCGGTCAGTACCGGATGCCGTTTATCAACTATCTGCCCACGGTATGCCCTTCTCTGGCACGCCACATCTCGGATCAGGCTTACCATCTTTTTGCAAGAGAGGATGAAGATGCCCGTGACGAATGGGAAGAAGAGCTGGCCGATATGATTGATTACCTGAAATTCTTCCCCTCCATTGCCATCTGGTGTCCTTTTAACGAGGGCTGGGGACAGTTTGATTCGGTACGTATTGCAGAGTCCATCCGCGCACAGGATCCGACACGGCTCATCGACGCGGCAAGCGGCTGGTTCGATCAGGGTGCCGGAGACTTTATCAGCGTACACAATTACTTCCGGCGTCTTAAGGTTGCTGCCGGAGAATGGAAGAAGCATAAGAAAAGCCGGGCCTTCTTCCTGTCCGAGTATGGCGGCTTCGCCTGCCACATCGACGGACACAGCAGCGTGGAACGGATCTTCGGCTACAAGCGTTATGAGACAAAGGAAGAATTTTCAAAGGCTTATGATGATCTCATTCAAAAAGCCCTCCTCCCTCTGCGGGAACAGGGCTTAAGCGGTGCTGTTTATACCCAGGTATCGGATATTGAGGAGGAGGTCAATGGAATCCTCACCTACGACCGGAAGGTCGTGAAGCTCCAACTACCGGAGACTTTAAAAGAATCACGTTCAAAAGAGGAATCTTCAGAATCACAGCCTTCTGAATAGTTATCTTTAGAATAATTATCTTCAGATAGTAATCTTCAGAATGGTGATTTTCAAAACAGCAGCTGCATCACGCAGCTGCTGTTTTTTCTCCGTTCAATGTTCTCTCAAGCTTCCTTTTGACATAAAAGTATGCCGGAACAAGGAAGATATCTGCCATAATCCAGGCAAGCGGGCTTGCAAAGCAGGCGCCGGTAAATCCAAATACCGGAACAATGAAAATACCCATCAGAGTTCTTGCTATCATCTCAAATACTCCGGACAGAATAGCAAAGGTGCTGAATCCCATTCCCTGAATCATATACCGGATGACATTCACGAAAACAAGCGGAATAAAGAATGCTGCATTGATTAGCAGGAACTCTCTTGAACTGTCAAGCAGTTCCTTACTCGCATCCGTTACAAAGAGTCCGCACAGTGTTCCACCTGCAAAGTACATGATAATAAATGCCACGATCGAATAAACAATACCGAAAATACTGCAGGCAAAGAGTCCCTTGCCAAGACGGTCCAGCTTCTTTGCTCCCACATTCTGGCCACCGTAGGTTGCCATTGTTGTTCCAAGTGCATCAAACGCACAGCAGAAGAACATACTGACCTTACTGCCGGCAGTAACTGCGGCAACGGCTGTAGCTCCAAGGGTATTCACGGAGGACTGTAAAATAACCGATCCGATTGCCGTGATGGAATACTGTAATCCCATCGGTACACCCATGGCGCACAGCATACCGATATGAGGCATACTAAGCTTCCATTCGTCCTTTGTAATATGAAGGATCTCGAATTTCTTCATCATATAAATCAGGCAGAGAATGCCCGAAATCAGCTGAGAGGCAACGGTGGCAACCGCGGCTCCGGAAACACCCATATGCAGATTGATAATGCAGATCAGATCCAGTGCAATATTAATTGCTGAGGAAATAATCAGGAATACCAGCGGAATCTTGCTGTTTCCCATGGAACGCATGATACCGGACAAAATATTATAAAGGTAGGTTGCCGGAATTCCTAAAAATACGATAAAAATATACTGGTAAGAATACTCAAAAATGTCCTCCGGCGTCTTCATCCACATTAAGATATCACGACACAGAATACATACCACTACGGTAATCACCACAGACAGGACAATTCCGAGCCACACACAGTTCGCCACATACCTGCGCATGTCCGAATAATCCTTTGCTCCAAAACGCTGTGCAATCGGAATGACACATCCGCCGCATACGCCCATTACAAATCCGACAATCAGGAAGTTAATGCTTCCGGTTGCGCCAACACCCGCAAGAGCATTCATTCCCAGCGTTCTTCCCACAATAAAGGTATCTACCACACTGTAAAACTGCTGAAAAATAAATCCGATCAGCAGCGGCATGGAAAAGCTTAAAATCAACTTCATGGGAGATCCCACGGTCATATCCTTTGTTGCACTCTTTGCCATAATTTAACTCCTCTAAATTCTCCAAAAATATTGTCTGTTTCCCCAATTATGCGCTTGATTATTTTATTACTGCTTCTTTATATTTGCAAGTAAATTCCTGCCTGCACGTTTTCGAGCCTGTGAATCGTTACCGGAACGAGGTACGAGTGAACAGTATCAGTTTCATGCCGGGCAATGAACGTACAAAAGCGCAAATATACTATACCTGTAGTATACTTACGCTTTGTATGATTTCTAGTAAATTTTCATCTGATAACTGTACAAATCTACAATCTTTGCATTCAATTATAACCGTTCGATGCCATTATGCAAACGGATTCTCAGACTTATAAAGCATTCCCTTCGGCTGGTTGAATCCGATATTCTTAACGCCTAAGAACTTGAATACTTCATACATTAACTTTCCGTAGTGACCAAATGCTACAGCTCCATGATGAGGGAATCTGCCTTCTACAAGTACGTGACGGTAGAAGCGTCCCATTTCAGGAATAGCGAAGATACCAATACCACCAAAGGATCTGGTCGGTACATCCAGGATTTCACCTTCTGCGATGTAGGAAACCAGTTCTCCATCGGAATTGCACTGCAGACGATAGAAGGTAATATCGGATGCTGCAATATCACCCTCCAGAGTACCTCTTGTGAAGTCCGGTTCAGAACCGGCGGGCTCAAGAAGTCTGTGCTGGATGAGCTGGTATTTTACGGCTCTGCTGGAGCACATCTTACATTCCGGTGTATTTCCACAATGGAATCCCATAAAGGTATCGGTTAATGCATAATTATATTTGCCAACGATGTCTTCATCATAAATGTACTTCGGTACGGAGTTGTTGATGTCAAGCAGGGTAACTGCATCTTCGGATACGCAAAGTCCGATGTACTCGCTTAATGCTCCGTAAATATCTACTTCACAGGATACCGGAATACCACGGGAAGCCAAACGGCTGTTTACATAGCAGGGTTCAAAACCAAACTGTGAAGGGAACGCAGGCCAGCACTTGTCAGCAAATGCAACATACTTTCTTGCTCCCTTGTGGTTCTCTGCCCAGTCAAGTAAGGTAAGCTCGAACTGAGCCATCTTGGCATTGAGGTCTTCATAGTAGCAGCCTTCACCCATTTCCTTAGCCATGTCTGCACATACTTCCGGAATACGGGGATCGTTCTCATGCTCCTTGAAAGAAACAAGAAGGTCAAGCTCAGAGTTCTCTTCGATCTCTACGCCAAGCTCATATAAGCCCTTGATCGGTG
>OLSQ01002700.1_pt1 | contig 12539 bp, 13 predicted proteins | sample 1672561 | NCBI WGS metagenome assembly OLSQ01 (sample SAMEA3136699, study PRJEB25190) | human gut metagenome | biome: human gut; feature: human-associated habitat; material: faeces | place: Austria | collected 2013 | reverse complement strand
TCCCGGCGGCCCCTGGGTCGGTATGGGTTTTATTGGTTTTACCCTTTGCACATGCTGCTTTTAGCCCTCTTCAGTTAGGCAGAGAGCATGTCACTGACTGCAATGGCGCCCAAAAGGGAAAGCGGCAGACATATCCCGGCGGCAACTGCCCAAGGCCTGTATGTTCCCTGCTTCTGCCTGGTCCGGATGGCCTTCAGAAGGGAAAAATGAACCCGATGGGCCACAAGGGGAAAAAGGGGACCCTGATATAAGCAAGGACCTCTGATAAAACGTGCACGTTGCCATTGCCCCTTTCTGAAATGCCAACAGGTGCCAAATTATCCTTCCGACTCCCGGAAGAGGAAGGTGGCGACCTGCCCCCGGGTGCAGCTTCGATTGGGCATAAAATGGGTGGCATCAATCCCCAGGGTAATTCCCCTGGCAGCGGCCCACAACACGGCGTCATAGTAGAATCGGTCCTGCGTCACATCCACGAATGGATTTCTGCCGGATACAGCGGGGCAGCCTCCGGCGCGCCACAGGAAGGTTACCAGCTGCCCCCGGGTTACGACTCCCTCGGGGTTGAAGTGGGTGGCGTCCACGCCGGCGGTGATGCCTTGTTCTGCTGCCCACAACACCGCATCATAGTAATACCGCTTGGGGGTCACATCCAGGAAGGGGCACTGGGCCGATTCCGGGGCTGGGCATCCCTTGGCACGCCACAGGAAGGTCACTACCTGCCCCCGGGTGCAGGTTTGCTCCGGCATAAAGTGGGTACGGTCTATGCCGGAAGCAACCCCGGCATAGACAGCCCACAGGACCGGCGTATAGTAGTACCGTCCTTCTTCAACGTCCACAAAAGGGTTTGGCCAGGGACCAATGGATTCGGTCCGGTTTTCGTTGCACCGGGTGCAGACATAGGTCTTTACACCGGGTTTGGCCGGTGTGGGCGGTGTGGTCACCCTGCCTTTGTCCCAGCTGTGGCCTCTGGGGTTTACATAACAGTCCACATAGGAGTTTCCGCAGACAGAGCAGGTGTGGGTGGTGTAGCCCTCCTCGGTACAGGTGGGGGGTGTGACCAGTTCCCCATATTGGTGAGGTAAAGGAGAAATGGCTTGGGTTTCTCGGATGCCGCACCGGGTGCATGTATAGACGGTGGTGCCGGGACTGGTACAGGTGGGCTCCTGAGCCACGATGCCCTGATCGTAGGCATGCCCCAGAGGTGCTATGGTCTCCGGCTGACTGTGGCCGCAGCGGATACAGGCGCGCTCCTGCAATCCTGGATCTGTGCAGGTGGGTTCTTGCTTGCAGACTGCCGGTCCCAGGCTGTGGCCCAGGGCCGGGGTGTAGGTATCCCGATAGGAATGGCCGCAGAGGGTACAGGTGTAGGTGGTGTATCCCTCTTCTGTACAGCTTGGGGGCGTCACGTCAGCTTTGTAATCATGGGTGTGAGGGGCTGGGGTCCACTGAGCGTAGAGGGTATGGTCCCTGCCGATTGTCACCTGGGTATCCTCCGTCACCCGGAGCTTCGTCCCGCCTTGGTCCAGGTACCAGCCTGCAAAGGCGTAGTCCAGGCGAACCGGATCCGGCAGGGGACCATAGGATGCGCCATACGTGACGGACACCATGGAAGGGCTGACTGTGCCGCCGTTTGGGTCCAGAGTTACGGAAACGGACCCGTTCAGGCACTCCAGTCCACCGGTTTTGGGGTCCAGCCGGTAAAACACCGGCCCGCTTTTGGCGGTGCAGTACCACCAGACAGAGCCCTCCAATATTACCGGCTGACAATCGGACAATCTGCCGCTGCCATGGTAGATATTCCCCACCAGTTTTCCGGAACCATCCAGGAAGCCGAACTGCAGCTCCTCCTGGGCCTCCCAGAGCAGAAGCAGCCGGTCCTCCCCCAGTTTGACCAGATAGGGATTGGAGGCGCCTGCGGGCTGGCTGTCTTCAAAGGACGTTATCCAACGGAGTTCTGTGGCGGACTGGGTGAAATTTTGCGCCGGGGTGCTGGTGACAAAGATGTTCCGGACGCCACCGAAGGCGCTTTCCTCGTTCTGCGCCACGGAGCAGCCTGCAACCAGGTAGGCCGAGGAGGTTGCCGCCAACCCGCCCAGGCTAAGGCCCGTACGATTGTCTCCGGTTTCTCCGGAAATGGGGAGGACTTCCACCATATCCGCATAGCCGGAGAAGGTCTCCTCCCCGCCTGGCCGGGCGCAACGGGACAGCGCCACTGCCCGGGGATAGGCGTCTCCGTGGTCTGCTGCCAGGAGGGTGGTGCCCCGCAGTGCCAGAAACTGGTTGAAGGAGTGACTCACATATCCAAAGCCGAAACGGCTGACAGCGGTGTGCCGGTCCGTCACCTCCATGGTGGAAATCTGCACAGGTGAGGTTGGCCTGGTGGTTCAGTCCGTCGCTTGGATTCTGATACATTTTGTGACTGGTACGGATGTACAGCATATCTCCACACTGTACCATACAGAGACTCCCGGCGTGAAAGGGCGTTACCGTATTGGCCCCTGTCAGACGGGCGTCATCCAGCCGCCTCCAGTCCTTGGTATAACGGACCACCCGGATGACTTCCCTGCCATCGTCTTCCTCCGGGTTTTCCTGGCCAAAGACGAAGAAATTGTACTGGTCTCCAGAGTAAAAGCCGCCAAACAGAGGCAACTCTACCGCCAGGTCCTGCTGGGACAGAATTTGCCCCGTCTCGTTGTAGGATTCTACGGTGATCCGGTCCCCAGTGTATTCCACCCGCGTCATGAAGCTGCCATTGCCTGCCATCAGGTAGGAACGTACTGGCCGGGCGGTGTTTCCCTCATAGTTGTGATCTCCTGCGTTATCCGTCACCACCGGCGCAGGGCTGGAAGCTCCGGCGTGGCCAGAGGTGAGGCCACACAGCACAGCTGCGAGGATGAAAAAAGCAAAAAAACGTCTCATAATCGTCTGCCCTCTTTCCATACTTTGGTCTTTTCTGCCATTATACCGTTATATGAGACATTTTTCAAGAAGCTCTAAAACAAAAACCAGGACGGCAGCATTTCCTGTTTCCGTACTGGCGCGGGAGCGCTCTTGCCTCCGGGGGAAGGCAGGGCGCTTCCGTGCCAGTGATGGGTGCACTTGGACCCGAAAAGGGGATATGCTGCTGCCCTGAAACAAAAACAGGGGGTGGGCCTGCTACAAAAGAGGGCAAGTCAAAGTGATTGCCTTTTATAGCAGGTGCAACTCAGGCTGATTTGGACCATGTCATCCGTAATTCCGGTGTAGGAAAGTCACCACCTGGCCCCGGGTGCAGTTGTCCTCCGGCTTGAATTGCCCGGCCTCCATGCCGTTGGTAATCCCGCTTTGCACAGCCCAGAGGACGGCGCTGTAATAGAACCGATCCTCAGAAATGTCCTGGAAGGGGTTTTCCGTCTCTGCCGGCGGCTGCCCCATGGCGCGCCAGAGGAAGGTGACAACCTGCCCGCGTGTGACGGTTCCCTCCGGGTTAAAGAGGTTGCCGCTCACCCCGAGAGCAATTTCGTTTTCGTAGGCCCACAGGACCGCCTGATAGCAGTACTGATCGGGAACTACGTCCCCGAAGGGACATTCTGTCCCGGCAGGGGCCGGACAGCCGGCTGCCCGCCAGAGAAAGGTCACGACCTGGCCCCGGGTGCAGCTGTCATTGGGTTTGAAGTGGGTGGCATCTACTCCCAACGTAATGCCGTTTTCCACAGCCCAGAGTACAGGCGTGTAATAAAATTGGTCCGCCTTCACGTCCGCAAAGGGGCTGGGATCTGGGTCTGGCTCAGGATTGGGGTCCGGTGCGGGTGTTACCTGATCTGGCGAGAGGATATAGGACAGAGACTCTTGGATGGGGGTCTTGGAAAGCTGACCATCCCAGCGGATTTGGCACTTTCCTGTGAAGTTGCAGTCGGCATAGGTGACGGTGTCTCCGTCCACTGCTGTGACCCAAATGCTATGGGTGTCGTTCCGAAAGCGGATCACGTCTCCTGCCTGGAGCTGGTCCAGGTCATAGAACTCCGTCCAGTCTCTGGTGTTGGTGCCATAGTAATCATAGGCCAACTTTTTGACAAATCCTACGCATTGCCAGGCCCCTAGAAATGAGTTGCAGGTGCAATCTGCCTTCTGTGTACAATCCCGGCAGCCATAAGGGCGCTCACATTCATCGCAGGGGAACTGCGTGTATCCGTCTGGGTTCGGATCGGGGCTACCCACATGATTCCAGTACATTCCGTCCGGAAACTTCTCCTTCAACTGGTCCAGGGTGAGGCGTGTTTCTGCATGTTCCCTTTGGACTGAAACAGAAGAGCTGGTTTTCAGGGCGCTTTTTGGATTGGTGTAGCTGGTAATTTCACCGGTGGTGGTGTGGTACCGGTAGACGACATTCCCATCTGCCAGCATATAATCCACCAGCTCTGGCCCGGCCAGCCAGAAGCGGGACAGTCCCTCCCGGCGTAGCAGCGCACTGGAATGTCCGGTATCCAGATCCCGGTAAAAGATGGCTTCGTCAGCCAGATAATACAGGCGGCTGCCTGCCACTGCAAATCTGGAAATTTCCGCAACGGTCTCCGTCACCCGGTTCCATTGCCAGGTCTCCAAGTCCAGATAGGAGATGACAGATTTGCCGGATTCCCGGGTAAGTGCGAAGAGCCTCTGCCCGGCGGAGCAAATTTGCAGCACAGACGCTTCTGTGAGGTACACCCTGCCGGAGTGCTCCCGGCTCTCCCGATACAGGCGATTACCCTGCTCTTCGTCCATACCGTAGAGGTATTCCTCTACATATGCTTCCACATCGCTGTTGGCAAAGTATTCTGGTTTTTGATTGGCAGCTGCGGCATTCCCATGGGGAAGCAACGCGGCTGTGAGACAGAAGAGCAGTATCAGACTGGATATTCTTTGAAACATCATGTTCCTCCTTGGTGCTGTGTGTTGACGGCAGATCCGACATCCGCCAGGTAAAAGTTGGCGCTTCGCAAGTCCAGCTTTGCGGAGCGCCAAGGCGTTTGCATGTCTATTTCTTTTCAATGATCTCAATTCCACCCAAGTATTTTCTTAGCACTTCCGGTACCACCACGGAGCCATCGGCCCGCTGGTTTTGTTCTACCATGGCGGGGAAAATGCGGGAGGTGGCCAGGCCGGAGCCATTGAGGGTGTGGACAAATTCAGGCTTACCCGTGGCTTCCCGGCGGAAGCGGATGTTGCCCCGGCGGGCCTGATAGTCCCGGGCATTGGACACGGAGGAAACCTCTTTATAGCCATTCATGGAGGGAATTTGAATCTCAATGTCATAGGTCCGTGCCATAGAGGCGGAACAGTCGCCGGCAGCCAGCTTCACCGTGCGGAAATGGAAGCCCAGGTCCCGCACCAGCCGCTCTGCCTTGCCCACCAACTCTTCAAAAGCCTGATCAGAGTCCTCGGGACGGGTGTACTGAAACATTTCCACCTTGTTGAACTGGTGGCCCCGTACCATACCCCGTTCTTCCGCCCGGTGGCTGCCGGCCTCCCGGCGGAAGCAGGGGGTATAGGCGAAGAACTTTCTTGGCAGCTCAGCCTCCGGCAGAATCTCACCCCGGTATACGCTGGCCAGGGCTGCTTCCGCTGTGGGGAGCATATAATGGACCCGGTCATCTGTAGGGTTGGCGATCTTATAGACTTCGTCAGCAAACTTGGGGAACTGCCCGGCCGTCTCGCCGCATTGGTACTCCAGCATGTGGGGCGGCAAAATAAACTCATAGCCATCAGCTACATGGGCATCTATGAAATAGTTGAGCAGGGCCCACTCCAGCCGGGCGCCCATTCCCTTGTAAATCCAGAACCCGGAGCCGGCCAGCTTCGTCCCCCGATCATAGTCAATGAGACCCAGATCCAGGCACAGGTCCACGTGGTGTTTGGGGGTAAAATCAAAGTGATGGGGCTCACCATAATACCGCAGGGGCTCGTTGTGCTCTTTGCCACCGGGGACCAGATTTGGGAAGACTGAGCATCAGGTTGTGGTATTCCACTTCTACTGCATCCAGCTTTTCTGCGGCGGCGGCAATGGCGGTTTTCAGCTCTGCCATCTCACGGAAAATGGGGGTGACATCTTGCCCGGCCTTTTTCAGCCGGGGGATTTCCTTGGAGATCCGGTTTTGCTCGGCCTTTTTGGTCTCCGTCTCCACAATTAGCGCCCGGCGCTGGGCGTCTAGCTCCAAAATCCGGTCCACCGCCTCATCACAGTTCACTTCTTTGGCCCGCAGACCCGCTTTTACCGCCTCCGGGGCTTCTTTGATCCGTTTGATATCCAACATGATAATTCACCTCATGGGTTAGTTTCCCTGGTATTTTCCTGGGGCTCCACCGCCAGGGGGAGTAGCTCCTGATACAGGGTCTTGCCTTCTGCATCTAAATTTTCTGCCAAAGGCTTCAGATCCTTCATGGCGGTCAGAAATTCCTCGGTATCTTCCTGATCTAAAGCCCGCTGCGCAGACAGCAGCAGCTCATAAGCTTGGACCTGTTGCTCCTGCTTTGTGCATTGGGCTTGTAGGGCCGCATGGCTCTCCTGGAGCGATGTGTTGGTCTCTTCCAGCTGGCTGTAATTCTTGCTTGTCTCGTCCAGGTCAGCCTGGAGCTGTACCACCTGGTCCTGAAGGGCCTGGTTGGCCTCCAGCAGCTCCCGGTTGTTGTCCTGAAGCTGCTCTGCCCGGGACAAAGCGCTGTTGGCGTTTTGGTTTAGCTCCGAAATGGTTTGCCGGGAGTCCTTTTGCTGAATCAGGAAGGAGAGCAGTACCAAAACAAACGCCACGCCAAACAGAAAGGCGATGTAAGTCATGAGAGCCCGATTGCGGTTGGGGGATGTGGGTTTTTCCCCAGGTGGCTCCTGGGCGGGGGGCGCGCTGGCCTCCGGTTGCTCCTCGATCAGCTGGCCCATTTTTTCCAATAGCTCGTGGCCGGATTTGGCCGGTTTTTTCTCTGGCTGCTTTTTCATGGTTTGTTCCCCATCTCCTTTGGCAGGGCTTGCAGGGCTTCATAGAGCCGCTGTAAATCTTCCGGGCCATAAAATTCCAGCTCAAACCGGCCCTTCCGTTTGCCGCTGATAATTTTGACGCCGCGACCCAGATGGTGTGACAGGGTTTTTTCACACTCCGCCACATAGTTCACCTGGAGCGCCTGCGTAGGGGGCTCCGGCTTGGGTTCCCGGCACAGTGTCCGGCACAGGGCTTCCGCCTGGCGGACGGACAGGTCCAGCGCAGCGATCTTCTGGGCTGCCTCCCGCTGCTTTTTGGGGTCTTTGACGCTTAAAACCGCGCGGGCATGGCCGGGACTCAGTTTACCGGACCGAACCAACGCCAGCAGGTCCTCGTCTAAGTTCAGCAGTCGCAGGGCATTGGCCACGGCGGGACGGGACTTTCCCACCCGCTGGGCTGCCTCCTCCTGGGTCAGGCCGTAATCGGAGAGAAGACTCTGATATCCCAGGGCCTCTTCCACAGGATTCAAATCCTGACGCTGGAGGTTTTCTATGAGGGCCAGCTCCATGGCTTTCCGGTCATCCGCCTCCACCACCAAGGCGGGGACCTCCGTGAGGCCAGCCAGCCGGGCTGCCCGCCAGCGTCGTTCTCCGGCAATGATCTGGTAGTATTCAGAACCTGAGATTTCCCGCACAGTCAGGGGCTGCAACATGCCATGGGTGGCAATGGAGTCCGCTAAGGCCTGTAGCTCCTCTTCATTAAAATCCCGGCGGGGTTGATCCGGGTTTGGCTCCACCCGCTGCAGGGGCAGCAGGCGGAGGGTTCCGTCCCCCTCCGGGGCCTGATTGTAGTCGCCAAGCAGGGCGCCCAGGCCCCTGCCCAGCCCCTTTTGTTGGGCCATGGCATTCATCCTTTCTCCACAATTTCATCGGCCAGCGCCCCGTAAGCCACTGCCCCACGGCTAAAGCGGTCGTAGGCCCCCACAGGCAGGCCGTGGCTGGGTGCCTCCGCTAAGCGCACATTGCGGGGGACCATGGTGTGAAACACCTTCCCGGGGAAATGACGCCGGACCTCCTGGGCCACCTGGGCGGAGAAATTGGTTCTGCCGTCATACATGGTTAAAACCACCCCATAGATGTCCAACGCCGGATTTACCCGGCGCTTTACGGCCCGTAGGGTAGCCATCAAATCGCTCAGCCCCTCCAGGGCGTAGTATTCGCACTGTACCGGCACCAAAATCCCGTCTGCTGCACACAGGCCGTTGAGGGTCAGCAGCTCCAGAGAGGGCGGACAATCTACGAATATGTAATCAAATTTCTCTTTGAGCGGCTCCAGCACCCGGCGGAGCTGGTGCTCCCGATCCTGGGCCCCAATGAGCTCCACCCCGGCCCCGGCCAGGGAACTGCTGGAGGGCAATAGCCAGCCAAATTTGGTCTCCAGCAGGCACTGCTCCGGGGCTGTTCCGTTGATGAGAGCGTCGTAGACCGTCTTCCCGATCCGGCGCTTATCCGCCCCCAGGCCGGAGGTGGCGTTGGCCTGGGGGTCAAAATCGCACAGGAGAGTCCGCTTCCCCCGCTCGGTGAGCGCTGCTGTCAGATTGACTGCGGTTGTGGTTTTTCCAACGCCGCCTTTTTGATTGACAATGGCAATGATGCGGCCCATCCCAGGCCTCCTTTCCGTCTCGTTTCCGTTCCGTCGTACTTGCGTTATTATAGCACAGACGCCCCGAATTGCAACGGTTTTGTTTCACGTGAAACAGCAGGCGTCATCGGCTGGGTTGCGTGACGTTTGTCACATAGTTTTGCCCGATGGTTGGGTTAGCAGAGCCGTAAGAGGGCAAAAAAAGCAGCAGAGCCAACAGAACCAGGCAAATGCAAGATAAAACCACACAGATTTGCACCAGCCGCCGTTGCCGTTTGCGCATGACAGCCAGGAGCTCCTCCACCTTCTGTGGCTTTACAGGCCGCTTCCCCCGCCGCTCCAGATCCACGGCCGGACGCTTGGGAATGACCACGGGTGTTTCACGTGAAACAGGATGGTTTTTCATGTCCACCAGGCACCGGTCGCAGAACACCTGGGGAGCTTCTATTTCCGTGCCACATTTCAGGCAATGCATACTCCCACCTCCGTTTCCGTTATTGTACAACAAAAAAGAGCCTTCGTAAACAGGCAAGGTAAAAAATAAATCCACTGCGCGCCGATGCAGCATGGCCACGGAACCGGCAGATGGATGCAAATGCATCGGGGGCGCAGTGGAAAAACGCACGGAATGCAAAGCAAACCGCAAAAAATGCGATGGAAAATCACCCGGTTCCATCGTATAATATATGGAAGACAAACGGGCAGAGGTGTAGATATGGAGACAAAAGAAAAACGATTTGGCCGGGCCTGGGAGGCCTGCTGGACGCAAATGGATCTTCTGGACATTCCCACGGTCCGAATGCGGGAGTTGGCAAGCCGAATGGGCCCTTGCGCAGCTGCCCACCGCATTCTGACAGGACGCCGCTGCAGTGATGGCTTCGACCAATTGGCCCGCATGGGGAAGTGGGAGCTGAGCCTGGAAGCGTTGGCCTTGAAGCCCCAATGGGGCGAGCTCTTTTCCGATGAAGAGGCCAACGAGGCGTTACACCGGCTTATGGAGGCGGGCTGCCGCTTTTTGTGAGCCCACTACTACCGAACAATCAATTAAAACGATTTTGCCTTTGGCAGAGAAAGGATATGGATTGCTATGAAGGAATACACCGTAGCCATTTTGGGTGCAACCGGCGCCGTGGGACAGGAGATGAGGAAGCGTCTGGAGGAGCGGAACTTCCCAGTGGGGAGGCTGAAGCTTCTGGCCAGCACCCGGAGCGCAGGAAAAACCGTGATGTTCCGCGGCCAAAACATCCCCATTGAAGAGGCCAATGAGGCGGCATTCCAGGGGGTGGACCTGGTGCTGGGGGCGGCGGAAAATGAAGTCGCCATACGCTTTGCTCCGGCCATCCGGGCTGCAGGAGCTGTGTTTGTGGACAATTCCAGCGCCTTCCGTATGGACCCCACCGTCCCCCTGGTGGTGCCGGAGGTCAATCCACAGGATGCCGCTCTTCATACCGGGATTGTGGCCAATCCCAACTGCTCTACCATCATCACCGTGACCGCCATCGCCGCGCTCAACCGGCTTTCACCCATCCGGAGTATGGTGGCCAGCACCTATCAGGCAGTTTCCGGGGCTGGCGTAGCTGGAATTGGAGAGCTACATGACCAGATTTCTGCCCTGGAGGCGGGGCGAACGCCCACTGTTTCGGCATTCCCCCATCAGATTGCGTATAATCTGATTCCCCAAATTGGAGGAACCCAATATGAGGGCTATACCTCCGAAGAAATGAAAATGCAAAACGAAGGTCGGAGGCTTCTCCACCTACCGGATCTGACGGTTTCGTGTACCTGCGTTCGGGTTCCGGTCATCCGCAGCCACTCCATTTCGGCGACCCTCCGGTTTGACCGGCCGATCTGTGTGGAAGAGGCGCGGGAGGCCATTGCTGCCGCACCGGGCTGCCGTCTGATGGACCGTGCAGACGAGGGATATTATCCCATGCCTCTGGAAGCTTCAGACCAGGACCTGGTTTTTGTGGGACGCATTCGCCCGGACCTTACAGACCCCAAGGGCCTGTGCCTCTGGTGCTGCGGGGATCAAATCCGCAAGGGCGCCGCCACCAACGCCGTGCAGATTGCGGAGCTCCTCTTCCCGGCCGGCTAAGGCCGGCGGGAAGGATTATCGCAAATCCCGCTTGACACCGGCAGCAATGTCCAGGATGTCTGCCATGGTGGAAATGTGGGAAATTTTCTCCTTATAATAGCCGCTGTAGGGTACGCCCCGAAGGTACCAGGCAAAGTGCTTGCGCGCTTCCAGGCAGGCAATGTGCTCCCCTTTATCCTGCTCAGCCAGGCGAAACTGCTCCACCGCCGTGTCAACCCGGCTGGCCAGGGGTGGCCGGGGAGGAGTAGCTTGCCCGGCCAGGGCGGCGGCCACCTCCTGAAAAAGCCAGGGATCCCCAAAGACTCCCCGGCCCAGCATGATGAGATCCGCTCCAGACCGCTTTTGGCATTGCAGCGCCGCCTCTCCGGAAAAAACATCCCCATTGGCAATCACCGGAATGGAGACTGCGGCTTTGACCTTCCGGATGGTGTCCCAGTCTGCCACACCGGAATAGAGCATGGTCCTGGTCCGGCCATGGACCGCAATGGCCTGGGCGCCGGCGGCCTCCACCGCTTGGGCCAGTTCTACCACGTTGATGCTGCCCCGGTCCCAGCCCAGCCGGCATTTCACCGTGACGGGAACCGGGACAGCATGGGCCACGGCTTCCACAATCCGGGCGGCCAGAGGAATGTCCTTCATGAGAGCAGAGCCGTCGCCGTTACTGACCACCTTGGCCATGGGACAGCCCATGTTGATGTCAATGAAGTCACAGCCGGAAATCTCCATGGCCAGAGCTGCCCCCTGGGCCATTACTTCGGGATCATTGCCAAAAATCTGAGCTCCTACCACAGAACCTTCGTTTTTCCGCAGAAGCCCGGCGCTCTTCCGGTCCCTGTACACCAGGGCCCGGGAGGATACCATCTCCGTTACTGTGAGGCCGGCGCCCATTCGGGCGCATATGGTTCGAAACGCCCAGTCCGTCACTCCGGCCATGGGCGCCAGGGCCAGGTGGCCGGGAATGGTTAAATTTCCAATTTTCAGAAGGGAACACCTCCGTATTTTTACATGAGAGTATCATATCATGGGGGAGAAAAAATCGCAAGCTGCGGGAAAGACCTTGCAGAAAAATGGGAATTCTGCTATAATTTCAGATAATTCAGCAGCTGACGGAAGGGGCGCATCCAGAATGAAACGGGAAAATTACATTACGTGGGATGAATACTTCATGGGCGTGGCCATGCTGGCCGCCCGACGGAGCAAGGACCCCAATACCCAGGTGGGGGCCTGCATTGTATCCCCGGACAACATCATTATCTCCACCGGCTACAACGGTCTGCCCAATGGCTGCTCGGATGACGAGTATCCCTGGGAGCGGGAGGGAGAGGAAACCAAATATCCCTACGTGGTTCACGCGGAACTCAACGCCATTTTAAATGCCAACGGCCGGGACTTGCGGGGGAGCCGGCTGTATGTGGCCCTCTTTCCCTGCAATGAATGCGCCAAAGCCATCATCCAGGCGGGCGTCAAAGAGGTGCTATACCTGTCGGATAAGTACGCAAGCACTGCCGCTACACGGGCCTCCAAACGGATGCTGGATTCCGCCGGCGTGACGTACCGGCAGCTGCATCCCAGCACAAAAGAAATTGTTCTGGACCTGGCGGAGGAATAATTTTCACCTATCCGGAGCAAACTTAGGGTGCATGCCATAAATTTGCGGAACATAGGAGGGAAAATCTCAAAATTTTCCTTTACAATTGAAGAACTCCATGATAGAATAAAAAGGCTGGCTATCGCCAGATCCTGTTTATCGCCCGCAGCTCAGTTTCGGGATACCGCCATTGGCGCTCCACTGGCCCATTCTTAGCTGCCGGGGAATCAATCGAAAGGTGGAAAACATTATGATTCAGAAAGAAAAGAAAACCCAGGTCATTGCCGAG
>OLSQ01002696.1_pt1 | contig 12548 bp, 14 predicted proteins | sample 1672561 | NCBI WGS metagenome assembly OLSQ01 (sample SAMEA3136699, study PRJEB25190) | human gut metagenome | biome: human gut; feature: human-associated habitat; material: faeces | place: Austria | collected 2013 | reverse complement strand
CGGAGCGGGCGATGCGGCTGCGGCAGCACCTTCACGCTCGGCTTTCAGAGCGGCAGCCTTTGCCTTTGCGGCAGCAATCTTGGCTTCCTTCTCGGCGGCCAGACGTGCCTTTTCTTCCGGTGTCAGCTCGGGTTCGGGTTTCTCGGGCAGGTAATTGAGTTTCTTTACGAGTTTGGAGCGCGTGAACACCGCCTGCTCGAAATCATTGTTGAACCGAAGCGCGCCGGTGGGGCACGTAGTCACGCACAGCTGGCAGAACGTGCATGAGCCCAGATCGTAGATATATCGATCGAGCTTCTTTTTCTTCGTTCCCGCCGGTGTGTCGACCATCTTCGATTCGATGGTGATGGTGCCGTTGGGACAGTTGCGCTCGCATGTGCCGCATGCGATGCACTTGTGATTGCCGTCCTGATCGTAGATCAGCTCCAGGACTGCGCGGAAACGCTCCGGCCACTTGTACGTATCGCGGTCTTCGGGATAACGTTCGGTGATCTTGGGCGTCACAAATTCCTTGCCGGTCACCGACATGCCCTTCAGAAGGGAAGCGATGCCCGTGCCCAGAGATGAAAAGTATTCTTTTACACTACCCATTGATTAATGATTGGTTGGTATCCTAACTATGGTTATTTTCAAATTTATGTCAGTCACGCACCTGGCCGCCGACGATGTCGAGCAGCTCGCTGGTGATGGATTGCTGTCGCAGTTTGTTGTATTCGAGCCGCAGCTGGTCGAGCAGCTTCTTGGCGTTGTCGTTGGCGGCCTGCATGGCCATGACGCGGGCGGCCTGCTCCGAGGCGCGGTTCTCGACGAATATCTCCTGCGTGAGCGCCAGAAGATACATCGGGAGCACGCTTCCGAAGATATGACGGGCGTCGGGCTCGAAAATGTACGGGCGCGATTCGGCGCCTACACCGTCGGCCGCGTCATCGTGCTCGAACGCCGATGCCGACAGCGGCAGCAGGCGGTCGGTGGTGGCAATCTGGCGTCCCGCGCTGCGGTAGTTCATGTAGACGATGTCGACGGCATCGGTATCTCCGGCGAGGAACCGGTCGCGGAGCTTGAATTCGAAAGCCTTGACGGCCGCGCCCTCGCTTTTGGAGTTGATGTCGGGCATCTCGGTGATCTCGGCGCGGTCGCGCAGGCGGTCGACAGCCTTGACCATCTTGCGGCCTACCGGGACGATCTCCACACGGAGACCTTCGCCGCGGTCGGCCCTGAGCTGTTCGATCTGCTGTTCGAGGTATTTGACCAGATTGACGTTATATGCTCCGCAAAGGCCGTCGTCGCTGCCCATCACCACAAAGGTGACCTTCTGAAGCGGCCGGCTCTCGGCCAGCGGCGATGCAAAGGGGGCGTCGGCCGAGAGCAGATTGGCGATGATGCCCTCGATTGTCGACCTGTAGGGCTTCAGGCGCCTGAGGGCGCCCTCGGCCGAGTGCATCTTGGCCGAGGATATCATCTTCATCGCTCCGGTAATCTTCTCTGACGAGGCTACCGAACCGATGCGTCCTTTCAATTCTCTTAATGTTGCCATTTGCGGTTGCGGTTATTCGTTAAAACTGTCCGGCTATCTGATTCGCTGCTTCGGCAAGCTTGGCGGTCACTTCGTCGGTAAGCTTGCCTTCGGCTATGGTCTGAAGCTCGGACTTGTACTTGGTCTGGAGCAGCTGCACGAACTGTTTCTCGAACTCGGCCACCTTATCGACGGGCACGTTCTCGAGCAGACCGTTGACGCCGCAGTAGATTTCGGCTACCTGCTCGGCAACCGGGACGGGATGATACTGTGGCTGGATGAGCAGACGCTCGTTCTTGCGGCCCTTGTCGATGACGCGGGCGGTCACGGCGTCGATGTCGCCGCCGAACTTGGTGAACGATTCCAGCTCACGGAACTGAGCCTGATCGATCTTGAGTGTGCCGGCCACTTTTTTCATCGACTTGATCTGAGCGTTACCGCCTACACGCGACACGGAGATACCGACATTGATGGCCGGACGGATACCGCGGTTGAACAGGGCGGTCTCGAGGTAGATCTGGCCGTCGGTGATCGAGATCACGTTGGTGGGGATGTAGGCCGAGACGTCGCCGGCCTGAGTCTCGATGATGGGGAGCGCGGTGAGCGAGCCGCCGCCCTTGACTATGGGCTTGAGAGCCTCGGGAAGATCGTTCATGTTCTTGGCGATCTCCTGGTTGTCAATGATCTTGGCGGCGCGTTCGAGCAGACGCGAATGGAGGTAGAAGATGTCGCCCGGATAAGCCTCGCGGCCCGAAGGACGTTTGAGGATAAGCGAGATCTCGCGGTAAGCGACGGCCTGCTTCGAGAGGTCGTCGTAGACGATGAGCGCGTCGCGGCCCGAGTCGCGGAAGTACTCGCCGATGGCCACCCCGGCAAAGGGCGAATAATAGCGCATCGAGGCCGAGTCGGAAGCCGTGGCGGCGACTACCACGGTATAGTCCATGGCGCCGTAGCGGCGGAGGGTCTCGACGGTGGCTGCCACGGACGAAGCCTTCTGGCCGATGGCCACGTAGATGCAATAGACGGGCTTGCCGTCCTCGAAATTCTTGCGCTGGTTGATGATGGTGTCGATGGCGATGGCGGTCTTGCCGATCTGACGGTCGCCGATGATCAGCTCGCGCTGGCCGCGACCGATGGGCACCATCGAGTCGACAGCCTTGATACCCGTCTGCAGCGGCTGGTTCACGGGCTGGCGGTAGATAACGCCGGGAGCCTTGCGTTCAAGCGGCAGACGCATCAGGTCGCCGGCAATGGGGCCGCGGCCGTCGATAGGCTCGCCGAGGACATTGATCACACGGCCGAGCAGGCCTTCGCCCACGGGAATCGAAGCGATCTCGCCCGTGCGCTTGACGCTCATTCCTTCGGTCACCTTGTCGACATTGTTCAGCAGAATGACGCCGACATTGCTTTCCTCGAGGTTAAGGGCCACACCCTTTACGCCGTTTTCAAACTCTACGAGCTCGTTGGCGCGCACATTGTCGAGTCCATAGACATGTGCCACACCGTCGCCGACTTCAAGCACCTGGCCGACTTCCTCGAAGTTGACCGTCGTGTTGACGCACTCGAGCTGTTGTTTTAAGACTTCTGAAATCTCGCTTGGATTAATCATTGTGGGCTATAGCGGGGAAAAAGTAAGTTAAACTTATTTGAGGAGTGAGAGCCTGAGCTCTTTGAGTTGATTCGAGAGCGAGGCATCGAGACGCTCGTTGTCGATGTTGATGACGAAGCCGCCGATGAGCGACGGATCCACACGGGTGCTGAATTCCATCGAGGCCCCTTTGAGTTCGCGGGCGATAAGATCCTTGATGCGCTGCATGACGGCCGGATCGAGCGGAGCGGCCGATACGACCTCGACGCGCCGGATATTGTTCTCGCGGCGGTAGATGTCGGCGTAGGCGCGCGCGATGAGATCGATCATGTCGATGCGGCGGTTTTCGACAAGGAGCTTCAGAAAGTCGGCGTACGTGGTGTCGGCTGCTGTGGCGCCGGCGGCCGTGGTGAGAAGCTTCACCTTGTCGCCGACGGCAACGAAGGGGTTCGACACCGTTGCCTTCAGGTCCGGCATTTCGTCGAACGAGCGCTGCAGCGTGTTCATCAGCTCATAGGTGCGGGCAGCAGTGCCGCGGTCGAGATCGACCTTGTACAATGCCATCGCATATCGCCGGGGAATGAGACCTTGATTCATATTCGTGCGGATGATCTGTTATTTCTTCTCGATATCGTCGAGCAGAGAGTTTACGAGCCTGGTCTGCGCCTTTTCGTCCTGCATCTGGTTTTTGACAACCTTTGATGCGATCTGGAGCGCAAACTCGCTGACTTGGTTGCGGAATTGGAGCTGAGCTTCTTTTTGCTGTTGCTGAATCTGGAGCTTGGCGTTGTCCATCACCTTCTGTGCCTCCTGCTGGGCGCTGTGACGCGCATCTTCGATCATCTGGGTCTTGATACGGTCGGCGTCGCGCATCATGTCAGCCTGCTGGCGACGGGCCTCGTTAATCACTTCCTGGGCACTCTGACGGGCATTGTCGAGCTGTTCCTTCGCACTCTGGGCATATTCCACACCCTTGTCGATCAGATCTGCTCGCTTGTCGACAGACTTGATGATGACGGGCCACGCGAACTTCCACAAGATAAAGAAGAGGATCGCGAATGACACGAACATCCAAAAGACGAGTCCGAAGTCAGGGGTGAATAGTTCCATTATTCGACTTTTTGAGTTTAAGCCTTGGCTGAAACTGGATTATACGAAGAGGGCAAGGATGCAGACGATCACAGCGAACAGGGCCACACCCTCGATAAGGGCCGCGATCACGATCATGTTACTGCGGATGTCGCCGGCAGCTTCAGGCTGACGGGCGATAGCCTCCATGGCCGAGCCGCCGATTTTGCCGATACCGATACCTGCGCCGATGGCTGCGATTGCTGCGCCGATGCTGGCGCCGAGTGCTGTTCCTGATGCAACTGCTGCTAAAAGTCCTAACATAGTTTTTTGTGTTTAAGAGGTTTGATATTTTTGTTTGTTTATTATCTTATTTTGCAGCCGGGGCAGCCACTGCTGGCGCCGGGGCCTTGGTTTCTTTCTTTACGTGATCTTCCTTTTCATGCTCCTTCTCCTGCGCGAGCGATATGAAGATGGTCGACAGCATCGTGAAGACATATGCCTGGATGAAGCTTACCAGCACGTCGATCAGAAGCATGAACACCGAGAAGATGATCGACACGACCGACGTGGCGGCACCGACGGCAGGACTCATGGCCGCGAAGATGAAGATCAGCAGCGTGAGCACGATCACGATCATGTGGCCGCCCATCATGTTGGCGAACAGACGGACAGTCAGGGCCGCCGGCTTGGTGAAGATGCCGAATACCTCGATGACCTGCATGATCGGCAGGGGGAACTTAAGCCAGATGGGAACGTCGGGCCAGAAGATTTCCTTCCAGTAGTGCTTGTTGGCAAGCAGGTTGGTCATCAGGAATGTGAAGATGGCCAGCACGAGCGTCACGGCGATGTTGCCCGTCAGGTTGGCGCCGCCCGGGAACACTACTATCAGACCGAGCAGGTTCATCGTCAGGATGAAGAAGAACACCGACAGCAGATAGGGTGCGAAGCGGGGAGCCTGCGCTCCGAGAGTCGATTTGATCACACCGTCGTAGACGAAAGTGACCACGGCCTCAAGAGCTCCGAGCCCCTTGCGCGGAGCCTTGAACTCCTTGTGCTTGCGATGGAAGCTTGCCAGCCACAGCATGAGGCCCACGACGAGAATAACGGTGATGAACAGCGCGAGCACATTCTTGGTTATCGAGATATCGAACGGCTTCACTTCATGTCCGTCGACGATTTCGACGATCTTGCCCTTGTACTCGCTGTCCTTTCCGGCGATCTTGAACTCGGCATTTCCATCCTTATATACTTTGCCGTCAGCGACACGCGACGACGAGAAGCAGTGGAAACCGTCGGTACCCCATACGAGAACGGGCAGCGGAATCCGCTTGTGATGGTTGAAAGGCACTTCCCAGCCGTAGCCGTCGCCAAGGTGCTCGAAGATGATTTCCTTGGGGTCAATAGCCTTTGCGGGCTTTTCACCGTCAGCCGCTTCGGAAGCCCTGGCGGGCATCAGCACGCCGGACAGCAGCGACATAAGCAATATGCAGATTATTCGGGTCATGACCGGGATCAGTATAGGCAGACTGACACTACGTTGTTGTCGACATCGGCGATGCCGCCTTCGATGCGGCGCGTCTCCTTGTGGCCGGTCGTGTCGGTGTACTCGATGTCGCCCGCGGTAAGGGTCGACACCAGCGAAGCGTGGTTTCTGAGCACTGTGAACGAACCTAACGCTCCGGGCAGCGTCACTGCCGTGACGTCGCCTTCGAAAACGATGGCCTCAGCCGATATTATCTTGAGTGTCATTCTGATTGATTAATAAATATTTTCCTGATTTATTTCACTTCGGCAAGAAGTTTCTTGCCCTTCTCGATGGCCTCGTCGATGGTGCCGACGTTGAGGAACGCCTGCTCGGGATACTGGTCCATCTCGCCGTTGAGAATCATCTTGAAGCCGCGGATGGTCTCGCTCAGAGGCACAAGCACGCCGGGGAGACCGGTGAACTGCTCGGCCACATGGAACGGCTGCGACAGGAAGCGCTGCGCGCGGCGGGCGCGGGCCACGACTAGCTTGTCCTCGTCCGAGAGCTCGTCGACACCGAGAATGGCGATGATATCCTGCAGCTCGTTGTACTTCTGAAGCAGCTGCTTCACGGCCTGGGCCGTATTGTAGTGCTCTTCGCCCACGATATTGGGATCGAGAATACGCGAGGTTGATTCCAGCGGGTCGACGGCGGGATAGATACCGAGCTCCGAAATCTTACGCGAGAGCACGGTAGTGGCGTCGAGGAAGCTGAACGTGGTGGCCGGAGCCGGGTCGGTAAGGTCATCGGCGGGCACATAGATGGCCTGCACAGAGGTGATCGAACCGTTCTTGGTCGAGGTGATTCGCTCCTGGAGCATACCCATTTCCGATGCCAGTGTGGGCTGGTAACCCACGGCCGAAGGCATTCGGCCGAGAAGTGCCGACACCTCGGAGCCTGCCTGGGTGAAACGGAAGATGTTGTCGATGAACAGCAGCACGTCCTTGCCGCCCGCACCCTGGTCGCGGAACTGCTCTGCCACGGTCAGACCGGTCAGGGCCACACGCAGACGGGCACCCGGCGGCTCGTTCATCTGGCCGAACACGAGTGCGGCCTGCGAGTCCTTGAGGTGTTCGACGTCGACATCGTGAAGGTTCCATTCGCCCTTCTCCATGCCTTCCTTGAACTTGTCGCCGTAGCGCATGACGCCGCTCTCGATCATCTCGCGCAGCAGGTCGTTGCCCTCGCGGGTACGCTCGCCGACACCGGTGAACACCGAGAAGCCGTCGTGGCCCTTGGCGATGTTGTTGATAAGCTCCATGATGAGGACGGTCTTGCCCACACCGGCGCCGCCGAACAGACCGATCTTGCCGCCCTTGCTGTAGGGTTCGAGGAGGTCGATGACCTTGATGCCGGTCGAGAGGATCTCGGTGCCGATGGTAAGGTCCTCGAATTCGGGAGCGGGCTGATGGATCGAGCGCAGATTGTCGCGGTTGAGCGGCGGCAGATTGTCAATCGCATGGCCGATGACGTTCATAAGGCGGCCTTTGACCTGGTCGCCGGTCGGGATCGAGATCGGATGGCCCATGCTCTTTACTTCGAGGCCGCGCTGCAAGCCGTCGGTACTTTCCATGGCCACGCACCGGACAGTGTCCTCGCCGATGTGCTGTTCGACTTCCATGATCAGCTCCGAACCGTCCTCACGGTCGATTTTCAGAGCCGTGTAGATGGGAGGCAGTATGACGCCCTCGCCTTCGAAGGCCACATCGACCACCGGGCCGATTACTTGTGCTATTTTACCGATTGTGTCGCTCATTGTGTTCAGCGGTATATGGAGGTTGATATTTTTAGTTGATTGTCAGGCCGAGGGTGATGAGAGCCACCATCAGAGCCAGGTTGAAGAGATTGATCGGCAGAAGGTACTTCCACTCCAGGGCCAGCAGCTGGTCGATACGCAGGCGGGGGAAAGTCCATTTGAACCAGATGATGATGAACGACAGGGCGACAGCCTTGGCGATGAACCAGATGGGAGTCGGTATGTAGTCCATTACCATGTTGAAGCCGGTCCAGCCGTCGATGTGGAATGGCATCCAGCCGCCGAAAAAGAGCAGCGTGGCCACACCCGATACGATGAACAGGTTGAGGTACTCGGCCAGGTAGAAGAAGCCGAAGTGGATACCCGAATATTCGGTGTGGTAACCGGCGGTAAGCTCGCTCTCGGCCTCGGGAAGGTCAAACGGGCCGCGGTTGGTCTCGGCGGTACCGGCGATCATATAGATTACGAACGCGATAACGGCTGCGACGTGGCCCTGGAGAATGAACCAGTGGTCCTGCTGCGCGAGCACGATGTCGGTGATATCCATCGAACCGGCCAGGCACACCATCGTGACGATGCACAGTCCGATCGAGAGCTCGTAGCTGACCATCTGCGCGCCCGAACGGAGAGCGCCGATCAGCGTGAACTTATTGTTCGACGACCAGCCGGCGAGCAGGATGCCCAGCACGCCGATCGACGAGCACGCGATCAGGAAGAAGATGCCGATGTTGAAGTCGATGATCTGCAGGCCGTCGCCCCAGGGAAGGGTGGCGAAGCAGAGCATCGAGGCGATGATCACCAGGTAGGGAGCGAGCGCGAACAGGAATTTATCGATGTGACGCAGCTCGATGAGCTCCTTGATAAGAATCTTGAACATATCGGCGAAGCTCTGAAGCAGACCCCAGGGGCCGACACGGTTCGGGCCGAGGCGGCACTGGAAGGCGGCGCAGACCTTGCGCTCGAAGTATATGTAGAACAGAGCCAGCAGCGCGTAGAGCAGCAGCAGACCGACACCGACGGCCACACATTCTACAGTCGTGGTGGCCCACGACGGCAGGAAGCCCATCAGCCAGTCGTGGATCGGGCCCGTGATTCTCGAGAAGTCAAAAATATGTGAATCTTGCAATGTTTCCATGAGAATATGCGGATGAATGTATTAACGGTCCATGTCGGGTACAATATAGTCGAGCGAGCCGCCGATGGTGATAAGGTCGGCGATCTTGCTGCCTGTGGTGATGTGGTCGACGACAGCGGCCAGGGGCAGACAGGGCGGCGCGATCTTCAGACGGTAGGGCTTGGTGGTGCCGTCGCTTTCGAGATATACGCCGAAAGCACCGCGGCAGCCTTCCACAGCCTCGAACCACTGGCCCTTGGGCAGCTTGAGCACTTTGGGCACCTTGACGAGGTATTCGCCGTCTGGAATGTTGTCGACGAGCTGCTCCAGGATGCGGGCGCTCTGCTCCATCTCATCCATGCGCACCTTGAAGCGTGCCATAGAGTCGCCCTCGGTGCGGATGACCTCCTCGAAGTCGAGCTCGGAGTAGATCGAATAGGGACGGAGCTTGCGCATGTCGCATGCCCAGCCCGAGGCGCGACCCGAGGGGCCGGTGATGGCATACGAAATGGCATCGTCCTTCGAAAGGACGCCGACGCCCTCCATGCGGTTGCGGGCGATGACGTTGCCGGTAAATATCTTGTTGTACTCCTTGATGTTCTTCGGAAGAACGGCAAGCAGAGCCTTGACATCCTGCACGAAATCGGGAGCCAGGTCCTGCATCACGCCGCCTATGCACGCGTAGTTGAATGTCATGCGGGCGCCGCAGGTCTTCTCGAAGATGTCGAGAATCTGCTCGCGGACGCGCAGCGTGTAGAAGAGCATTGTGGTGGCGCCGAGGTCCATGCAGTAGGTGCCGATGAACAGGCAGTGCGACGCGATGCGCGACAGCTCGTCCATCATCACGCGGATGACCTGCGCGCGACGCGAGATCTCGATGCCGGCGGCCTTCTCATAGAGGATGCACAGGCCGTGGTGATAGATCTGACCCGAGAAGTAGTCGAGACGGTCGAGGAAGTGGAGCGTCTGCGGATACTGCAGCGACTCGCACAGTTTCTCTACGCCGCGGTGGATATAGCCCATGTAGACGTCGATCTTCTTGATCGTCTCGCCGTCGACGGCCGTGCGGAAACGGAGCACGCCGTGGGTCGCGGGGTGCTGCGGGCCGATGTTGACCACGAAGTCGTCCTTGTGGAACACCTCGCGCTCATGCTTGACCACCTTTCCGTCGGCTTCGCGCGTATATACATCGGTATAGTCGCTCTGACGCTCGTTCTCGATCGATACGGGATTCAGTGCCGGATCCTGATCGTAGTCCTTGCGCAGGGGATAACCTACCCAGTCGATGTTGAGGAAAAGACGGCGCATGTCGGGGTTGTTGACGAATATGATTCCGAAGAAATCATACACTTCGCGCTCGTAGATCTCGGCAATGCGCCACAGATCGGCCACCGAGTCGATGTACGGATGATCGCGGTCGGGGGCGGCAAGCACCTTCACGGAGCAGGTCTCGCCGGTCGACGGACACATTAAATAATATATACAGCCGAGCGATTCCACCCAGTCCATGCCGACGATGGTTACCAGATAGCCGAGGCCGAGGTCATCGCGAAGCGTCTTTGCGGCGGCATGCCAGTCGGCGCCGGCCACGGTCAGCTGCGGATTGCCCGAGCCGTCATCGGCCAGAGGGCAGCCTGCGAAGTGCTTGGCGATCTTTTCCTGTAAGTTAGCCATAAGGGGTTGTTATGATTGGTTATAGCCTTTGTTTTTCGTTAATTTCTGCGTTGGATTGCGTGATCAGTCGACGGGGTGCTGCTTCAGAAATTCCTCGCGGCTCTCCTGACGGTTGACACCGCCGAAGAACTTCTCGACCTTGATCTTGCGCGAAAGCTGCATGATGCCATAGATCATAGCCTCGGGACGCGGAGGACATCCGGGCACGAACACATCGACGGGCACGATATCCTCGATGCCCTTTGCCACATGGTAGCTCTTGCGGAACGGGCCGCCGGATATGGCGCAGCTGCCGCAGGCAATCACATACTTAGGCTCGGCGAGCTGGTCGTACAGACGGCGGAACACAGGCACCATGCGGTTGACGATCGTGCCGGCCACCATCATGAAGTCGGCCTGGCGCGGAGAGGCACGGGCGACTTCCCAGCCGAATCTGGCCATGTCAAAGCGTGCCGCGCCGAGCGACACGAATTCGATACCGCAGCAACTGGTGGCGAAAGTAAGCGGCCAGAGTGAGTTGGACCGCCCCCAGTTGATGAGCTTGTCGAAAGAGCCGACGATCACGTTCGTCCCGCTCTCCTGCAGCTCCTTGACGAGTTTTTCGATTGACTCGTTATCTTTCCATGCCTCGTAGGGCATCGACTTGCATGTTACTTCCATTCAAGAGCTCCTTTCCGCCAGGCGTAAACGAGACCCAGCACCAATACTCCAAAAAAGACTGCGACGCCGAGGATGCCTATTCCGGGTTCCTTCATCACGGTAGCCCACGGAAGCAGAAACACTGTCTCGACGTCAAACATCAGGAATAAAATTGCAAACAGGTAGTATCCTACATGAAATTGCGACATACTCTCGCCGCGCGTAGGGATACCGCATTCGTATGCCTCACCCTTCTGAGGGTTGAACGATCGCGGCGAAATCAGCCCTGCTATCCACATCGCAAGTGCGACCAGCGCCACACCTGTCAGCAAAGCCGTGATAGCAAGCACGCCGCTGTTTGTAATTCCAAAAATGGCCAAAGATATCATAGTCTTTTCAATTTGTTATCTATCGGAGCATGAGTCCCGCACACGGCGTCAGCCACGGCATTCGGCCGCGTCTATCATTTGACTCATACGGCTTTATGCCGCCACGACACCCTTACGGAGGCCCTGGCACTCATTTTTCTGACTGCAAAGATAGTTAAATTTTCCCAATTTAAAGCAATACGCCCTAAAAATATTTCCACAATAAAACGCCAATAATTTACCCTCGTAGGGACGCGCCATGGCGCGTCCGCGTCCGGATGGCCACAACATCACGGGCCGTCCGTGTCCGGATGGTTCAAACGTCCTCCGTAATATTAATCATTAAAGCAATCGCCGGTCCAATTTTCAACATTACTTTCAATATATGCGACAATATTGTCATATGCTCGCTGATTGCGAATGATAGTCTCATAAAAACGCTCCTGCCATTTGAAATTCAAATTAGCAGCTTTTGCAATTCGCGAAACAGAACCCTTAAACTGGCTCATCGTCACTGCCAAGCGGCTGTTGTGGTGAAAATCCTGAGATTCCGGTGCGTCATGGCGTCGTGCTTTCAAGCAGCCAATATTCGAGGATGTTCCCGATGTGGACGCGCCCTTGTTCTCTGGCGATTCCGATGCGGACGCGCCCTTGTTCTCTGGCGATCCCGATGCGGACGCGCCATGGCGCGTCCCTACCGCTACGATCATATGGATGTGGTTGGGCATGATGACATGCGACCATATCTCGACATCCGGAAGATGTTTCGGAATGGACAATACGCATGATTCTGCAATTGTGCCGATTTCAGACAGACTCATCACTCCGGCGGTAATCTCGCCGAAATAATGCACCTTATCGGCACAGCAAATAGTCACGAAATACACGCCTTCGTTGTATTCGTGCCAGTCAACCCGAAACTGATGCCTGTCCATATTTACAATATTGTGATGCCGAAGCCGCCCTGTCCGAGTTTGCTGATTATGGTATAGTCGCGCTCGGGTCCGCGGGTAACCGTGCCGGGGCGCAGTGCGCAGTCTTGCTCCATTGCTTTATTGGAAATAGGTTTATTGATTCAGATCTCAAATTTAACAATTTCCGGACAATCGCCCAAGCAATTCCGGGAAAAGTAGTAACTTTGCCTCCGATATGATATTGTTTCCGAATGCAAAGATCAACCTGGGGCTGTGCGTGACCGCGCGGCGCCCCGACGGCTACCACGACCTGTCGACGGTGATGTCGCCGACGGGCTGGTGCGACGTACTCGAGATAGTCCCCGGCCACGGCAAGGCCCACACAC
>OLSQ01002692.1_pt1 | contig 12559 bp, 16 predicted proteins | sample 1672561 | NCBI WGS metagenome assembly OLSQ01 (sample SAMEA3136699, study PRJEB25190) | human gut metagenome | biome: human gut; feature: human-associated habitat; material: faeces | place: Austria | collected 2013 | reverse complement strand
GCACAGGGTTAACGCTGGATATGGAGTATTCTTCTTTTTTTATTGTACTTATCTAGTTTTCTGCAAAGTTAACAAAAGTTTGCAGATATAAAGATTTTCACCTCTTTATTTTTCCAAGTGCAAATATAATAGAAGGGGCAGAAGCTCATAGCCCAGGGCAATCGCCCTGGGTTTTTTGTGATTGCTGATGTCGTGTGCCCCGCCAGGCGTCCCGACGGATTTGCAATCCGTTGTAAAAAAAGGTTCGACCTATCAAACCAGGGGATTTGCAATCCCCACCGTTTTCCCGATGGATTCCTATATATAATAATGTGTAATCCCCTTTTCTCTTTAAATCTTCTTGTTCTTCCTAAATCCAAGTGCTTTTTTATGTTAAATCTATCTGCTGTTTGGTGACAATATCGGATGTTCTTATTATATTTGTCAACAAATTAAAGAGCTAACAATTATGACTAATAACTCATTTTCAATAAGATTGCGGGAAGCGCGCCTGATGATGGGGCTCAGCATGGATAAACTCGTAGAGCGGACCAACGGAGCCATCACCAAGCAAAGTATATCCCGTTATGAGAAAGGCATCATGCGCCCCAAGCGTGATGCCCTGCAAGCCATAGCCAAAGCCCTCAATATCAGCGAGGCATATTTCGATGGTACCAATATCAAGATCGATGTTCCGATGCTCCGTACCACCTCCAATGGTAAGTTATCCGAAGACGAGTTGCAAGCCCTGGAAGCGAAACTCTCTTTTTGGGCAGAGCAGTATCTAGCCAAGGAGAAAGAAGCGGGTTTTCCTACCCAGTTCAAGAATCCGATAAAAGGCACCAGGGTATCAACGCTGGAAGATGCCATCCAGGCATCCAGTCTTCTTCGTGAAATGTGGCATTGTGGTGATGGTCCCATTGCCAGCATCCTGCGACTCTTGGAAAGAAAAGGCATCATGATCCTAGCTGCAACTCTCCCAGAGTATGTCTTCGGAATGAGTACCTGGGCAGATAAGAAGCATCCGCTGATGATTCTCGATTTCAATCCGGAAAAGAGTAGCGTGGAGAAACTTCGTTTCACGGCAGCTCATGAGTTAGCCCATCTTCTTCTCCTCTTCCCGGAAGACAGTCCGTTGAAACTGGAGAAGCGCTGTGATCTCTTTGCCAGTTTCTTCCTTCTTCCCAAGTTGACGCTTATTGAAGAGTTGGGTTCCAAGAAACGTGAGAAGATTACGCTGGAGGAGATGATAGATATCAAGGAAGTATATGGCGAATCACTCGCCGCTTCCATCATCGCCACCAGGGATTACGGCATAATCACTACCGAGTATAAACGTGCATGGTATGCCGAGCATATAGAGCCTAATCCTCGTGAAATAGGTAATGGTCACTATGCATTTCCAGAGACTTTGGGAAAGGAGAAGAGAGTCAATTCAATCATCAAAAGTATGGAGGAATAGAATATGCAGAATGAAAGTCAAAATATAGAATATAAGAAGCATTCTTCTTATCCTCGTAACCATAATATTGCTAATGTTTTTTACAAAGCAGGCTTTGTAGAATCATGGGGACGTGGATTTAAGAAGATTGCTGAGGAGTTTGAACGTGCCAGCTTGCCATTGCCAACGATAGAAGAAAATGGAGGTGGCGTGATGGCGATTATTCTGCGCAAAACGATAGACGAAGTTATCGCAGAACGTGACGGGAATGTCGGTGTAAATGTCGGAAACATGTCGGAAACAAATGTCGGTAATATGTCGGTAAGGAAACTATCTGGTCGTCAGCGAAATATCATTTCTATGATTAAGGAAAATCCTTTTGTGACAGCTAAGGAAATGTCGGTAACAATGTCGGTAACGAAACGTACCATAGAACGTAATTTGTCTGTGTTGCAAAAAGCGGGAATAATAAGGCATGAAGGAAGAGTGAATGCCGGTGTTTGGGTGATACTTGAACAGGGAAATACTAATTCTTAATAGTGTTAGATATGAAGCAAAATAATAACGAGCAAATCGTCTTCGATATGTTCGAAGAGGTTGCTACCGAAAGCATCGCTGAGGCTTGGAATGCATACACCTATGAAGAAATTGATGGGTGCTATCAGGAGGCGAAAGAGATTGCTGATCATGTAAGGATGAACTTGCTGGAGAAAATGAACAATAACAATTTAAAATAAATAATATGGCTAAGAATTTTGAAGATTTTAAGAGAGTTTATTCTCTTTCAAAGACTTTGCGCTTTGAAGCGAAGCCTATTGGTGCCACTTTGGATAATATAGTCAAAAGTGGTTTGCTGGATGAAGATGAACACAGAGCTGCAAGCTATGTGAAGGTGAAGAAATTGATTGATGAATATCACAAGGTATTTATTTATAGAGTGTTGGCTGATGGATGTTTGCCTTTGAAAAATGGAGGTCATAATAATTCATTGACAGAAAGTTATGATAGCTATGTTTCTAAGTCACAAAACGAAGATGCTAAAAAAGCGTTTGAGGAAATTCTGCAAAATCTTCGTCCTGCTATAGTATTATGTCTTTTGATAGAATGTTTGCCGAAGACGTAGCAATACGTCATTACGACAGAGAATAATAGAAAAGATATTGTATGGTTTCAGTATAGTGAACATGATAGCTATCTAAAAATGTAACTTAAATATAATATATGAAGTTTTTAAAATGTGTATTTATCCGGCGTTACTAGCTTAAAATATATAAAATATGTTATTTTCAATGCAAATGATAATCAGAGATTCTGTATTTACATATGTTTTTTATACCTTTGCACGAAATTTATATAAATAGAATCATTATGCAAAATTTAAATAGAATAAAAGTTGTTTTGGTTGAGCAAAACAAAACTGGGAAATGGTTGGCTGACCAGTTAGGTAAATCAACTTGTACTATAAGTAAATGGTGTCAAAATACCATACAGCCTGATTTGAAAACTCTTAACGAGATAGCAAATCTTCTCAAAGTTGATGTAAAGAATTTGCTTGTGAGCAATATTTAATATTGGAAAATAAGATGAAAAAAAATACTATAAAAATACTATCATTATTCTCTGGATGTGGTGGATTGGATCTCGGCTTTGAACAAGTTGGTGACTATAAAACCATATGGGCAAATGATTTTAAGCATGAGGCCTGTGTCACTTTTAGAAATCATTTTGGTGATATAATTTTTGAAGGGGATATAGAACAAGTTGATCCATATGCGAATAAAGATATTCCAGAGTGTGATTTGATTCTAGGAGGCTTCCCATGTCAAGACTTTTCTATTATATGGAAGCAACCTGGCTTAAATGGTGAACGAGGTAACTTATATAAAAGCTTTTTGCGTTTTGTTGATGCCAAAAAACCAAAAGCATTTGTTGCAGAAAACGTTAAAGGACTTCTTACTGCAAATAAGAAAAAGGCTATAGAACAGATTATCAAAGATTTTCAAAGTATAGAGCCTGGCTATATTGTAATACCACACCTATATAACTTTGCAGACTATGGAGTGCCGGAGTTTCGTGAACGTGTTTTAATTGTTGGTATACGTGTTGATACTGGGTTTGATTTTGTACATCCAGCTCCTACTCATGGACCTCAAGAGGGTCTTTTGCCTTGGGTCACTGTCGGTGACGCTTTCGTTGGTGTGGAAAGTGTACCAAATAACAATGAGCATTTGAGAGTCACACAACGTACTAAAACAATTATAGGAATGATATCAGAGGGAGGTAACTTTACAGACATTCCTGAAGATAGTCCATATTATGTACATGGTATGATTAGTCACGTATATCGTCGTATAAATCGGAATGAGCCATCAAAGACAATAATTGCTGCTGGAGGTGGTGGAACATGGGGGTATCACTATCCTGAGCCCCGTCCTTTGACAAATAGAGAACGGGCAAGAATACAATCGTTCCCGGATGATTTTGTATTTTATGGGAGTACTACTGAAGTAAGAAGGCAAATAGGAAATGCTGTTCCTCCAGTTGGGGTTCATGCTATTGCTATGGCTCTTAAACCTTTGTTCATGGGTCATTTTTCCAAAGTGGACTTATATAAAAAATTAGAAATCTTAAAGGCTATGCCTTTTGAGGAAAGATATAAACTTATAAAATAGTAATATATGGAATTACTTTTAACAAAAAATCCTATTGTGGAGCCTATTGGCTTGCGCTCCACTAAAGATTGGGTGGTCAAGCATATAAACAATGCAACATCCTTCAATATTGCAACAGGTTTCATTACAAATGATTCCATAGCAGAACTCCAGTCTATTGTATCATACAAGAAGAATAGTATGAATTTACTACTCTTCATTGGCATGAACTATTTGGAAGGATTCACGAAGATTCAATATAATGCCGTTCGTGAGCTAAATAATATGCTCCATGAGTATAATTCTGGGAAAGTATATCTTTCTCCGAAAGCTTTGTTTCATGGAAAAATGTATTCTTTTACAAATCAAGCAAGTTGTTTAGGCTCATTTGTTGGTTCTTCTAATCTTGGAAGTTTTCTCGATAAAAATGCCAGCTATATTGAAAGTGATATTTATTTTGATGGCAATGAAGGATTGGGCATAAATCAAAACATATCTAAAATTATTAATTGTCTTGGACAGGAATTTGACGATGTGCCAATAATTACAAAATTTAAGACACCAGAGGTTAAAGTTCTAAAAGGTTACGGTCATGTGACAGAAGTGTCCAAAGAACAGATAGATGAATATAAAGATATGCGTACAGGAGTTATTGTACATATGCCATTTAAGACCGATCCCAAAAGTAACCTAAATACATATTTTGGAGCGGGAAAAATAAAAAATCGTTATAGCCCAAGAGGTTGGTACGAGGTTGAATTGATTCTTAACAAAGGTACTGAGGCTGCAAACATATTGCCTACCGGTAAGTCTTTTACAGTTGTTACCGATGATGGATATAGTTTTAATCTTTCCAGACAGGGGGACTATAATAAAAATCTTCGTTCTGATTCTAATCTTAAAATATTAGGAAGATGGATAAAAGGAAGAATGGAGAATGATGGTGCTTTGGAAATTGGAAAGCCTGTGACAGAAGAAACAATTGAACGATTTGGGAAAAGGCAGATGGTTTTCGAAGAGACAAAGAGTGGAATATGGCTTTTATCAATGAAATAGAATGAGTTATATAGGTACATATCTTAACACTCTCCAATCACACGAATTGAGAGAAAGTGTTGTAAATACATCGAACGAACTGGTATCAAATATCAGTTCTAGATTTTCATTTGCCTCACAGTTGAATTGTTTGTTGTTAGGAAATGTTCAAAGTGGTAAAACTGGTCAGATGTTAGGGGCTATATCTCTTTTGGCTGATAAAGGATACCGTCTATTCATTTTACTAACAACCGATAATGTTGATCTGCAACGACAAACATATAATCGAGTAAAAAAGTCGTTACTCGATTTCAATGTAATATCTGAAAAGGAAGAAGTGCTATTTGAACAAGTTAGGTTAACAAGACCTACGGTTATAGTATTGAAGAAGAATAGTCGCGTATTAAGGAAATGGAAAGATATTCTTGTTAATACGGATATTTGTCATGGACTTCCATTAGTTATTTTTGACGACGAGGCTGATGCTGCAAGTTTGAATACAAAAGTTAATTCCAACAAAGTCAGTCCAATTAATAGGAATTTATCACTGATAAAAAAGACTTCAACATCATCAGTTTATATTGAGGTTACTGCCACACCACAGGCGGTACTACTCCAATCGCTTGTTTCTGGTTGGAGACCATCTTTTGTGACTTATTTTAAGCCTGGTTCTCAATATTTGGGTGGAAATTTCTTCTACTCGGATCCTGCCTCATATTGTGCCAAATTTACAGAGGATAACGAACTTGATAAAATTATAGCAGAAGATGATACTGTAACTCCTGATGGATTAAGAGATAGTATTCTTACTTTCTTAGAAGTTTGTGCTTACAAGAAAATTAAAGGAGAAACCAATTGTAACTTTATGATACATCCAAATGTTAAAATTGATGTTCATAACAAGTTTGTAAATAGAGTGCAAGAGTTTTTAAATCTCCTTGAAGTATCTCAAAATGAAAAAGGATTTGAAAAGGCATTAAAGATCATATGGAATGACCTTCAACATACCAAACCGGATTTTCCAAGTTTTGAAGATATACAAAATGGTGTTACTGACATCTTGGACAATACAGAAATCATGGTTGTGCCATTAAACTCAAAAAGTTTCGTATGCAGAGATTCATCAAACCCTGATGCTCTTGATTTAAGCAAGGGATTTAATATCGTTATCGGTGGAAATACGTTGAGTAGAGGTATTACTTTTCCACACTTACAAACGGTTTATTACTGTCGTTCTGCGAAGCGAATGCAGGCTGATACATTTTGGCAGCATTCAAGAATATTCGGTTATGATAGAGAAAAAGAATTGGTAAGAATATTCATACCACAGCAGCTTTATAAGTTTTTTACGGAATTGAACAAATCCAATGAAATGCTTATCGAGCAAGTTACACATGGATTGGAGAATTTGCAAGTTATTCTTCCTGCAGATATTAGTCCTACGAGAAAAAACGTATTAGACAGTAAATATCTGAATGCAATTGTTGGTGGTATGAATTTCTTTGCTTCCGACCCTGTGGATTCAAACACAGAAGTTATAGACTCTATTGTTTCGCAATATGGTGATGCTCTGTCAGTGCCCACTGATAAAGAAACTGTTATTAATTTACTTCAGTTAGTAGGAATTTGTGATAGTCAGGATTTTTCGAGTCAGAAATATATTTCCTGCGTTCACGCTTTGTGTGCAAAACGCCCATCTATCAAACTTCGTCTAATTGTTAGGAAAAATAGGGAGATAAGTAAAGGAACAGGCACGCTTCTTTCAGAAAATGATCGCAAACTTGGAAGCAAATTTGATGATGAGATAGTGTTAACATTATATAGGGTAAATGGTGAAGTTGCTAAAGGATGGAATGGAAAGCCTCTTTGGATTCCCAATATAAAATTCCCTAAAAATATCTGTTTCTATGATACATTTGAGAATTAAAAATAATGGAAATATCTAATTTTGAAACATCTACATATAATAATATGTTAAGATACATTCAAGAATCACCATTGAGCAAAGTCTTCTATTTGGAGGATTTTGCTCAGTGTGGTTCGTATACCGCTATTCGTTCTGAAGTTGTAAGATTGGAACAAAAAAGCATTCTTGTAAGGTTGGCAAGGGGATTATATATGAATAGTATTGGCTATAATTCAATGAACATGAATCATCTTATTGAAATCATACTGGAAGATTTTTCCAAAAGATATAATGTTTCCATTCATCCAACAGGCGAATATTTGCTTTACAAACTTGGATACGTCAATGATTTACCAAAACAAATAGAATTAGGTTATAATCATTCGTGTCAGAGAGTAATAAATATCACAGATAAATATAAAATATTTTTCAAACCAAGTTCTTTGACTTGGGTTACTAATATTGTAAATCTGCATTTGCGCTATTTGCTCATTCTTTTACAAACCAGATGGAAAACAACGTATAAAGTTGAAAAAAAATATACGCTGAAAAAGCAGGCGAGCAAAATTAACATTAAAGATTTTTCTCTTTTCTGTGATATTATTCCTAAAAGAATAAGGAAGAAATGTATTGATCTCAATGGTTTTAATCAAGAATAGTATAGCATACATATGGCATTTATTTTCAATTATAAAGGTAAAAATTATACCGAAGAAGAAATATCACAAAGGATAAACGCAGGTATTTCTACGGAAAGTGAAAAAAGTACTCGTTTGTTGATTATGAATTTAAGCAACACTCAATTGCGTATCCTTAAATCTCTATTGCCTGATATTCAAGAAATATGTGACTGTCTGTTTCTCCAAAAATACATGGCAGCCATAACCTTGACCAATCTTCTATTTGAAACAATGGTCAAATTGACTTTAGTTTACCATGAAGCCAATGGTAGAACTATGGATGACGGATATGATTTTGAAAACATATATGAGAAGGAATTAAATAAATATGATAAAAAAAATCTTGGTAAAAATATTGCAACACTCTACAAAAAGAACATCATAACTCCTGAGGAACGTGATAGGCTACTTTATTTAAAGAACTCATTTCGAAATCCTTACTCACATGGTTCTAATAACAAGTATGTAGAATCCGCTGCAACAAAACTATACGAGAGTCATTTAGGCTCTAATGAGATTAAAGAATGTATTGCCACTGTTACGGGGAATCCATATCTCCTTCTTGATGCAAGACGTACTTTTATTAGGCAATATGGGCTTGGCTATTTTGCTGAAATTGTTAATTACATTACTACTTTGGACAATGATTTGCGAAAGTTGTACCATAAGTAAATTCTGCTGGTTATTGCTTCTCGAAATTTTGTGCAATTATCATGCCTATACCTCCTGCAGCCACAAAGATGCCAATCGTAAAAAAGAGCCAAAAGAACCACTGGCATAGTGACCAAGATAACATCCATATACCCCTTGTAGCGTTCACGGACTTTCTTCCGTTCATCGTTAAATATGGAATTGACCTCACGGATATGCATCTGTGAGGTCATCCATTGGCATTCTTTGCCAAACAGTTCTTGTATTTTCTGCCAGTCTGCATCATTGACATTTACAGACACCTTTAATTTTGTGGGAGCATTCTCCAAAACCTTATCTATATGCTGATTGATGGTACAAAAACGTTAAAAATTGGAGTAGCAGTATATGGAACAAAAAGTGGTTTGTCGGAATTTCCGACAGACCACTCAACATGGTGCTTTAGAGGGAAAAACGCAGAGCAAAGAGGTGAAATACTATAATCTTGAGGGTATTATCTCTGTGGGGTATCGTGTAAAAACGATTCAAAGGTTCATGTTCCGTCTCCTCCAGCCACTGCATTCGTCTCCCTCTGCCATCGTATTCGTCTCCTTCAGCTAACTCAGCCGTCTCATTCGGCTAATGCAGTCGTATGTGTAAACTCAATGAAGTAGATGAAGTCGTGAAATGAAGTGGATGAAGTCGTGAAATGAAGTGGATGAACTCGCATAATGAAGTGGATGAACTCGCATAATGAAGTTAATGATTTCGGCACAATTGTCAATACACGCAAATGGTAAAGTAAAAAGAAGTTTACTCCTATTTTTCCCAATCCTTCTTCCATCATCAGTAAAGTTTTTGGCAAAATCGGGCTATTTTTCTTTATTTAACTCCGAAATTGAGTGGAATATCAGAGAAAATCTTTAAATTTGCATTTAAATACAATATTTTGTAAAGAATGGAAGATAGAGAACAATTACTTAAATGTGCTCCAGAGTTCGACCGCCTCGCCTTTACGGTGTTGGCTATCGAGGCTTCAGCACAAAAAATGGGTATATCGCCGTCTGAAATGAGAAAGCGATTGGATAAGGTGGGGCTAATCAAAAGTCTCATCCAAGATTGCTATGATACTCTACATACCGAGAGTCGGGAAGCTGTTGCAAATGATGTGGTCGAATCTCTTAAAAATTGGGAAAGAAAAGAATAATGGAAAAGCAATTCAAATCATACGAAAGGGTATAATTATGTTGGATTTCTTATTATGGAATAAAATTGCTCGTGTCATAAAGCAATTAGCCGATACGTTACATATATCAACCGACAGAGCATTACAGATATTCTATGACTCTGATGTTTGCCGTATGTTACATGACAAGGAACTTGGCTTGCATCTGATGAGTGATACATATATTGTAAATGACTTGATAGAAGAGCTAAGGAATAAGCAATAGCAAAACAATGGATATAAGGCCCTGATGCGTCTCGCACCAGGGCTTTATGGTCGTTTGGGAGATATTTTATTTCTTTATCACCTTCAGAACCTGGTCGGCAAGGCTTCGCATTCCCTTGATAGTTGGGTGACCGTTCTTCTTGTCTATGTCATGAAGGGCGATGACCGGAACCTGATAGGTCTTGCAGATCTTTTTTACTGACTCGTTGATTTCATCCTTCAGCTCAGAATTTAGAATGAAGTAGATATCTACATTCGGATGGCGCTGACGGAGATCGGAAAGTAACTTCGCCAGGGCTGGACGGAAACAGTAGAGGTCGGCACGCTTCCAGTTGCTGTACTGGTAATTGCCGATAGGGGCATTCGCCCAACTGTCGTTCGTTCCGCCGCAAATCAAGATGATGTCCGGATTGCCCAGCAGGGTAGTGCGGTTGATGAATGAACGGTCGCTGTAATCCTCATCGCGGTAGCCGGTGTTGCAGATGGTGGAACCGGAATAGGAATTGATGTTGCCCATCTTGTAACCACCTTCCTTGATAACCTGCCACCACCAGGTTTGCTCCACCTTGTTGACATCGGTTGCTTTTTGAACCGCAGTGGTGTACCAGGTGGCATATCCCTTTGGGATGAAACCCTCGAAAGTTGAATACGAGTCGCCGAGCACGGCAACGGTCTGCTTCACCTGTGCCAGCAGAGGCATCAGGGCGAACATAAAGAGGCAGACGATAACTGATAATCTTTTCATGACGTTTTTTATATAGTTTGATTTTTTAATGTGATCCTCTCTTGGGATAGGGTTTGAAACCCGATTGCAAAGATACGATATTATTTGTGGATATGCAAATTTCCCTTAAGGAAAAAAATAAAAACCCTTAAGGAAAAATTCTCAATCTCTTCTTTCCCCATTTTTCGGGTGTTTTTGCCTGATTTTCTTTCTTAAGAATATTGTTTACATACGGATGAGGGAAGGAGATTCTCTTTTACTAAAAGATGTTATATTCTCGGCATTCCTTCCCAAAATCATTTGTTCTCTCCCGAATTTACTGTACTTTTGCAGTAAGTATCTGATTAAAGATTAAAAGTGTGATTCAAAATAAGATATAGATTATGCAATACAAGAATATCATATTTGATTTAGGTAATGTCTTGGTGAAGCTCAATCCGGAAGGATGCATCGGGGCTTTCAAGGCGATAGGAATGGGGGAGTTGGTTGATACGAATCCTCAGAGTGAGGGGATGAAGCTGATGAGCAAGCTGGGTGTGGGGATGATTTCCACCGAAGAATTCTGTGAAGCAGCCCGTAAGTTGACAGGGACTGATGTGACGAATGAAGAGATCATCGATGCTGCCAACAAGATGCTGGTGGAGATTCCTGATTACAAAAAGGAGCGACTCCTGCAGTTGAAGAAGGCTGGCTATCGCCTCTTTCTCCTGAGTAATACCATTGATGTGCATTGGGATTATTGCGTGGAGCATCTCTTCCCTTATCAGAACTATGGGGTAGAGGATTATTTCGAGCAGTGCTTCCTCTCTCAGAGAATGCATCTGGCAAAGCCTAATGCCCGCATCTATGAAGAGGTAATCAGGCAGGCGAACATCCATCCCGACGAAACCTTCTTCATTGATGACCTGAAGGAAAACTGTGAGGCTGCCGAGAAGCTGGGCATCCATACCTTCCAGAACGTGAAGTTTGATGATTGGCTTGAGCTTCGATTCTGACAGATATGTCAGAATCGAAGCTTTTTGTTATATAATTTCAGAATAATTTGCATTTTTTCTGATGAATAATTGCAAGAACTTCACACTTTTTCTGACGAATATCTGTAGAAGTCCACACTTTTTCTAACGAATAATCGACAAATTCCCACACTTTTTCTGACGAATAACTAAGGAAAAGGCTGATTTATTCGCTTTTTCCAATAAAATGTTATACCTTTGCCAACTCATAATAACTAACATACAATATCAAAATGAATTTTTACAAGACATTAGGATTGAAAAACAGCCGTATTGACGTGGCTGATGCCTTGCGAGGATTGGCCGTAGCAGGTATTATTCTCTATCACTCCGTGGAGCATTTCAATATGTACGATGGAAGCATAGCGCATGCTTATACGCTGGGGTGTGATGATTGGATGGCAGATGTGCTGGCTTTGCTGCTGTCGGGAAAGATGTATGGCATCTTTGCCCTGCTCTTCGGATTGAGCTTCTTTATTATGAACGACAACCAGCAGCAGCGGGGCAATTGCTTTTCGGGTAGATTCGCCTGGCGAATGTTCCTGTTGGCAATGCTCGGTATCGTGAACACCGCCTTCTTCGATGGCGACATCCTCTTCTCCTATGCCATCTATGGACTGGTTCTCATCCCATTGAGTTATCTTCCTACCAAATGGCTCTGGTGGGTGGTTGCCTTCCTCTTTATCCAACCGATAGAAATCTATTCCCTCATTTCGGGATGGCAGGTAGATGCGTCGTCGTTGAGAGAGGTGTATGGAAATATGTATAATGGTCATCAGCACGGCAGTTTCCTGGAGAATGCCTATGGCAACCTGCGATACGGACAGGTGGCTACTTATTACTGGTGCATGATGAAGGGAAGACATACGCAGACTATCTGCCTCTTCATACTCGGAATGCTGGTGGGCAGAAAGCGTTGGTTCTACAATGAGAACAACAACCTGGCTTTGTGGAAGAAGGTGTTGGCGGTTTCCATACTGGTATTGATTGTGGGAGGCATCGCTGATGTGCGCCACATGGAAACATGGAACAATTGGCTTTATCCTATCT
>OLSQ01002690.1_pt1 | contig 12573 bp, 14 predicted proteins | sample 1672561 | NCBI WGS metagenome assembly OLSQ01 (sample SAMEA3136699, study PRJEB25190) | human gut metagenome | biome: human gut; feature: human-associated habitat; material: faeces | place: Austria | collected 2013 | reverse complement strand
CCGCTCTGGTCATGCCGCTTTGTGCTTTTTCACATGCGTCCTATTTCACACTGAGGTCCGGGGGCAAGACTGGAATCACCTTTCTGTTTGACAGTGTTTATACCTGGGTAATTGTAATTCCGCTCGCTACAATACTTGCCAAGCATACAGCACTTACCATAGAAATGGTGTTTTTCTTTGTATCCTTTACGGAGATCATTAAGGTTACCATCGGTTATTTTATGATCCGCAGTGATATCTGGCTGCAGAATATTGTAAAGGAGCCGTAAACCCGTTTAAAATGTGAATGCTACTTATAATAACAATATTTTGATATTTGTGGCTTGTGTAATACTATATCTTGTACTATAATTAAAAACGTACATCGTTAGTACAAGGAGGGGTTTCATGAAGGTAATTAAGAGGAACGGGTCAGAGGTAGACTTTGACATCAGAAAAATTGTAGCTGCAGTTGCCAAGGCGAACAAGGCGGCGATCAGGGAAGAGCTCACAGAGGAGCAGATCGAGGAGATCGCGGATTATATTAATTTCAAATGCAGCAAGATGAACCGAGCTATTTCCGTAGAGGAAATGCAGGATATGGTAGAAAATCAGATCATGGCACAGGGTGCCTTCAATGTGGCGAGATGTTATGTAAAGTACCGCTATACCCGTTCTCTTGTAAGAAAAAGCAATACAACAGATGACAGGATCCTGTCTCTGATCGAATGTAATAATGAAGAGGTTCTGCAGGAGAATTCCAATAAGGATCCGATCATCAACAGTGTGCAGCGTGATTATATGGCAGGAGAGGTAAGCAAGGATCTGACAAGAAGGCTGCTGCTTCCCCAGGATATTGTAAAGGCAGACCAGGAGGGGCTGATCCATTTCCACGATGCAGACTATTTTGCACAGCATATGCACAACTGTGATCTGGTTAACCTGGAGGATATGCTGCAGAACGGAACTGTTATCAGTGAGACATATATTGACAAGCCTCACAGCTTTTCCACAGCCTGCAATATCGCCATGCAGATCATTGCGCAGGTGGCCAGCAACCAGTACGGCGGTCAGAGTATTTCTCTGACACATCTGGTTCCCTTTGTACAGGTATCCAGAGAAAAGATCCACAGGGAAGTGCTCGAGGACGCAGAGCTGATGGGTGATACACCATCAGACGAAGTGATCAGCAGGGTTGTTGAGAGACGGCTCCGCAAAGAGATCGAAAAGGGTGTACAGACGATCCAGTATCAGGTGATCACATTGATGACCACCAATGGTCAGGCTCCGTTCCTTTCCGTGTTTATGTATCTGAATGAGGCAAAGAGTGCACAGGAAAAGAAGGATCTTGCGCTTGTGATCGAGGAAATGCTGAACCAGAGGATCCAGGGAGTCAAGAATGAAAGCGGAACCTATATCACACCGGCATTTCCCAAGCTGATCTATGTGCTTGAGGATGACAATATCCATGAGGGAGATCCGTATTTTTATCTGACAGAGCTGGCAGCAAAATGTACTGCCAAGAGGTTGGTTCCTGATTATATTTCCGAGAAGATCATGAAGCAGCTCAAGGAAGGAAACTGTTTTCCTGTTATGGGATGCAGGAGTGCCCTGAATCCTTGGAAGGATGAGAATGGAAATTATAAATTCTATGGAAGATTTAATCAGGGTGTTGTAACCATCAACCTGGTGGATGTGGCACTTTCTTCCCAAAGAGATATGGATAAGTTTTGGAAGATCTTTGATGAGAGACTGGAGCTTTGCTATAAGGCACTGATGTACAGGCATAACCGTCTGAAGGGAACTCTTTCTGATGCAGCGCCAATCCTGTGGCAGTATGGTGCACTGGCAAGGCTGAAAAAGGGAGAAACGATCGATAAGCTGCTGTATGGAGGATATTCTACAATTTCCCTTGGCTATGCTGGACTCTGTGAATGCGTCAGATATATGACAGGAAAGTCACATACCGATCCGGAGGCGAAGCCTTTTGCACTGGAAGTGATGAAATATATGAATAAGGCCTGCGAGAAATGGAAGGAAGAAACCAATATTGCATTCAGTATTTATGGTTCACCGATCGAGAGCACCACTTATAAGTTTGCCAAGTGTCTGCAGAGAAGGTTTGGTATTATCGAAGGCGTGACGGACAAGGGGTATATCACAAACAGCTATCATGTGCATGTAACAGAGCCGATCGATGCTTTTTCCAAGCTGAAGTTTGAATCGGATTTCCAGGCACTTTCCACAGGCGGGGCGATCAGCTATGTAGAGGTTCCCAATATGCAGGATAATATCCCGGCGGTACTTAGTATCATGGAATTTATTTATGACAATATCATGTATGCAGAGCTGAATACCAAGAGTGATTTCTGCCAGGAATGTGGCTATAACGGAGAAATCCGGATTGTGGAGGATGATGGCAAGCTGGTATGGGAATGCCCGAAGTGCGGCAACCGTAACCAGAATACCTTGAATGTGGCAAGACGTACCTGTGGCTATATTGGTACACAGTTTTGGAATCAGGGAAGAACGCAGGAGATCAAAGAGAGGGTGCTGCATTTATAATGAACTACGCAAATATTAAATATAATGATATTGCAGACGGAGAGGGCATACGTACCTCTCTGTTCGTTTCCGGGTGTACCCATCACTGTAAAGGGTGCTTTAATGAGGAAGCCTGGGATTTTAATTATGGAAAACCATTTACCAGCGAGGTAGAGGATAGGATTCTTGAGAGTCTTAAGCCATCTTATATTGCAGGACTGACGCTGCTTGGCGGGGAACCCTTTGAACCGGCAAACCAGAGAGTGCTTGTGCCTTTTCTGAAACGGGTCAGAGAGCAGCTCCCGGACAAAAATATCTGGTGTTATTCCGGATATACCCTGGAGGAGCTTCAGGGAGAGAGCCGGGCACACTGTGAATGTACAGAGGAAATGCTGTCGCTTTTGGATGTGCTGGTAGACGGAGAATTCGTAGAGGAAAAGAAGGATATCAGTCTGGCATTCCGTGGATCTGCAAATCAGCGGATCCTGCGGATGAAGGAGAGGTAAGCCTTTTAAGAGCATCTATGAAGAAAGACCTGTCAGAAGGTGCGATCACCAAAACCATATTGTTATTTGCAGGCCCCATGATCCTGGGGAATCTGCTGCAGCAGTGTTATAACATAGCAGATACACTGATCGTAGGCAGATTTCTGGGAGCCCATGCGCTGGCGGCAGTAGGCTCTGCCTATACACTGATGACATTTCTGAATTCCATTATCATCGGACTCTGTATGGGAAGCGGTGTGGTATTTTCTGTTTATTTTGGGAAAAAAGAGGAAGAAGGCCTGAGGGGCAGTATCGGGACTTCCTTTGGGATGATTGCTTGTTACACTGGCCATCAACGGTCTTGTGTTTCTGTTCCTGGATCCGATCCTGAGAGTACTGCAGGTACCGGCAGATGTATATGATCTGATGCGGGAATATGTTTTTGTGATCTTTTTCGGGATCGTGTTTATTTTCCTGTATAATTACTTTGCTTTTTTACTGAGGGCGCTTGGCAATTCTGTAGTACCGTTGTGGTTTCTGTGCATTTCTGCCGGACTGAATATTGTACTGGATCTTCTGTGTGTGATCGTATTTCAGATGGATGTTTCGGGAGCGGCTTTTGCTACTGTGGTGTCACAGATCGTATCCGGTGTGGGAATTGCATTGTATACTTTGAAAAAGGTGCCGGAGGCACACAGCATTTTCAAAGTAAGCAGGGACGGGAGTCTTTTCAGGGAAGTGCTGCACAATTCTTTTGCAGCCTGCATCCAGCAGTCTGTCATGAATTTTGGGATACTGATGATACAGGGACTGGTCAACAGCTTTGGCATGGCTGTGATGGCAGCCTTTGCAGCAGCGGTGAAGATCGATACCTTTGCCTATATGCCGGCACAGGAATTTGGAAATGCTTTTTCTTTGTTTGTATCGCAGAATCATGGGGCGGGGAGAAAAGATCGTGTGCTGGAAGGAATGAAGAAGGCAGCAGGCCTTTCGGCAGGATTCTGCATAGTGTTTTCCGGTCTGATCTTTGCATTCGCACCGCTTCTCATGAGGATTTTTGTAGACAGCACAGAGACGCAGATCGTTCAGATTGGTGCACAGTATCTGCGGATTGAGGGAGCTTTTTACTGTGGGATCGGGATCCTGTTCCTGTTCTATGGATTTTTCAGGGGTGTGGAGAAACCGGTCATGTCGCTGGTGCTTACCGTGATTTCCCTTGGAACCCGAGTGGTACTTGCTTATGTGCTTTCGCCGGTGCCGCAGATCGGTGTGCCTGGCATCTGGTGGGCGATCCCGACCGGATGGATCCTGGCGGACAGTGTGGGGTTGTGGAGACTGTTGAAGTGGAAAAGAGGATAATATTGGCTGCAGGGCAGGGAGGAATTTTATGTATACGATAGGACAGGTTTCAGAGATGTTTGGACTGCCGGTTTCCACGATCCGGTACTATGATAAAGAGGGACTGTTTCCGGAGATCCAGCGCAGCTCCGGTATTAGAAAATTTTCAGAAAAGGAGCTGGAGACGCTGCGGTTAATTGAGTGTCTGAAAGGTTCCGGGCTGGAGATCATGGATATCCGGCAGTTTATACAGTGGTGTCAGGAGGGCAGCAGTACCTACGGGCAGCGCCGTGAGCTTTTCAAGAAGAGAAAGGAAATTGTAGAGCAGGAGATCCTGGCAATGAAGAAGACGCTTGCTATGATCGAATTCAAATGCTGGTATTATGAGCAGGCCATGAAGGAGGGCAGCGAGGATGGCATAAACAAGATGATACCGGATAAGCTGCCGGAGAAGATACAGGAGCTGTATGATTTTGCACATGACAGGAATACAGAGCAAGGAAAAGTATGAGATGCCGGGCGGATCAGGTCGGAGGATATTACAGGAAGGCAGGAATACAGAAAATGAAGATCAGGCTGGCAGAAAAACAGGATGTTGGCAGGTTAATGGAGATTTTCGACATTGCCAGAGAATATCAGAGGACACATGGAAATCCAACCCAGTGGGAAAACGGCTATCCGCAGAAAGCGTTGGTTTTGCGTGATATTGAGACAGGAGTCTGTTATGTAGTTGAGGAAGAAGGATGGATTGTGGCAACCTTCAGCCTGATTTATGGCGCAGACAAAACCTATGCAGTGATCGAACAGGGAAGCTGGAAAAGTGATGCGCCCTATGCGACAGTACACCGGATGGCATCCGATGGAACTGTGAAAGGAGTAGCAGCCTTTGCCTTAGAATGGTGTGGAAAGAAAGAGAGACATCTGCGTGCAGATACCCATAAAGATAATCTTACCATGCAGCATATTCTTCAAAAGGAAGGTTTTAAATACTGTGGGATCATACATGTGGAGGATGGAACAGAACGGCTGGCATATGAGAAATATTGAACAGTCATTTAGATGCAGGAAGAGCAGTGGAAAGACAGGAAAATCCTGATTTTCCACTGCTTTTTTCAGAATGAGACAAATGTAAACTTGTCAGATTTTTTCTTATGTGAGATAAAGAGAATATTGAATGTTGTTTGCGGCAGCAACCGCAGAAAAAAACAGAAAAAGGAGCAACCCAATGAAAACAAGACTTGTGAAAACCAGGCTGCTGACAGCGCTGCTCATGCTGTGCATGCTGCTGCCACAGGTGCCGATGTTGGCATTTGCAGCTGAAAATGAGGGGAGTGTGACAAATCCTTCTGGAGGCAGCAAAGTAGAGGTCAATACGACGGTGCGGGACAATTACACAGATATCAAAACCTATGAAACGGTTCGAACCTACGTGAATGGGACTGTCACGGTCGATGGTGATTCATCCGACCTCAATGGAAGTACCCTGACCTTTATAGACCGGGGAGCTTTGACCGTCCAGGCAGTTTATGACAGTGCAAGTAACAAAACTACCCTGACCCTGGATATCACCAATATCCCAAAGGGAGTATACTACACGGATTACAAAGAGAATAAGAGCAGGATGACGACCACCTATGACGGTTCCAAGCTGACTTACGCTGGATCTGTAACAAATCCGGCAACCGGCAAGGAAATAATTAACGAGATCAGGGACGATTATTATACCCGCAACCATGTCTACGAAAGGGAGTGCCTTACTATCCAGGCAGCGGAACCTACGGAATCTGTCGGGAATGTGGAATCCCATGATCAGCCGGGCGATGTCCATACCCATTCTTTCAGCTGGGTGACTGTGACAGAACCATCCGTCGGAGTAGACGGCCTGGAAGAATACCGCTGCAGCTGCGGACTGGTAGAGCAGTCACAGGTGATCCCCGGCAGCCAGTTTTATGTGAAAGATATGTTCGGAAACATAAAGGACGCACCGGTGAATGGTACGGTAGAATACGATGCCGGGACATGGCATACGATCAGTGATTATGTACTGAAAAAGATGTCGGAAAGGCCTGATGCAGCAGTAACAGTGAAATTTATTTACAAGGGAAAAACCTATCAGATCATATTCCCGGCAGGTACAGATTATACAGCAGTACTGAATGATGAAGATATGATGTACGGTTATTTTGGAGTGGCAGAGAAGCTTGGACTGACTGTAACAGAACTGGATTAAAGGATAAAAGGGGTTTCAGATATAAAAAACAGTGCAGTGAGATAAAACTGCACTGTTTTTTTCGGAAGTTACACAGAAAAATTCTTTCACTATGGATCGTCTTTGTATATAATAAATCTATCTATAAAGACGGAGTGAGCATTATGAGAGAAAAATTCTGGTCCGGAAACAGAATCCGAAGCATCCTTTTATTAGCGTTATTTAACCTGGTATTTCTTGGAACGGAATATGTATTTGTAGATGTGGCAGCAGTACAGGCAGATGCGGAAAGAACGGTACTTTTCCAAAATTATGTGTTGGGAAGCAGCGTGGCTGGCTTTCTGCTGTTCCCCCTGGCAGACAGACTGATCCCGGAGAGATTTATCCGGGCAGAGCGTATTGTATTTTTTCTGATCTGTATGGGAAGCTTTTTGATGGTTTTGAGAAGTCAGAATCATCAGGCAATGCTGACAGCGGGATGTATCCTGTTTGTGATGCTGGGACTTCTTGGCAGCAGGGTATATTATGTGACAGCAACGGCGCTTGGAAACGCTTATGGATTTGGAAGAACAGCAGGCATGGGTTATGCTCTGGGAATCATGTTTCAGTTTGTCAATAATATGCTGATCCGTCATAATGATATACAGGCAGCAGTATTGCTTGCAGCAATTATGATTTCTGTATTTCTGACAATAAAAATACAGTTGAGGGTGGATGGCAATATATGCACAGATGGTGGAAGACCTGTGAACGGCAATTTAGAAGATAACGATACTGGGGACGTTCATATTGGGCAGAGGTCTGCTGGATGTAGAAATGCAGGTGTGCATATGAAGCATCCGGTTCCGGCTGCCCTTTTTCTGATCATCAGTGTGGCACTGATGACCTGCATTTTTTCTACGCTGGATAATGAAGTGACACTGGTGCATGCAGTCGGAGGAGTTAACATCGGAAGCTGGCCAAGACTGCTTCTGATGCTCAGTGGTCTGTGCGCCGGGTTTCTGTTTGACCGGAAGAACGATCAGACCCGGGAAGTGATCATGTATTGTGTCATGTTGCTTTCTACAATCTGTATCCTGCTGATCCAGTCGGGTGGTCCATTCCTGATCGGACTTATCATATTTTATCTGACAGCCGGATTTTTTGCAGTGTATTTTGCTGTCAGCTTTCTGGAACTGTCGTTTTATATGAAAGAACAGAGGCTGTTTGCGGGACTTGGGCGGGCTGTGAATAATTTCAGTGCGGTATGTACCAGTGCGGTATCCCTTTCTCTGGTAAAGAGTGGAAACAGTCTGTTGATTTATTCTGTAACAATAGTGCTGTTTGTTTTAGTGGGGATCAGCCTGTATCTTTATGCCGTAAATTCAAATATCATATATGCAGGAGATGCAGCAGAGAATCCGGAGAAGGAAGGAGCTAGTGATACCTCTGACAAAATGCGGCACTTTGCGGAGGCATTTGGGCTGACAGAACGGGAAACGGAAGTGATGGAAGCACTGCTTACTTCTGATGAAGGGATACAGGGGCTGGCAGAGAAGATCTATATTTCACGTGCCATGCTTTACCGGCACATTGCATCCCTGAATGAGAAAACCGGTACACAGAATCGGATCGGGCTGATCCAGTTTTATTATACGTGGAACGAAAAATGCAACATTTTACAATAAAATGTTGCATTTTTACGTTCGTTTGCCAAAGTAAATTCAGGTAAGTGCTAATTCTGTTTCGACCTCTTTTACAAACGCAGGACTACATTCAGCTATTGCACAGATATCTTCTGTTTTGTACCCTCTGTTTATCATGTTCCGGATAACGATTTTCTGATCCTCAATTTTGCCTTCATTTCTGCCCTCAATTCTGCCTTCATTACGTTCATCCTGCATCAATTCTTGTAAAGCCTGGCACATATTAAATTCCTCCTTCTGGTTTTTCGTCTTATATAAATCCTTCTTCTGAAGCATAGCTGCGTTATCTGTCATGACAGCAATGGCGTCCCATGTATCTTCATTCAGATGAGAATAGGTCTCATCCTTCATCAGCTCAATCATTTTCTTCTTATTATTTCTGCAGTTTATGGCTTGAAACAATGGTTTCAGATCGGAGCGGAATGCGTCAAATACATGCTGCTCATTAATGCAGAACAGATGCAGATGATATTCTTCAAACAACGATTGCAAATTTTTGTTTTGAGGATCAAAAGCCATCATATCCGACAGCTTTCTTGGACCATCCCACGGTTCTGTTCCGCTGTAAAGACAAAGCGTATATACAGGATGCAGTCTGTCCGAGCTTAGAATACCGGAAAGTGTTTCATCCATGCTGACAGCTGGATTTTTCGGTCTGTTTTCAGAGTTCATGAGCAGTCTGCGTTCCTGTTTTCTTTCTTTCAGCTGCCGGCGGTACTCTGCGGCATCATACCCCATACACCGCACCGGCATGGCGTAATCAATGTAGCTTTGGTTTTCTACAGCAAGTACCTGTAAAACCATGCCAGATCCGAGTACCATTTTTACCTCACGGATGATTTCCGTATCTTTTTGCCGTGTTTTCCCTGGCAACCTTTTATCTGTGATCACATAGTTTTCCGAAGCTTCCCGTAAATCTTCTGCCCGGATGATCTGCCTTCCCTGAAAGCAGCAGCCATTGAAGAGATCTGCAAACCGATCCTTATTCTGCAGAAACTCCTTCATGCAAGTATCGTATTTCCCCATAAAATTCCTCCTTTGCGAGCAGAGGATTCTATGGACTGTTGAAAATCCTATGCTTATTCAAAATAGTTTGGATTGTAAAGCATGGATTTTCTGATCTATAGAATGTCAGGCTACATCGGAAGGAAGTAACTGACCAAGAAAAGGGGATTTCCCTTTAACATACAGATCTGATTATTGCAATCATAGTATCTGTAAAAAGAAAACTTCTATGCTTTGAGATGATTCTAACATAGAAGTTTTCAAACTGCAATAAATGTTTTTTCGTTTCACTGATGATAAAAAGAATGCAACATTTTGTAATAAAATGTTGCATTCTTGCGTTCACTAATAATATCGGCACTTGGGAAAATTACTTTATAGGAAAATTAAATTTTTTTGCAAACCATTTTGGACACCATTTTGGACAGATAGCTAATTCTCCTCCGGATTCTTTTCTTTTTGCCTGTAAAATCTCGTTTATTTGATCAATATAACTTGTGTCAGCCAAAATCGTCATTGGATACCTGCCTGTACCTGTTCGACCAGAGAAGGATCACATTCCAAAAACCTGCAGATATTTTCACAGGAGACACCACCAGCCAACATATTGGAAATGATAGTCCTGATTTTAGCTTCACTGTTCTGCTTCTCCAGAAGGATCCCTTCGTGTTTCCCCTCACGCTTTCCGATAAGAATCCCTTCGTGCTTTCCGATAAGAATCCCCTCATTCATTTTATCCGCCATTAATTCATCTAAAGCCTGGCACATATTAAATCCCTCCTGATTTCCGTATGTATTTCTGAAAGCCTCTTTGTTTTGAAGCAGGGCTGCATTGTCTGTCATGACAGCAATGGCATCCCATGTGTCTTCGTTTAAATGGGAATAGAGCTTATCCCCCATAAGCTCGATCAGCTTCTGCTTGTCCTTCCTACAGTTCATGGCACGAAAAAGCTGCCGGAGGTCTGTATGAAATTCATCAAATCCACTATGCTCATTAACACAAAACAGATTGAGCGGATAGTCCCTGAACAGGAATCTCAGATAATTATCATTTGGATGGAATGCCATCATATCTGAAAGTGTCCGTGGTCCATCCCATGGATCTGTACCGCTGTAGAGACAAACAGTATAAACCGGCTGCAGCCGGTCCGTTTTCAAAATTCCGGACAATTTTTCATGACCCGTTGCAGCAGACACTGCGCCGGATATGATGCTGGGTCCTTTTTGACGCCTGTCCATTAAATTCCATCTACGCTTCTTTGCTTTTAGCTGCCTGTGATATTCTGCGGCATCATACCCCATGCACCGCACCGGCATGCTGTAGTCAATGTAACTCTGATTTTCGACAGCCAGTATCTGCAAGGCTGTACCTGAACAGAGATACATTTTAACATCCCGGAAAAACTGTGTTTTCCTTTGGGACTGGCGCGAATTATGCCCCTTAGCATCTGCCCCTTGGTCAGCTTTCTTTTCCGGGGGAAAATTTTCAATGATATACATTTCAGAGGCATCCTGAAGCTCCTCTGCCCGAATCACCTGTTCACCCTGAAAACAGCAGCCATTGAAGAAATCTGCAAAGCGTTCTTTGTTTTGCAGGAACTCCCTCATACAAGTATCATATTTCCCCATAAAATACCTCCTTTGTGCGCAAAGGATCCTATGGGTTTGAAAATCCTCTGCTTATTCAATTACATGTTGGATTGAAAAGCATGGATTTTCTGATCTGTTAGAATGTCAGAGCATTTCCCGATGGAAAAGCATCTGATCCGGGAAAGGGCTTGGCCCATGGTTTACAGAGTAGCTTTTTATTTTCGCCTGTCTGTAAAAAGAAAACGTCTATGCTTTGATCTGAGTCTATCACAGAAACTTCCGAACTGCAATAAATGTTTTTCCGTCAATCTGTTACAAGAAAGGCAGGAAGCAGAGGGACTGATCACAGACGGATTTTTTCAAATACCTGATCCTTGTCATCCTGATCAATTCCAAGATACCGTTTTGTGATCTGATAGGAAGAATGATTATAGATATCCATCAGCATGGCAGGGGGCACACTCTGCTTCCAGGCGTGATAGCCAAAGGTCTTGCGCAGGGAGTGGCAGCTGATATGCTCTGGCAGACCTGCATAGACGGCAGCTTTTTTGATTATGCGGTAGGCCTGGTAGCGGCTTAGGGGACTGCCTTTATACTTATGGCTTGGAAAAAGAGCATCATCTGGATCCAGACTGGTAAGGTGGCATGCGGATAAAGCCTGCCTGACCTCCTGGTTTATATATATGGAAGTATTTTTCCCGGTTTTCCTCTCCGTAATTTCAATGTGCCTGTTAAAACAATGCTGCCGGAAATCCCATACATCTGCGATGTGGAGCCGGAGGATATCCGAAATCCGGAGGGCGGTATTAAGACCAAGGATAATAAGGGCATAATTGCGGCTGTCAGGTGAAACCTCCTGATAATATTTTTTGAATTGTTCCAGCTGCTTTACTGACTTGATCGGCTGTGTTGTACTCATAAAATCTTTTCTCCTTTCAGGCATACTGCCAATGTCCATTCTCCGGACAGGACACGGATATTGCAAACAATTTACTGGAGCAAAAATGAAACATTTGATTACAGAATGTTTCATTTTTAAAAAGGAAAGCAGGGAGGCTTGGCTGGAGGCTCCGGATTCATGGAGCAGCAAAGCAGGGTACCAGCGGACAGGGAGGTTAAGGATGTTAAGACTGACAGTAAGCACAGAAGAATATCTGATGATCGGTGACAACGTGAAGATCGTGTTCCTTGGCGGAACGAAGAACCATCTCCGCATCATGGTGGATGCACCGAAGGACGTGAATATCGTCAGAAGCACCGTACTGGAGAACAGGGTCACAGATCCGGAGGAGAAGGCAAAGCTTCCTAAATACTATGCCGAGCCGGAAACGGATCCCAAGTACCTGAAAAAGAAAAAGTCCAGAGTCGTCATTACCCACGGCAATCTGGAGGACTGAACAAGGTAATAACCGGAGGCTTTGAATGCCATAAGGCAGGGCCCGTCTTTGAAGTTCGGGTTTCCGGTTACTATAAAAGCAACAAAAAAAAGCCAATAACAAAGTAACTGACGCAAACGGATTTGCGCAGAAATACAAGGAGGTAACTATTATGGTAGTACAACACAATTTAACAGCAATGAACTCTAACAGAATGTTAGGCGTAACCACAAAGACACAGGCTAAATCCACCGAGAAGCTTTCATCCGGTTACAAGATCAACCGTGCAGCTGATGATGCAGCAGGCCTGTCCATCAGTGAGAAGATGAGAAAGCAGATCAGAGGTCTGACACAGGCTTCCC
>OLSQ01002685.1_pt1 | contig 12594 bp, 8 predicted proteins | sample 1672561 | NCBI WGS metagenome assembly OLSQ01 (sample SAMEA3136699, study PRJEB25190) | human gut metagenome | biome: human gut; feature: human-associated habitat; material: faeces | place: Austria | collected 2013 | reverse complement strand
GGCGGCGAACCGCGCGGAGGTGCGTGACGGATTCAGGCCGAAAGATTTTTCACCGCTTCGCCGCCCGAAGAGTTGGAATTCTCGTGCGGAGTTCCTATTTTTGCAAGATAGAGGGTGCGGGGTGTTTCCGCATCCGCAGTACGAAAAGGAGGAATCGATATGGCCTATATAAAAGAGGTACGGGGGCATACGCCTCGTGTGGGTGAAGGGACGTTCGTGGCCGAAACGGCCGTGCTGATCGGCGACGTGACCGTCGGCCGCGACAGTTCGATCTGGTTCAACACCGTCCTGCGCGGCGACGTCAATTCGATCACTGTCGGCGACCGGACCAACATCCAGGACGGGACGGTGATCCATACGCTCTACGACGGCGCGCCCCACCCTTCGCAGACGCATATCGGCAACGACGTGTCGATCGGTCACAACGCCACGATCCACGGTGCGATCATCGAGGACAACTGCCTGATCGGCATGGGGGCCACGGTGCTCGACAACGCCGTCGTGGCGTCGGGCTGCATCGTGGCCGCAGGCGCGCTGGTGTTGTCGGGCGCGAAACTCGAACCCGATTCGGTCTATGCCGGCGTCCCGGCCCGCAAGGTCAAGGAGATTACGCCCGAACAACGCGAAGAGATCATCCTGCGCATCGCCCGCGACTACCGTATGTACGCCTCGTGGTACGAGGAGGGCAAATAGCTGTCCGATAGCGAATGTCCCGACCGTCGAAATACAGCGGAATCGTCGTCAACCTGTTGATCGCCGTGGCCATTTCACTGGTGGTCAATTTCTCCTACGTGCTGTTGCTCGTGGTCGAAAAGAGCGACGACCGGCATCCGCCTTTCAGCCGGGAGTTGCGGACGGATCGGGAGATTGTCCGCATCGAAGGCGACGTGTGGATTTCGCCCGACGGGCACGGCTATCTGCTTTACGTTTCGCCGGAGAGGCTTTCGGACGGCGATGCCGCCGCTACGGGACTCGCGGAGGTCGCACCGGCGCGCGACAGCGTCTATATCCCCCGCAATTCGGCGCGCTTCCTGCGGTTGCGGTCGGGCGACCATCTGTTGGCCGACGCGCTCGAATCGCACCGTTCGGGCGGACGGCTCGTGCTGGGACAAGTGCTGGAACGCAACGGCGAGCCGTTCGATTACGGAGTGATCTTCGAACGTCCGCAGGAGGGGGTGATCTTCGCGTTGCAGCTCTTCTATTTCTTCGTGCTGGCTTTCCTGCTGCTTTCGCTCCTGCGGCTGGGCGACCGCGTGCGGCCGATGTCGGGATTTCTCAAACGCGGTCTGTTGTGTGCGGGGCTTGCCGTCGGGCTCTATTTCATCGCCCCTGTCGTGCGTTGGCGGACGCACGAGCTGACGATATTGGCGCTCAGCGGCAACTGGCTCGACTATAACCTGATCATGAAGTGTTCGTTCACGCTGGTCGTCGTACTCCTGTACGGGCAGATCAGCCGGTTGCTTCGTCAGCGGCAGGCGATGGAGGTCGAGAACGAACAACTCAAAAGCGAGAACCTCACGACGCGCTACAACATGCTGGTGAGCCAGATCAACCCCCACTTCTTCTTCAATTCGCTCAATTCGCTGGCGATGCTCGTGCGCGAGGGCGACGAACAGAAAGCACTCACCTACATCGACCAGCTCTCCTTCTCGTTTCGCTATATCATCCGCAACGGTCAGAACATGCTGACGACGCTCGCGGAGGAGTTGCGTTTCGCCGAAGCCTACGGATACCTGTTCAAGATACGCTATGCCGACAAGCTCTTTTTCGATGTCGATGTCGCCCCGAAATACTTGGATTACCGGCTGCCCGTGCTGACGTTGCAGGAGCTGCTGTCGAATGCCGTCAAGCACAACGCCATAACCAAACGCCGTCCGCTGCGTGTTTCGATCCGCGTCGAAAACGGCCAGCTGGTCGTGTCGAATCCCCTCTTGCCGAAGCTCGACGCCGAACCTTGTACGGGAATCGGCCTGCACAACCTCGACAGCCGTTGGCAGCTCATCACGGGCCACGGCATCCGCATCGACCGCAGCGGGGAGATCTTCTCGGTCTGCATGTCGCTTCTGAAACCCCGCACGAAATGAAAGCCGTAATCATCGAGGACGAAACCGCCGCTGCGGTCAACTTGCAGTCGATCCTGCACCGTGTGGCGCCGGCCGTGGAGATCACGGCGGTGCTCGAAGGGGTCGAGGAGAGCGTCGAGTGGTTCGGGACGCATCCGCAGCCCGATCTTGTGCTTATGGATATTCATCTGGCCGACGGCGAGGCGTTTCGGATTTTCGAACGGGTTTCGCTCACGGCTCCCGTCATTTTCACGACCGCCTACGACCGCTATGCGCTCGAAGCCTTCAAGGTCGACAGCATCGACTACCTGCTCAAACCGATCAAGGAGGAGGAGGTGCGCCGTGCGCTGGAGAAGTTGCGGCGGCTTTCGGGATTGGAACGCAGCCGTTACAGCGAGCGGGTCGAACGGCTGGCGGAGCGTGCCAACGAGCGACAGCAGGTTTTCCTGGTGCGCGTGCGCGACAAGTTCATTCCTCTGCAACGCGAGCGGATCGCCTATTGTTACACGAGCGACGAGCGGGTGACGGCCTGTACGCTCGACGGTGAGAAGTATCCGCTCGACAAGCCGCTCGAAACGTTGCAGACGTTGTTGCCGGCGAGCGATTTCTTCCGTGCCAACCGCCAGTTCATCGTCGCGCGGCAGGCCGTCGCCGAGATCGCGGTCTGGTTCGGCAGCCGGCTGGCGTTGCGTCTGAGCGTCGAAACACCCGAACGGATCGTCATCTCCAAGGCCCGGGTTCCCGAATTCAAGCGTTGGCTTACGTCGGTTCACCCTGCCGATTAGTCGGTTCACCCGCCGATTTTGCCCGTTGACCCCGCTTTCGGCACCGGAAAGCCGTTCGGGGCGTTATCTTTGTTTCGTATAAATCCGACGATGAGATCGATTGCCGACATAGCGTTTCGGGGACTGATGCCGTCTCTTGCGGCCGGAGGGGCCTCCTGTCCGATGGACGGAAGGAGATGCCGCTGCGGCGGAGTTGCGGCCGGACGGGCTCGTCGGAAGGAAACGATTCGGATGAAGCGCAGGGCCGCCGACGTACGTCGTAGAAGGTTGGAAAAAGTGGCTGTCGCCGAGAGGTCGGCTATGAAGCGTGTGTTAAACGACGTACACCGTCAACAATGGGAGAAGCAGCGGTCGGCGGACCCTGTGCATCATCTTCGCCGCGGCGTGCGGCGCAGCGGACGGGGCGCATCCGGCGTCCTACCGTCGTTCGATAAACCACTTCACATTTTAATAGGGCTTCAGAATTGATTTGGTGAAAGGGGTGTCAAGTCTCTTGACACCCTGTTTTTTGGAAGGCCGGTCCGTGTGTTTCGGACGCCGGAGCGGACAAATATAGACGGGGTATTCGCGGCGGTTTGCCGGATTTTGGCTATCTTCGCGAAGATTTGCCGATCGGCGATCGGAACGATCCCGGGAGAAAGATAAAAGAGAAGATGAGACGAACGATTTTACTGTTTGTGACATTGTTCACCGCGATGGAAATTTATGCCCAGTCGGGCAGCGTGACGGCGACCGTGATCGACGCCTCGACGCGCGAGGGCGTGCCGGGTGCCGTCGTGGAGTTTGCGCCGGCGGATCCTGCGGCGCAGAAACGTTACTTCACGACTGGGTACAAGGGGCGCGTCGAGGCGACGGTTCCCTACGGTACCTACAAGGTTTCCGTTTCGTTTCTGGGCTACGAAACGCTTGAAAAGGAGCTGAAACTGTCGGCCGCCAAAAAGTCGCTCGGCACGCTCGAGCTGGCGCCTTCGTCGACCGAGATCGAGGCCGTGGTCAAGGAGGTGAAGTCGATGCGTACGTCGCAGAAGGGCGATACGGTGAGCTACAATGCCGGAGCCTTCAAGGTGACGGCCGACGCCGATGTCGAAGGGCTGCTCAAGAAGATGCCCGGCATCACCATTACCGACGGCGAGGTCGAGGCACAGGGCGAGACCGTGAAGAAGGTCTTCGTCGACGGCAAGGAGTTCTTCGGCGAGGACGTAACTTCGGCGATCAAGTCGCTGCCCGCACAGGCGGTCGACAAGGTCGAGGTCTACGACAAGTTGAGCGATGCGGCCGAATTTTCGGGTATGGACGACGGCGAGGGGTACAAGGCGATCAATATCGTCACGAAACCCAACATGCGTCAGGGCCAGTTCGGCAAGCTCTATGCCGGTTACGGCTACCAGCCCGAAACCGAAGGAACGACGTCGAACCACAAGTACAACGTGGGCGGCAACGTCAATCTGTTCCACGGGTCGAGCCGCGTGTCGGTGATCGGGTTGTTCAACAACGTCAACCAGCAGAATTTCTCGTTCGAGGACATTCTGGGCGTGTCGGGAGGTTCGGGCGGCCGCGGTGGCGTGGGGGCGCTGATGGTGCGGCCGCAGAGCGGTGTGGCGTCGGTCAACTCGTTCGGCGTCAACTACTCCGACAGTTGGGGAAAGACCGGCCGGCAGGACAAGGTGACGTTGCAGGCCAGTTATTTCTTCAACCGTACGACGACCAAGAACTACTCGACGATAGACAAGTGGTACGAAACTCCGTCGCCGATCGATACGCTGCATACGGACGGCTATTCGAACAATACGAACGGTAACCACCGCCTCAATGCCCGTCTCGAATGGCGTATTTCGGAGAACCAGTCGCTCATGTCGCGCACGGGACTCAGTTTCCAGAGCTACGATCCTTACAGCACGACTTATGGCCACCAGTGGGGAGAGAGCGGTCTGCGCGTGGTGGACAATTTCAGCGACGGCGGCCGCACGGGAGTCAATCTGAACCAGTACCTCTCCTACCGCACGAAGCTGGGCAAGGACGGCCGCACGCTGACGCTTGACGGCAGCGTGCGCTATCGGAACAACAGAGGAGATACGGACAGCTATTCGAACCAGGCGCGGGGTATCGATCCCGATCTGATCGTCGTTCCTACGGATACCCTGCTGCTGCGCTACCAGCGTGCGCATTCGCCGTCGTTCAGCTACAACCTGCGCGGCGACGTGACCTATACCGAACCGGTTTCGCAGTATGCGCAGCTGAGCCTGCAATACCGTGTGGCCTATAACTATCAGGAGAGCGACAAGAAGGTCTACGTGACGCCGGACGACCGGTTCGAAACGGCTGGCGTCGAACCCGATCCGAGCCTGTCGCAATCGTCCAACACGGGCTATCTGACGCATCGTATCGGGCCGGGTTTCCGTATCGTGAAGGGCAAGAACCGTTTCGTGGCCAATGTCTCCTACCAGCGCGCCCAGCTGACGGGCGAGGTGCTCTCGGCGACGAAGGTCATGGGGGCGGGCGACGATGCGAAGACGTCGCACGGATTCAACAACCTGACCTATTTCCTGATGGGACAGCTCAACATCAACAAGGAGAATTCGATCCGGCTGTTCATCAACTCCTCGACCGACAACCCCGGTATCGGCGAGTTGCAGAACGTCTACGACATCTCCAACGCGCAGAGCATCTCCAAAGGTAACCCCCATCTGCGTCCCTCCTACTCGAACAACGTGCGGTTCCATTACGTGAACTCCAACGTCGAGAAGGGACGTACGTTCATGTGGATGTTCTCGATGCAGAATACGTCGAACTACATCACGTCGAGCATGGCCTACGACGTGGAGGTGGAGGTCCCGACCGGCGAAGTCGACGGCGGCGGCGATCCCGTGACCGAAACCTACAATCCGCACACCTATTCCACCTATACCAATATGGACGGCTATTGGAACCTGCGCACGCATCTGAGCTACGGATTGCCCGTCTCGTTCCTGAAAAGCAACCTCAATGTGATGGCGGGCGTCAACTACACGCTTACGCCGACGCTGGTGGCGCGCAAGGCGACCGACGGAAGCGTCTATCTGGACAACGGCGAAATCGTCGGCGGCGAGCGCAACGACGCCAGCCGTCTGAGCTACGATTTCCGTGCCGTGCTGGGCAGCAACATCTCCGAGAACGTCGATTTCACCCTTTCGTGGCACGGTGCCTACAACATCGCGAAAAACTCGTTGGTCGTCAACGATTCCGATAACAAGAACCGCTATTTCAACCATGTGGCGACCGCGGCGATGAAGTTCGTCTTCCTGAAAAGCTTCACCTTCACGGGGAATGTTTCCTACCAGCAGAATATCGGCTTCACGAACGATTACGACAACTCCTACGTGCTGTGCAACGTCTATCTGGGCAAGAAGGTCTTCCGCAACCGTCAGGGCGAGGTGATGTTCGGCGTCAACGACCTGTTCGACCAGAATACGGCCTTCTCGCGCACGACCGGTTCGGGATATACCCAGAATTCGATCAACAGTGTGATCGGACGCTACTATACCGTGCAGTTCGTCTACAACCTGCGCAATTTCGGCAAGCGCGGTTCCAAGGACATCAAGGATTACGACGGCATGGGGGCGCTGGGCGGAAACCGCAGGGGTGTCGGCCGTCCGCCTATGGGGCCTCCTCCGGGTGGCAGAGGCCCGATGTTTTGATCCGGAACGTCGGTTGAAAAGTTCGCTCCCGAACACGGAAACCCCTGCTGCGGTTCGCGGCAGGGGTTCGTCGATTTTTCGGCGAGGTTTTATTGCCCGCCTTCGTCCTGCTTCTGGCGTGTCAGGATCACGTGGATGCCGATGCAGGCCAACCCTCCGTAGACGAAGACCTGCGCCCACAGAATCCTCAGTTCGGGCATCACGTCCCGCAGCGAAGCGCCCATCGTCCGGATCCGGATGAAGGCGTTGACGCCGCTGCTGCTCGGGAAGACCTGCCCCAGCGTGTAGAGCCATTCGGGGATGGCTTCGCGCGGGAACGAAGCGCCGCTGAGCAGCAGGATGGGAATCGATGTCCAGAAAAGCAGCAGCAGCGATTGTTCGCGGTAGCGGAACAGCGTCGAAATGGCGATTCCCAGCATGATGCAGGCCAGCAGATAGGGCACGAGCAATCCGACGACGGCCTCCGTCGAGCCGTTGGAGGGATAGTGGAACAGTTTGTAATGCACCGTCATGATGTAGAGCAGCGTGACGGCGTAGATCGAGATGTAGACCAACGCCTTTCCCAGCACGATCGGAAGCGTGTACATGCGCTTGCAGTTGGCGGGGATCAGTTTCCGGTAGAGTCCGAATTCGCGCCATGTGCCGCCGATCATGCCGATGCCGATCAGGAGCGTCTGCTGGATGATGACGATGATGATCGCGGGCATGATGAACGATCCGTAACCCAGATAGGGAATGAAAAGGTTGTGCGACTGGTAGATGACCGGCTGCGTCGCGGCCGTCGCCTGCGGGATGTCGGCGCCTTTGGCGATGAGCCGCTGGAACTGTACCATGGCCCCCGTCTGTCCGATGCCCGTCACGAGCTCCTGGAACACCTGACGGTACATGAGGAAGTAGCTGGCGTCGACATAGAGCGATACGGCGGCTGACGAACCGCCCAGCAGTTGCTTCTCGTAATCCTGCGGAATGTAGACCACGCCGTAGATCTTGCGGGCGAAGAAGAGCTCTTCGGCCTCCTCCATGCCGCTCGGCTCGTAGGCCACGTAGGTATTGGGGCCGGCGTCGAAGGTGCGGATCAGTTCGCGGCTCGACGGGGTCTGGCTCTCGTCGATCACGCCGATCGGGACGTTGCGCAGCACTTCGGGAGCATAGGCCGATGCGTAGAGCGTCGAGTAGATGAAGATGGCCAGCACCATGACCAGCAGTACGCCGCCGTCGGTGAAGACCGCCTTGTATTCGTTGCGGATGACCGAAGCCAGTTCGGTTCGGTAGGCTTGCAGTATCTCTTTGATTCGTCCCATCGTTACATCCTCCCCCAGTATTTTTCATCGGAACAGATCTTGCGCAGGCGCGGCAGGCAGAGCATCGGCAGTACGATGAAGAGTGCGATATACCCCATGTCCCACAGCGAATCGACGACCGGTGCGCCGCGAAGCGCCTGATCGATGAAGATGTCGGTATAGAACGTAAAGGGGAAGATCTTGCTGAACGCCTGCACCCACGGGTACATCGCCATCATCGGAAAGGTAAGTCCCGAAAAGGTAAAGGCCAGCACCGAATAACCGCCGCCGATCGAGAGCGACAGGCGCAGGTTGCTCAGCAGCGTGACGATCAGTACGCCGATGGCCATGTAGGCCAGCACGAACAGCATGCAGCCGAAGAGCAGGGCCGTAAGGCTGCCGTTGAGCGGTACCCCTACGATTTTGAACAGGATCAGGAACATCATCAGCGTCATGAGCAGCATCATGACTACGAGCGGCAGCATCTTTCCGACGAGCGCAGGGAATACCGACCCGCCCGCCGTGTCGAGCCACTCGCGCGCCGTGCCCGCTTTGAGTTCGGTGCCGATGGCGAAGATCGTGACGAGCATGGCGAAGATCATCAGCATCATGGGCATGAAGCTCGGCGAGAGGTAATAGCTGTAATTGATGTAGGGATTGAACAGTACGTGCTTGACGAAACGCACGGGCATGATCTGCGCCATCGCCTGTTTCTCGGTCAACCCCTGCTTCATGAGCAGTTGCAGCTGCACGCCTGCCTGAAAGGTCGTGACGGCCGTTTGCAGGTCTTTCGACAGCAGTCCGTTGACGGTGATGTTCGTGCCGCTCACCGAACATTCGATATGGGTCTGGCTGTTGCTGAGGATGTTCTTCTCGAAAAACGCCGGAATGTGGACGATGGCCGAGATACGTCCTTCGCGCATGAGCCGCTGGGCCTCCTCCATGCTCTGCACCTCGTAGGAGACCATCGCCGTCGGCGTGTCGTCGATCATCTGCGTCACCTTGCGCGACAGCGTCGTGTGGTCTTCGTCGAGTACGGCGATCGGGATGTTGCGCGCCACGCCCCGCTCGAAGATGACGGCGAAGAAGGCGAACGACACGACGGGAAGCACCACCATCAGCACCCAGTACATGGGCTGACGGACGATGCGCCGCAGTTCGCGCCGCACGACCTGATCGGTTTCTTTGAAGTAGTTGCGCATGGCTCCGATCGGCTACTCGATTGCGTCCCAGTCGACCAGAACGCTCATGCCGGGGCGTATCCCCTCTTCGGCGCCGAGCGGCTTGGCCTTGACGGCGAAGGTACGGATGTCGAATCCGCCCTGCGTGCGCGTCGCGGCCCATGTGGCGAAATCGGCCTGCGGAGCGATGTAGGTGATGTGGAAGTCGACATCGCGGTCGAGTGCGGGCACATAGCCGCGCAGGCGCTTGCCCATTCGGATCTTTGGCATCAGCGTCTCCTTGATGTTGAACGTCACCCACATGTCGCTCATGTCGAGGATCGCCACCACGGGATAGCCGCTGCCTACCAGCTCGCCCTGCTCGGCGATGATGGTCGAGACCTCGCCCGTGACGGGCGAATAGACCATGGCGTCGCTGATGTAGGATTCGACTTCGCTGACGGCTCCTTCGGCCTGACGGACACGGGCCGCGGCGGCCTCCTTGTCCTCCTTGCGGGCGCCGTCCATGGCCAGATTGTACTGCGCTTTGGCGGCCAGCGCCGTGGCTTCCATGGCTTTGTAGTTGGCCGACGCTTCGTCCATCTTCTGTTCGGGGACTACGCCCTGCTCGTAGAGGTTTTTCACGCGCTCGTAGGTCTTGCGCGCCAGTTCCAGCCCGGCCTGCGCCTTCTCCCACATGTTCAGCGCGGCCTCGATCTGCTGGATGCGCGCACCGGCTACGGCGGCAGCGTCCAGGGCTGCGGCGGCGCTCTTCACGGCCTCGGCCTGCCGGAGCTTGGCCTCCAGTTCGGGCGTCGAGAGCGTGTAGAGGAGCTGTCCCTTCTCCACGCGGTCGCCCTGGGCCACTTTCATGTCGTCGATGCGGCCCGGAACCTTCGACGAGGCTTTGTAGGTGGTGCACTCCACCGTGCCCTGAATCAGCGTCGGGGTCCGTTTGGTGAGGTACCAGCTGATCAGTACGACCGAGAGGACGATGACCGCTGCGGCCGCCAGAATTCCGATTACGTTGCTTCGTTTCATATCGTTTGCTTGTTATCTATTTCGTATTGTTTGCGGGGGCCGGCGACGGGCCGTAACGTGAAGCCCGTCCTTTCCCGATCTAATTTCCGCTTCTTGAGCCGTCGAAGAGAACCGCCTGCGCGTCGTTGCGGCGCGCGTAGGACGGATATTCGTCGCTGATGCCCGCGGCCTCGAGCAGCCGGGCCAGCAGCAGGTCGTAGTTGTAGGCCGCCTGCAGCCGCTCGGTGCGCACTCCCGCGAGGTTCAGCTCGGCGTCGATCAGGTCCGACGAGGAACTCATCCCTTCGAGGAACGCGGCGTTCTTCATCCGGAGATACTCCTCGGCGAATTTCAGCGACGCGTCGATCGAGGTCATCTGGTTGCGGTAGTTCATCATCTGGTTGTAGAGTTTCTCCACCAGCACTGCGATGTCCTTTCCGGCCTTGTTCTGCAACTCGCCCACGCGGCGCACGGTCTGTTTGGCGGCCGAGTACTTGTATTCGCGGTTGAGACCGTCGAAAATCTTGATGTTGACCCCCACGCCCACGGCCCAGCGCGGCACGAGTCCCGCCACCTGGTAGTTGTAGAACGAACCGCCGCCGATGGCCGCCACCTGCGGCAGGAAATCGGCACGCTGGGCGCGCACGCCCTCCTGGGCCAGTTCGCGCTTGAGCGACACCTGGCTGAGCAGCGGGTTGCGCGCCTGCGCGAGGTCCTGATAATAGGCCAGATCCTCGACCTTCGCGAGCAGGAACATCGCCGTCACCGGACGCCAGTCGCTCTCGCGCCCCAGGGTGTTCGACAGCGCGCTGGCGATGGTCTCGGCCTGCAATTTGGCGTTTGCCAGCTCCCGTTCGGCCTCGGCCATCTTGAACTCCACGTAGAGGCGTTCGGTCTGGGCGATCATGCCGTTGCGTTCGAGCGCCCGGGCGTCTTCGAGATGCCTGCGCACGCCGTCCACCACCTGCTGACGCACGGCGACGACCTGCGTGGCGAGGGCCAGTCCGAAATAACGCTCCACGAGTTCCGAGATCAGCGCGTTGCGGGTCTGGTTGCCCTGCGCGACGGCCGTCTTCTCGTTGATCCGCGCGGCGCGGTTCGCGGCGTTGATCTTGCCGCCCATCCAGATCGGGACGGTCACCTCGCCTCCCACGAATCCGAGGCTCTGATCCTGCACCTTGAGGAACCAGTCGGCATCCATCATCGGGTTCAGAAGCCCCTGGAGCGTCGGAATCTTGTCGGCGGGGATCAGCCCGTTCTGCACGAGCGCCGTCAGTCCGCCCGCCACGCCCTCTTTGACCGGGCCTTTCAGGTCGTTGAAGTCGAATCCGATGTCCTTGGCCATGTAGGCGTATGCGCCCGTGACGTTGATCTGGGGCATGCGGAGACCGATGGCCGCGCGGCGCTGCTGCTGTGCGGCGCGCTCCTCGTAGGCCGCGGCTTTCAGCGCAGGGTTCTCCGTGAGGGTGACGGCGACCGCCTCGTCGAGCGAGAGCATCCGCCCGGCCTCCTGCGCGGACGCCGCCGCCGGGATCGTCGCCGCCGCCATGAAGGCGATCTTGACAGCTATTTTCATAGTATTCATGCGTTTATTCGACAAAGATAGATTTTCTTGCAATATCTTCTTCAGCCCGGAGGGCGTTTAGGACATTTTTAGGCCCTTATGGACACAAATCACGCCCGTTTCACCTTCCGAGGTGGGCGTTGGCCCGGCGCACGCCTTCGGCCAGTTCGGGATAAACCCGCACGTCGACACCCGCTTCGCGCAGCGTCTGCGCCCCGCGGCAGCAGACGAACCGGTCGGGTTCGTACAGCGCAAAGACCACGCGTGCGAATCCGTGGCGCAGGATCAGCTGCGTGCAGCTCTCCGGCTCGCTCTTCCGCTGCGAGCACGGCTCCATCGAGGAGTAGATCGCCGCCCCGCGCAATTCGGCGCCCGCATCGAGCGCCTTGCGGATCGCCTCCTGCTCGGCATGGTGCGTGGGCGAAGTCTCGTGGGTGTAGCCCGTGAAGCTCCTCCCGTCGGGAAGCGCCACCACGGCCCCGACGCAATAGGAGGTCCGGCTGGGCACGCACCGCAGTCCTTCGGCCACGGCCTGCGTCAGGTAGCGGAGGTCTTCGTCCCGGGTGTCGGGACGAAGCGTGCAGGTCGCAACCTCCATGCCGCCCAGATTCTCCCGCCGGCATGCGGCCCCCTCCGGGACCTCGAACCGGAACTGCGCGCCGCCCCGCTCCGGTCCCAGCGTCAGCTGCGGATTGACCGCCCGGCGCACCGTGTCGGCCATCCCTTCGGCGAGGAACATGCGCAGGACGGAGGCTCCCCCTTCGACCAGCAGACGCTCCACGCCGCGCTTTTCGAGTTCGGTGACGATCGCTGAAGCTGTAATTGAACCGTCGCTTGAAATAACCTCTGCAACGCCTTTCAATTCCGGAAGTTCCTTTTCTGAAAACACGTAGCGGTCTGCGTCGCCCTCCGTGAAGAAGCGCATCGACGGCGAGAGCCGTCCCGAGTGTGTGAGGGTGACTTTCGTCAGGTCGGGCCGCATGCCCCGGGCACGGCGCAGTTCCCGCGCCGCGGCATCGCGCAGGAGCAGGGCGGAAACGCAGCGCTT
>OLSQ01002677.1_pt1 | contig 12612 bp, 9 predicted proteins | sample 1672561 | NCBI WGS metagenome assembly OLSQ01 (sample SAMEA3136699, study PRJEB25190) | human gut metagenome | biome: human gut; feature: human-associated habitat; material: faeces | place: Austria | collected 2013 | reverse complement strand
GTACAAGTGGTAAGGCAAAGGGTAAAAAAGTAGTATATACCGTGAATGTTATTGCGGATGATGATGACTACGATGATGATGACTACGATGATGACTATTATGATGACTATGATTGAGCATGATTGAGAGCGAAAGCTCTTCGGGGGCATTTTTGACAGTTTATGCAAAAAATGCCCCCATTTGTGTAATACTCCCTCGTCATCTTTTGTTTGTGCTATGCTGAAATTACGAAAGTGAAAGATGTGCAGATCACAAATCAAGAGAGGATCAATCATGAGTTTAAATTACGAATCTATCATAAAACAGATGTCACTCGAAGAAAAAGCCCTGATGATGTCCGGCAAAAACACCTGGGAGACAGTGGATTTTGAAAAATACGGAATGATGGGCGTGATCATTTCATTTATGATCTTTATGTTCGTCTATGTATTTACGTACCCAAAGTTTAAAGCAGATCAGGTAATGCCTGCTTTTTTTGCAGTTGTGTATGTGGCTGTGATGCTGTCCTTCATTTATCTTACCAGAAACCTGCCAGATGGCAAATTCCTGGTGTGGCTGATCTTCCTGTGCTCATGGGGATGTGATACCTGTGCATATTGTGTGGGAATGCTGATCGGTAAACACAAAATGGCACCGGTCTTAAGCCCGAAGAAATCCGTGGAAGGCGGAATCGGCGGAGTGGCAGGAGCTGCCCTTTTAGGCGCAATTTATGCTGCTGCAACTGGCGGCAAGATGGCAGAATATGCGTTGATCTGTGCAGTTGGAGCACTGATCTCCATGGTGGGAGACCTGGCTGCTTCTGCCATTAAGAGAAACCAGGGAATCAAGGATTATGGAAAGCTGATCCCGGGACATGGGGGAATCCTGGACAGATTTGACAGTGTGATCTTTACCGCTCCGGCTATTTATTTCCTGGCGAAACTGGTGCTGGGAATTTGATGCAGAACCGGTAACAGAATATTTGTATGAACGAGCGGAAATGATAAGGCATGATTTGCCCGTGTGATGGAATGAAAGGAATTTTACATGAAGAAAATTGCGATTTTAGGTTCAACCGGCTCCATCGGTACACAAACACTGGATGTGGTAAGAGCCAACGGTGACATAGAGGTGCTGGGAATCAGTGCCGGAAGAAATGTAAAAATGCTGGAAGAGCAGGCGAGAGAGTTTCATCCTCAGCTGATCGCAGTCTGGGATGAGAATGCGGCTAAGGACCTGGCTGTTCGTCTTGCAGATCTGGATGTGAAGATCGTATCCGGTATGGATGGACTGCTGGAACTTGCGCGTCTGCCCCAGACGGACATTCTGGTGACTGCTGTGGTTGGAATGATTGGAATCCGTCCGACTATGGAGGGCATCAAGGCTGGCAAGGATATTGCACTTGCCAACAAAGAGACGCTGGTAACGGCTGGCCATCTGATCATTCCTATGGCAAAAGCGTATGGGGTGCAGATCCTTCCGGTAGACAGTGAGCACAGTGCTATTTTCCAGGCCCTTCACGGGGAAAAACGTGCTCAGGTAGAGAAGCTTCTTATCACGGCTTCCGGTGGTCCCTTCCGGGGAAGAAAGAGAGAGGAGCTGAAGTGTGTGACTCTTGCAGATACCCTGAAGCATCCGAATTGGGTAATGGGACAGAAAATCACGGTGGATTCCGCTACACTGGTAAATAAAGGCCTTGAGGTTATGGAAGCCAGATGGCTGTTTGATGTGGATCTGGATCATATCCAGGTGGTTGTACAGCCTCAGAGCATCATTCATTCCATGGTAGAATATGTGGATGGCGGAATTATGGCACAGCTTGGAATGCCGGATATGAAGCTTCCGATCCAGTATGCGCTTTTTTATCCGGATCGCAGGCCGATGGATGGCAGGAGGGTGGATTTCTTTGCCTTAAAGAGCATTTCCTTTGAGGAGCCGGATGTTAAGACGTTCCGGGGATTGCAGCTTGCCTATGATGCCATTGCGGCAGGAGGCAGCATGCCGACGGTATTTAATGCGGCAAACGAAAAGGCAGTGGGTCTGTTTCTGGATAAAAAAATCCGTTTCCTTGCGATTTATGATCTGATTCAGGGAGCGATGGAGCAGCACAAGGTCATTGCCAATCCTACGGTGGATGAGATTCTGGAAGCCGAAGCACAGGCACATGCGTATATTTCCGGGAAATTGTCATAAACTAAAACAGGGTCAGTATTTGGAGGAACTTCATTGATTGTTTCAATTATTTTGTTTATTGTTATTTTCTGTGTGATCGTTGTCGCACATGAATTCGGACATTTTATCATAGCCAAAAGCAATGGAATTCATGTCGTGGAATTTTTTGTGGGAATGGGACCGACATTAGTATCCTTTACGAAGGGAGATACGAAATATTCCATTAAGCTGCTTCCGCTTGGAGGTGCATGCGTTTTTGAGGGCGAGGACGGACTGAATACGAAGGAAGGCGAGGTATCGGAAGGAGCATTCCCGAATGCCCCGGTGTGGGCACGGTTTGCAACCGTTCTGGCAGGTCCGGTGTTTAACTTCCTGTTAGCGTATCTTCTGGCTGTGATTCTGGTTGCCAATACCGGTGTCCTGCTTCCCACGGTCACGACCGTACAGGAGGGAAGCAACGCAGAAGCAGCAGGTCTTGAGGTTGGAGACCGGATTGTGAAGATGAATGGTAAAAACATTCATCTGTATCAGCAGGTGCTGTTGAATTCCCAGCTCAATGTGAAGGGAGAACCCTTTGAAATTGTATATGAACGTGATGGAGAGCAGCATACGGTAACGGTAACACCGACCTTTAATGAGGAGGCGAACCGTTATCTCATGGGAATTTCTACAGGAGAGTATCTGAAGTGCAATGCCCTGCAGAATTTCCAGTATGCCTTTTACATGATGAATTTTGAAGTGGAAATGACCTTCAAGAGCCTTGGCATGCTGGTGACCGGACAGCTTTCGTTAAATGATCTGTCGGGACCTGTGGGAATTGTGAAGGTGGTGGATGACACCTATACGGAAGCGAAGGTATATGGAGCCTCTACGGTGATTCTGTCCATGATTGAGCTTGCACTGCTTCTTTCCGTGAATCTGGGTGTCATGAATTTGCTGCCGCTTCCGGCACTGGATGGCGGGCGCCTTGTTTTTTTGCTGGTCGAGGCAGTCCGCGGAAAACCGATTCCACCGGAAAAGGAAGGAATTGTACATCTGGCAGGCATGGCGGTACTGATGATTTTAATGGTTGTTGTGATGTTTAACGATATTTCGAAGTTCTTTGCATAAAATCATCTACAAAAATAAAGGGGATTCATTGTATAGAATTGCCAAAGATTCACTTTTGGTAATTTTGTACAATGGATTCTTTTTTATTTGTCAATTATAATAATTCTACATTTCAATTCTGAAAGAAATCTAGGGTTCATTTTAGCACTTCGCTATAATCTCCCCGGAAACCATTTGCTTATGCGTAAAGAAAACAGGACACAGGGGTAGCTGTGGACGGAACAGTTACAAAACAGAATAGTAAGAATATACAGGAGGCAGGAACAGGAATACATGAAATTTTTAACAGGTGCATATTGGGACTGCGGTCAGCAGCTTTGTAATCAGGATTCCATCACGATCCAACAGGTGATGACAAGCAGAGGAAGGGTACTGATGGCAATCGTTTGTGATGGTATTGGTGGCCTTTGGAAGGGAGAAGTGGCAAGCGGTTATGTGATTGAGCGCATGGTTGCCTGCTTTTACCGGCAGATCGTTGATCTGATCGGAAAAGGGAGAAGAGCTTCCTTCATGGAAAAGAGTATAATGCGATGCCTATACAGCATCAATGAGGAGTTTTGCAGATATCGGAAGGGAAAAGAAGAACAGCTCGGGACAACGATGTCGCTGCTGTTGATCTGGGGACACCGGTATCTGATCTGTCATATCGGGGACAGCCGGATTTATCGTTGCCGTAAGAAGAGGATGGAACTTCTGACAACGGATCACAGTGGAGGCGGACACCGGCTGTTGAAGTGTATGGGGAGCTTTCCGTTCCAGAAGCCGGACATCCGGAGGGGACGGGTGAGAAAGAAACAGGGATTTTTGCTGTGTACGGATGGATTTTATAATAAGCAGTGCTGGGGAGAGATGTTCGAGCCGGCTTCCATTTTAGAGGAGGGGCAGATTGAAAGAAGACTTCAGGAAAACGCTGCCTATGTGAAGAAGCAGGGCGAAAAGGATAATCTTTCCGCAATTTATATCAGAACCTGCTGAAAGGGGAGGAGAGATGCCAATGAGAAAAATCTGGAACAATCAGTATGAGCAGCTCCGGAAGATAGGAGAGGGCGCATCAGGGCGTGTAATGCTTGCGAGGGATCTGCATTTAAACCGTCTGGTGGCAATAAAGGAGATGGAACAGATCCGGGAGATCCGCAGGGAAATGGAGCTTTTAAAGGCATTGAAGCATCCGGGACTGCCAGACATTTATGATTATTTTGAGGAGGACCGGCATGGTTTTCTGGTGATGGAATATGTGGAGGGCGTTACGTTAAAGGAGTATCTGGAGCAGCATGGGAAACCGGAGCTGACACAGGCGATTGTCTGGATGAAGGAACTCCTGGACATCCTTGTTTATCTTCATGAACAGCATCCGGCGGTGGTTTACCGGGATCTGAAGCCAGCCAATCTTATCATTCAGGAGGAAGGACATTTAAAGCTCATTGATCTGGGAGGTGCCTTTTTCCGGTGCCACAACCAGAGTGAGGAACGGGTGAGTATCGGGACGCCCGGTTACAGTGCGCCGGAACAGTGGAATGGCATACAGGCGGATGTGTCATGTGACATTTTCAGCTTTGGGGCGGTTGCCCATGAGCTTTTAACCGGCGTTAATCCTCTAAAGCCACCCTATGAGCGGCGGCCGGTGCGCCGGTATGACCGGAGGATCCCTGTTTCTTATGAGCAGATGATTCAGAAATGTACAAGAGAGCATCCGAAGGAACGTTATGCTTCCATGCGGGAGGTACTAAAGGCGTTGGAGGACTGTGAGACCATAAAAAGGAGATGGAAGTGGAAGGGATTACATCTCTGCAGGTGTCTGCTGACGGCAATTCCTGTTACCATGGGAGCCCTGCTTGTGATTCTGCCTCTCTTAAATGGAATTCCAAGATCCAGTTTTCCGGATCCTTTTTTACGAAAGCCGATTCTTTGCCTGTTGGTCGGAATGCTTCTTTATCTCATTCTGTTCCGGCTGGGGAAAAGGAAGGGGAGCCTGCTCCGGCAGGAAAAGGAGGTATGGCTTACTGCAAAGAAGGGAATCGGATTATGGAGTCTGGGAATCGGACTTCTGTTGGGAGGACTGGCCTTCGGCCTACAGCAGCAGACAGGGGTGCGCAGCAGCTTTGCTTCCGGAAAGGAGACCTTCTGGGTGGATATGAAGGATGAAAATGACCGGCTGCTTTTGGTGAAGGAAGGAACCGTACTCCCTGTTGGAGATAAGGTACGTCTTGAGATTCCTATGGAGCGGATGCCGCGGCAGCAGATGTCACTGCAGATCATAGCCATTGATGAAAAGGGGGAGGTTTTCGGAAGCCGCATCATCCGCATTAAAGCAGAGGATTAAATTTGCGTTTTTGCTGTATGTGGGGTAATATAATCCCATCTTTGACACTTTATGAAGCGAATAACAGCCATAACCCCAGTATTTATCAGGGGTATGGCTGTTTTCACTTTTGCATCGATATGTACTATTTTTGAAATTGTACTATTTTTTCTGCTTCGTTTCCTTGATAATTGCCCGCATATCTGCTTTTGAGATGAATTCATAATCCGTTCGGAAGCCAAAGGCTGTATGCAGGGCATCTGTCAGTTTCGTGCGTCTGTAGGACGGAATGTAGCCGCTGTCTTTGGAAAGCAGGGTCATGTTCATTTCCCTGAGGGTTTTCAAAATTTCACTGCAGGTGAATTCTTCTCCCAGTTTCTTTTCCAGCAGACGGTATACCAGCAGACTGATGTAACAGGTCAGGAAGTGGGCTTTTATGCGGTCTTCCCGTCTTACAAAAACAGGCCGTGCCTCGAATTCTGTTTTCATGATCCGGAAGTTTTCTTCGATTTCCCAGCGGCGTCTGTTGATGTTGATGATTTCACGGACATCCCCTTCCAGATTCGTTACCACTGCATAAAAGCCATCATACATGGATTCTTCCCGTATGCGTTCTTCATCCAATTCATAAAGCTGTTTCTGCGCAATCTCTCCATCACTGGTAACTGCTGTTTTCTGAATGAAACGGGAAGGGTCGTTTGGATTTTTCCCTTTTCTGGCTTTCTCCGGAGACTGCATGATTTTTAAGGCACGTTCGATCTGGCCTGCCCGGATCCTCCGCTGGTATGCTTTGTATTTGGGAGAGTATGTGATGATAACGGTTTCGTCCATATCTCCCGTGACAAGAGGGTATTCTTTGTAATAAACAGTGTTGTATACTTCAGGATCGGTCTCATCCAGAGTCGAGATGTCTATGGACTTATCAGATCCCGGAATTCTGAACTGCGTCGGCAGGAGTGCCTGTTCCCGTTCTTCCTTTTTCATCTTTTTCAGGGAATACGTGATCACATAAGACCGGTTTCCAAAACTGTTAAAAAAGCGGTTGCTTTTACTGGCAAGCCCGGCATCGGAGCAGAAGATAAATTCGCTGCAGTTAAAATCCCGGATCACTTTGGTCTCCAGAGGCTTCAGGGTAAGCTGTTCGTTCTGGTTTCCGGGATACAGGTCAAAGGAAAGTGGAATGCCGTCGGCATCCATGAACAGTCCCATGGTCACGATGGGATTTGGTCTGTGTTCCTTACTTTTGCCATACTTTTTCATGCCATCTTCCGCTTCAATCTCGAAATAATAGTTGGTGCAGTCATAGTAAAGAATCTTTGAGTTACGGGGATGGACGAAGTTGGAGTTGTGGTAAAGCTCTTCCTGGATGTAATCCGATTCCTGTGCGAGAACGGAAAGGGAACGGTAAAGGTCCTGCAGGGAATATTTCGGCGGCTCCAGCAGGGACTGGCAGTAAGAGAAGCTGCTGAGTTTGCTGGAGGGGGAAAGAATCCTGGCATAGACCAGATCCGTAAGGATGGCATGGATATCGTAAGTAAACCTGTGATGGTTACGGATATTTCTGCAGATATTGTCGAGCCGCAGTTCGGTGCAGAGCTGCTGCAGGAACAGGTAGCCGGCATTGAAGAGGCGTTCTACTTCCAGAGGAATGCGTGCAAGAGGGGAAAAGGAGACAGTGACTTTTTCCTTACGCTGGTTGTAGAGAAGCGTTTCTTTTTCCGCTTCTTTTTTTGCCCATTCCATCATGGCAGCTTCGCTGCCGGAGAACTGGGCCAGAAGATCGTTGTATTTTCCCAGCTTTTTGTAGATGCGGGAAGAGGTCTTACCGTTTTCTTTGCGGTAGGACTGGGTAATGTAAACATCTTTATTATCTTTGCTGCCAGTGATATTGATATACATAAGAAAACCTCCAATCGAATCTATTATACCACAAAAAGCACAAAAAAGCACGTATAAAATCATAAAATTTGACAAAAAAATAAGCCGCAAACGGCTTAAACAAAGGATTTGGATTACAATGATAAAAAAAGAAGTGTCAAACTCCCGCGTATAAACAGACGATGCACAATTAAAAGGGAAGCCCAATGTGAGCTAGCTCACAAGGGGGCTTCCCTTTTTAATTGTATACCGCTGTAAGCGGTAGCCACATAAAGAGGTATCACCTCTTTATGTGGCTAAGCATCGGCCTGTTTACACGTTTACATCTATGAGTCTAAGCATCGGCCTGTTTACACGTTTACATCTATGAGTCTAAGCATCGGTCTGCTTACACGCATACATCTATATACAAAATCAAAAAGGGTACTTGAATCGAATCCATTTTCTTCACGGATTGACTACATTCATAAATAAATATATAATAATATGGATATTGCTAATAATAACAGATAAGTTAAAATCAGCAGGTAATTTTTACTAAAATGCCAAAGGGTGATGACATGACAGAAGAAAAGGATACCAGTAAGACAACAGGTGAACAGGTTAAGAGCGAGATGGTATTCGACGATGGTCGGATCGAATCCATTCAGGAATTTCAAAGTCCGGAGCAGTTATATCGGGATCTTATTTTGCGTGTGCGCAAATACCACCCCTCCGATGATATTTCCCTGATTGAGAAGGCATACCATGTGGCCTATCAGGCACATAAGGATCAGGTACGGAAGTCCGGAGAGCCTTACATTGTACATCCCCTGTGCGTCGCGATCATTCTGGCAGACCTTGAGATGGATCAGGAAACCATTGCTGCAGGACTTTTGCATGATGTGGTGGAAGATACCATTATGACCGGAGAAGAAATTGAGAAGGAATTCGGACCGGAGGTAGCTCTTTTGGTAGATGGTGTTACAAAGCTGCAGAATCTGCATCTGTCAACCGATCAGGACGGCAAGCCCGACCGGCTGGAAATGCAGGCAGAGAATCTGCGTAAGATGTTTCTTGCCATGGCGAAGGATATCCGGGTGATTCTGATTAAGCTGGCAGACCGTCTTCATAATATGCGTACCCTGAAATACCAGAAGCCGGAGGCACAGCAGCGCATTGCGCGGGAAACACAGGAAATCTATGCCCCCATTGCACAGCGTCTTGGTATTTCCAAAATCAAAGTAGAATTAGATGATTTATCCTTAAAATATCTCGAGCCGGAGGCTTATTATGATCTGGTAGATAAAATTGCAATCCGTAAAAGTGAACGTGAGAAATACATTCAGGATATCGTGGATGAAGTCAGCGAACACATTAAAAATGCCGGAATTGAAGCCCATATTGACGGTCGTATCAAGCACTTTTTCAGTATCTATAAGAAAATGAAGAACCAGAATAAATCCATTGAACAGATCTACGATCTGTTCGCGGTCCGTATTATTGTAAATACTGTCAAGGACTGCTATGCAGCACTTGGTGTTATTCATGAAATGTATAAACCGATCCCGGGGCGTTTCAAGGACTACATCGCCATGCCGAAAGCGAATATGTACCAGTCCCTTCATACGACGCTGATCGGGAAGAGCGGGCAGCCCTTTGAAATCCAGATCCGTACCTATGAAATGCATAAGGCTGCGGAATATGGTATTGCAGCACACTGGAAATATAAGGTTGCTTCTGATGGCAAGAAGATTGAGGATTCCGAGGAAGAGAAGCTGTCCTGGCTGCGTCAGATTTTGGAATGGCAGCAGGATATGTCTGATAACAAGGAATTCATGAACCTGTTAAAGAGCGATCTTGACCTGTTTTCCGACAGCGTTTACTGCTTTACCCCGACCGGGGAGGTAAAGAATCTGCCGGCAGGCTCTACGCCGATTGACTTTGCTTACAGCATTCACAGTGCGGTCGGAAACAAGATGATTGGTGCAAGAGTAAACGGAAAGCTCGTAACGATTGATTATGAGATCAAGAATGGTGACCGTGTGGAAATTATGACGTCCCAGAACTCCAAGGGACCGAGCCGGGACTGGCTGAATGTGGTGAAGAGTACCCAGGCCAAGAGTAAGATCAACCAGTGGTTTAAGAATGAATTCAAAGAAGAAAATATTGTAAAGGGTCGTGAGCTTTTACAGGCATACTGTAAGGCGAAGGTGATCGACACCAATGAAATCATGGTGCCGGAATATATGAATGCGATCATGAATAAATATGGCTTTCATGACTGGGAGTCCGTTCTTGCAGCCGTCGGACATGGCGGTTTAAAGGAAGGGCAGATTATTAACAAGATGCTCGAGCTTTATGAAAAGGATCATAAGAAGGAGCTGACGGATGAGGAGGTTCTGGCAGCTGTTACAGAGAATGACCAGCAGAAGAACATCCCGCATATGAGATCCAAAAGCGGTATCGTCGTAAAGGGAATGCATGATCTGGCGGTACGTTTTTCCAAGTGCTGTCTGCCGGTTCCCGGAGACGAGATCGTTGGTTTCGTAACGAGAGGACGCGGCGTTTCCATTCATCGTACCGACTGCATTAATATCATTAATCTTCCGGAGATGGAAAGAGTGCGTCTCATTGATGCCGAATGGGAAGACAATGCGAAGGATGCCGTAGATGAGAAGTATATTGCGGAAATTAAGATTTATGCAATGAACCGGAACGGACTTCTTGCAGATATTACGAAGATTCTTACCGAGAAGAACATCAGCATCCGGAGTCTTAATACGAGAGTGAATAAACAGGGTTATGCAACACTTGCTATTGCATTTGAAATCAACAGCAGGGAACAGCTGAATACACTGGTAGATAAATTACGCAGTATTGAAAGTGTGATGGACATTGAGAGAACCACGGGCTGATGAAACTGGTAATGAAACAGGTAATGAGACGGTTTGGAAAGGAAGCTTATGGCAGAGTTAAAGGTTGATAAATTTACATTAGGTGTGTGTGAGACGAATTTTTACTATGTATATGAAGAAGGAAAGAAGGATGTGATTGCCTTTGATCCGGCTGACCGGGGAGAGCTTCTGTATCAGCAGCTTACAGTGAAAGGCTTTCACGTGGCAGCAATCTGTCTTACCCATGGACATTTTGACCATATCTGGGGTGTGGAAGGCTTGAAAAAGTGCAGTGGTGCCAGGGTATATGCCTATGAAGGTGAAAAAGAGCTGTGTGAAAGCGATTCCTTAAATGTTTCACGGGACGTAGGAAGACCATGTACAGTTACCCCTGATGTTCTTTTGAAGGATGGACAAAAGGTTGAAATTGCCGGGATGCAGTTTCAGGTGATTGCAACGCCGGGACATACGAAGGGGAGCTGCTGTTATTATTTTGAAGAAGCCGGGGTGCTGCTTAGTGGTGATACACTGTTTCAGGATTCCGTGGGAAGAACGGATCTTCCGACAGGCAGCATGAGCGCACTCGTGAGATCGGTCCGCGAGAAGCTCATGGTACTTCCCGATGATGTGACCGTATATCCGGGACATGGGGAATGTACCAGCATCGGACATGAGAGAAAATATAACGCATTTCTTTAATCGAAATGAGAAGAGGAAGAGATGAGCAATTTATTAAGTGTAATCGTAAATCAGAATGGATATGAATACGATATCCATTCTCTGGTAAAAGCATTTTATCCGGCACAGGACGTCAAGGTCTTTGTGCCGGATTCTGATGAAAAGGATATTGTGAGCTCCGATGAAGGACTTCCGGATCTGAAAATTGATTTTGAACCGGAAATGATCCGCATGAGCATTGTGGATGGTGGCAGGGGAAGAACGGATTTTGGCGGATATAAGGTAGAGCTGGAAGACGGCATGGATCGGCCGCACATCAAGAACTGCTTAAAAAAACTGATTTACACAGCACTTTCCGAGCATACCGGCAGGCAGCTTCCCTGGGGAACCCTGACCGGAATCCGCCCGACGAAAATTCCGATGACGATGATGGAAGAGGACATTACGGATGAGGAGATCATGCAGTATATGCAGGATACGTACCTCATCAGTAAGGAGAAGGGAGAGCTTGCCATTGAAATTGCCCGCAGGGAAAAGGCTCTGCTTGATACCCTTCATTATGAAGACGGATACAGTCTTTACATTGGGATTCCGTTCTGCCCGACCACCTGTCTGTACTGTTCCTTTACCTCTTATCCGATCTTTTCCTGGGAAAAGAGAGTATCGGAGTACTTAACGGCACTGGAAAAGGAAATTGACTTTGTAAGCAGCTTTTATCAGGATAAGATTCTGGATACAATTTACATTGGAGGCGGTACGCCGACTACATTAAAGGCGCCGGAGCTGGAGCGGCTTCTTTCTTATATTGAAGCCAGGCTGGATCTGTCCCATCTGCAGGAATTCACGGTTGAAGCAGGAAGGGCGGACAGCATTACAAGAGATAAACTGGGGGTTTTAAGGAAGCATGGAGTTACCAGAATTTCCGTGAATCCGCAGACCATGAACCAGAAAACCCTAGATCTGATCGGCAGACGCCACACCGTGGAGCAGGTAAAGGAAGCATTTGCCCTTGCAAGAGAGGTCGGATTTACCAATATTAATATGGATATTATCTTAGGACTCCCGGAAGAGACAGAAGCGGACGTGCAGTATACGATTGATGAAATCGTTAAGATGCAGCCGGACAGCCTGACCGTGCATTCCCTTGCGGTAAAGCGTGCTTCCCGCCTGAAGATGGAAGCCGCAGGGACTGTCGTAGCCGGTGGCACACAGGAAGAATCCGAGGAAATGATGCGCATCGCTTCTGAAGGAGCCGCCCGCATGGGACTTGCCCCCTACTATCTGTACCGCCAGAAAAATATGGCAGGAAACCTGGAGAACGTTGGCTTCGCTTCCGAAGGAAAAGCCGGCATCTACAACATCCTCATTATGGAAGAAAAGCAGGACATCGTAGCCCTCGGAGCCGGAACCGTCAGCAAGCATATCTATGCGGACGGACGGATCGAGCGCGGTGATAACGTAAAAGCCGTTGAGCAATACATGGAACGCATCGATGAGATGATCGGACGCAAGGAGAAGCTGTACAGGGATTAGTGGTCAGTGGTTAGTGGTCAGTGACCAGTGGATAGCAGTCAGAATGCAGTGGACAGAGAACAGGAGTCAACACCGGGAAAACAGTGG
>OLSQ01002672.1_pt1 | contig 12624 bp, 27 predicted proteins | sample 1672561 | NCBI WGS metagenome assembly OLSQ01 (sample SAMEA3136699, study PRJEB25190) | human gut metagenome | biome: human gut; feature: human-associated habitat; material: faeces | place: Austria | collected 2013 | reverse complement strand
CTCAAAAAAGAGCGTTCGTGGAACCTCGCCAAGATCAAACAGTATGAAAAGGAGGTCGGCACGCTGCGCACCATCATGAAGGGTTATGTGAAGCAGATCGACTCGCTCAACACGCTCAACAAACAGCTTATCAAAGAGAACGTCGGTTTCCGCAAGGAGATATCGTCGGCCAGGCTGCGTGCCGACATGGCCGAGGAGAACGCGGAGCTGCGCGCCAAGTATGACGGCCTTGTAGCCGGCGTCAAGGCTCTCAAGAATAAGATCAGAGAGGAGGAGAAGAGGCATGCCGGAGGAAGAAAGAGCGGCGGAGCAGGAGCAGGAAGAGTTTAAGCTCCGCTCCTGCAAGCATAAGAACTGCAAGTACCGCGCGACAGCGACGATGGCAAAGGGCGTGTACAACTGCGACTACGCTCTTGTGACCGGCCACACCCGCGCGGCGCAGCACCCCCCAGACAAGCGTCAGCCTGCGGACTGTATGCTGTACGAGCCGCGCACCGGAAAGAAGCCACGGCGTAAGCCCTTTGTACAGACAGGATGAGCACCAAGAAAAAGGATGTGTTCCGGCAGTACATAAGCCTTTGCCCCGATCACTACCGGAGATTCGACACCAAGCATTACATACTGACCCACGAAGCAGACAACAGCAGCTGCGCATTTTGCGGACGCGCGGCAGCACAGTACAGTTTCATACCCCGGTACGTGATCCAGCAGCAGCGGCAGCGCAGCGCTCCAGTGCGCAGCCGCGACACGCGGGCACAGTACCGGGGCGACTGGAGGGAACAGATATATGGAAATAACAATGACAGCAGCGAGCGCCCGGAAGAAGATGCCCTGCCCTACTGAAGGAGTAGAACAGGCTACGCTATTCTCCTGGGCGCAGATGCGTACTTACTGGTACCCGGAACTGACCTTGATGTTCCACATCCCGAACGGCGGGAAGCGGAGCAAGGCCGAGGCCGGGCGCTTCCGCGCCGAGGGCGTGAAGTCCGGCGTGCCGGACATCTGCCTGCCGGTAGCCCGCGGCGGCTATCACGGCCTATTCATAGAGCTGAAGCGTCAGCACGGGAACACCACCACGAAGAATCAGGACACATGGCTTGCCGACCTGCGCGAGCAGGGATATGCGACTGCCGTAGCTTACGGATGGCAGCAGGCAGCACAGATCATCACAGACTATATGGAGGAAGAATATGAAAATAAATAAGATTGCCGGTATCTGCAAGCGCGCCGGGATGATCAGACTCTACGATGAGCACACCGGAGATATGCAGTGGTGCGGCACGGATGCTGCTATATACCCGCTGTACTCTCTGCCGGTGCTTGACGGCGACAATGTCGGCCCGGTGATGAACTTCTCCGACAAGGAACTGAAGAACATCGTGGTCGAGCACTTGCGCATTCCCCTGCGATACGACGTCAACGACACCGCCGAGGGCGAGAAGTATATCGGAGAGCCGGTGTTCCGATTCCTCATAGGCAGCACCGTATACAACGCATACCACCGTCCAATAACAGGCGGTGTGCTGTTCATCAATGCGGACTACCTCAAGCCGCTGCTCGGCGGTGAGGATGATCCTGAACTCTATCTCCGTAATGGCGACAGTTTCACCGGTGAGTACATAGCAGTAAAGCAGGGACTTATGCTTGCGGCGATCATTGAGCCGGAACTGGATATTCTGAGCGCGAGCCTTATTAACAGCGTCACGGCGTTTGCAACTGCCGTAAACAATGAAATCCACCGCTTGGACGGCATCCCAGACACAGACCCGGAGACGGGCGAGATCGTATAACGAATGGACAAAGAACAAACTGCAATGGAGCGGCTGCGGCTGGCGTCAGATATGTCGCTGCGCCTGTATCACCGTCCGCTGTTGCTGACTGACAGCGGCGGCAAGGACAGCGCCGTGATCTGCAAGCTCGCTGAGAACGCAGGGATTCCCTTTGAGATCGTCCACTCTCACACGACCGCGGACGCGCCCGAGACTGTCTATCACGTCCGCAAGCGCGCCAAAGAATACGAGCTCAAAGGCGTTAGCTATACAATCCATTACCCAACGTATAAGGGCGAGCCTACAAGTATGTGGGAGCTCATACCCATAAAGCTCATGCCGCCGACACGGTTAGCCCGTTACTGCTGCGCTGTGCTCAAGGAGACAACAGGCCGCGACAGGTTCATAGCGACCGGTGTGCGCTGGGCGGAGAGCACGGCGAGAAAGAACAACCGCAGCAGTCTCGAAATCCTCCACTCGGACCGGAAGAAGACCCTGCTGCTGAACAACGATAACGATGAAGATAGGCGGCTCTTTGAGACATGCACGCTCAAGGGCAAGCGCGTCTGCAATCCTATCATCGACTGGCAGGAAACCGACGTGTGGGACTACCTCACAGATCAGCGTGTTGAATGCAATCCACTGTACTGCGAGGGCTGGCACCGCGTGGGCTGTGTCGGTTGCCCGATGGCGGCCAAGGCACGGTATAGAGAGTTTGCCCAATATCCCAAGTACAGACAGATGTACATCAATGCGTTTGACCGCATGATCGCGGAGCGACAGCGCCGCGGAAAGATAGACGGCTCATGGAGAATGGGTACTACCGGCGTTGACGTGTTCCACTGGTGGATGGAGGACGGCGTTCTGCCGGGGCAGTTCGAGATTGAGGAGGATGAAACGTGACCAACATTAACGCTGAGTATGTGAAGAGGATTGACATGATTAAGAGATCCTCGATATCTATAGCGGACGGCGGTTCCGTCGTTCTGGACTCTATTGAAATTGTCCTGAGAACCAGCGACGCGCCTGTCTGCTGCCTGGACGGGCTGTGTGAGATCGTGAAGGTTTGGCCGCTCGATGAGCTGTGATAACTGCCTATGCCGCTCCTGTATCTTCTCCAGCGAGCTGTCATATTCCCGCGATCCTGATGAGCTCGACGCAATAGATGATATCTGTTTTACGTGCGACGAGTGCCGCTGGTGGCACGGTGCCGATCCCCGGTATCGCATCCAGACCCGCTGCGAGTGCGAACGGTACCGGGAATCACGGCGGGTAATCGACCGGCGGGCAGAGGCCGCACGGAAGAAATTCACGATAATAAACGGAGGGTTATGTAATGGCAATAAGTAAAAAGACCCGTGAAGCTGTCTATCAGAAATATGCCGGACACTGTGCCTATTGCGGTAGACCGATTGCCTACAAGGATATGCAGGTCGACCACTTTCGACCGCTGAGAGCATGGGACGCAGAGGATTCAGGAACCGACGATATCTCAAACCTCATGCCGGCGTGCCGGATGTGCAACCATTATAAGCGAGCGAACAGCATTGAAACGTTTCGCAGATACATTCGGGAAATCCCGCAAAAGCTCCGAGACAATTACATCTATAAGGTCGGCCTTGCTTATGGCAATGTCACGGAGCGCGAAAAGCCGATAGTGTTTTATTTTGAATTGTTTTGAAAAGGAGGATTGACCATGCCAATATACTACGAAGCTAAAGCATTGGAGCGGGCGATAGACACCGCGCCGAGGATAACTCCGAGCACGAAGAGTGTGTTGAAGAAGATCATACGCAGCGCGCCGGTGGCGGATGTCGCGCCGGTGGTGCATGGGCGAAAAATTGAAGACGGAGACATAGGGTGTTTTTGGCTGTGCTCTCTGTGCGGCGAATGTTTGCCGTATGGTGCGAAATACTGCCCCAGCTGCGGCGCGAGGATGGATTTGGAGGGCTGAAAATGGCTGAATACATCGAGCGGGAAACATTATTGGAGCGTGCAGAATACGACAATAATTACCGTCTCATTATCCCTGCGGAAGCAATAAAAGATGCCCACGCCGCCGACGTGGCTCCGGTGGTGCGATGTGAGAACTGTACGAGCGGCATTATGTCAGATGACAACAAATACATAATTTGTTGTAGACTTGGTGTTGGTATGGAGCTTGATGATTTTTGTTCGCACGGAGAAAGGAAAACAACATGAGACTTACGACAAATACTCCACAAGGCAATTTAGAACAGTCGCTGAATCTGTTCTATGCCAAAGACGGCAAAACGTGGGTGCGCGGATACGGAGAGAACGGTACAGACATCGCCCTGCTTGATTTAATGCGAAAGCTTATATGCCGATATATGGAACCAGACGAGATTCCAGAAACCATGTCTGATGAGGATGTTATGTTTGCAATGGTGGATTGGCTGTATGGCGGAACCGATAGCATGGAGGGCGTGTTAGCACTTCTCTATCTTGCGGGGTGGGTATGCGCGGAGCTGCGCGAATTCCTCAAACGCTTTGAGGACAAGGAGAACGCCAATGGCCGATGGGTTCCGTTCCACAGTCAGGCCGCGGGGGATATTTGGTACTGTTCTGCTTGCGAAATTGGATTTGCTGCACGGATGAAATACTGCCCCAACTGCGGCGCGAAGATGGATTTGGAGGAAACCGATGGCTGATGACTATATAAACCGGGCAAAGTTTTGCGAGTACCTACGAACGCGCAAAGCCGGATCAGCAGATGATTACGGGCGCGGGTGGAAAAACGGGATTATAGCTACCGAAAAGGCAGCGCGTGGGTTCCCTGCTGCTGATGTTGTACCGGTGATACACGCGCACTGGGCTCAAACTTCCAAAGGAGTAATATACTGCTCCAATTGCGGCGCTGTATGCGGGATAGGGGCGCACATAGAGGAAGTAACGGAGGATCATTATTTCTGCTATTACTGCGGGGCAAAAATTGACGAGGAGGACGCACATGAGTGAGCTAACCTATATGGACTGCTGGAACTTCGTAGCACCGCTTATCCCGGTTACGGATGATCTGACAATGGATATTTACGTGATGGTGTTCAACGCCTTGAAAAAGGCGGAGGAACACAGAAAGGAGGACAGCAGAAATGATAGCGTATGAATGTCGTTGGAATCAGGATGAAATCTGCACTAATGCAGACTGCCCCATGTGCTGTGATTTCTGCCCCGTGCCGGACACGCCGGACGTCTGCAAGCACGAGGACAGATACGAGTTAACGTACGCAGAGTAACAAGATAAAGGAGAAAGGAGAACAAATGACATACATTATCAACCCCATGTGGTTTTACTGGCTTAACGTCGCAGACAAAATCTGCAGGGGCACTTGCTCGCTTGCTATTCTGCTGGCTATCTTTTCGGCTACTGCATACATCGCGGCAGCGGCGCTCAAATTTAATGCGCTTGACGACGATGGATTCGACAGAGAATGTTCTGCTTACATAGTCGGAGCCAAAGTGCAAAGAGTCGCGACCGTACTTGCTGTTCTTACTGTAATCCTGTTTGCAATTTCCGCTTTTATTCCATCAAGAGAAACGCTGATTGAAATGCAGATAGCGAGATTCACTACGGTCGAAAATGCCGAGTGGGCATTGGACGCTGTTAAAAGCGCTACGGACTATATCGTGTCGGCAATAAAGGAGCTGCAATGAGTAAAAGCGGATTGCTCGCCCGGCAGAAGGCCGAGCGTGAGCTGTGGACGATTAAAGTGATCGCCTACACCGAGCAGCAGACTCTTGATGCGGTGTGCCTCGCACTCGCCGAGGGGTTTGGGTTCGGCGAAAAGCGGCTGAAGCGCTTCCACGATGCGTTCAATGCCAAGTACGCGGAGATCCGCGAGCTGGAAAAGGGCGACACCAAGGATAACGAGTATGCCATTACCAAGCAGGAGGCCGCGCTCAAGGCAGCCTGTGGTAAGTACTATTCGCCTCGCGAGGTGCGATATGATATCAAGATCGTCACGCGAGACGGCAAGCAACACAAGTTGTGATAAGGAGACAATAAAGTAGATTGTAAGGTGCTGCCGCGGACCGGCAGCACCTTAGAGCCCACTTTGAACGAACGACAAAAAAGAAGGAGGGCGTCAAGCCTCCTTCTCCAGAGCCAGCTTTATAAGGTTTTCGACATAATTCGTGATCGTGCGGTTCTCAGCTTCGGCTGCGGCTTGAAGCTGCTCTTTGAGCTCGGGAGTGAGCCGAATTTCAAGGCGTTCTGTTTTAGCCATTATCTCACCTCATATCCCGTGATCTCGAACTGATCTTCGTCGGCTTCTACATAAACCGGGAAGAGGCGCAAGCCGTCGGCATCGAAGAACTCGCCGTTCCAGTACCGGTCGCCGTACTGCTCGAACCACTCACCGAGTGCGTTCACATTGTCGGGGGTCTCATTTGCTTTGACGGCTTCAAGAAGCTCGGAGTAAGAATATCTATTCATTGAAATTTCCTTTCTGCCCGTGGCGGGCTGCACATATTTCTGATGTGCTTTTATTGTACGACAATGTACGTACAAAAATCAAGAGGCAGAATGCACAAAGTTCCACGGGGAATAACAGCGCAATCACTATAAAACCGCACCTTTGTAACTATATAAAAATAAAAAGAAACGCGCGTGCGTTTCTTGCGAGACTTTTAGGACGCTAACATAAGGACACGGAGATAAAAAGGATGAGGATACCGATGGAATACAAGATCATAAGCGGCTCCGTCGTGGAGATAAAGCGGACATGGATGTCTGCGAGATCGAGCACAAAGAAGACAAGGGGAACACGCATAGCAGGGAACTCCTCCGAGAGAAAGATCAGGCAGAACGAGATAGAAAGAACAAAGCAGCTCGCTCGAATCCTGAATGCGAATCTTGAAAAGGGATGGATCCTCGTCACTCTGAAATACGATGACGAACATCTCCCGCCCGACTACGCTGCCCTCAAGGAAAACGGCAAGAAGTTCTGCCGCTCCCTGCGCGCTGCTTTCAAGGCGGAGCATGGCCGCAATCCTCGCATGATATTCGTGAATGCGAACTGGAGCCCGGAAGAGAACCGTCCGGCTCGCTTCCATCATCACGTGGTTATGGAGGGCAGTAGCTGGGATATGCTCCGCAATATCTGGCCGACAGTGAACGGCGTTAGCATAGAGCCTATCGATGGCCGCGCCGATCACAGCGCCCTCGCATACTACCTCGTTCACAATGTTCACGGTCTGGAGCCGGGGCAGTGCTCGTGGAGCACGAGCCGCGGCAATCTTGCCAAGCCCATTTACACAGAGCCCGAACCCGTTGAGGACGTCGAGGATATCCAGGTCATACCGACAGCAAATCAGACGGCATTTGAGCGCCTGGATGATGAAGACGGACGCCCCGTGAGTACATATATCCGCTGCGTATTGCCTTGTAAACCGACCATCCGCGGCCGGCAGATCATATTACCCCGCCCGCCGAAGAGAGGCGGACGGAAACGGCGGCAGGAATAAGCCGCAGAAAGGAGCGAAACATGAAGAACAAAAGCAACATGGTTTACGACCACCTGTGCGCAGATTGTTACCGAAAGCTAAACACGCTGTACCGCCTGCATGACGTGCCGCTCGAACGCCAGCGCGGAGGCCGGGGCAAGTGCGGCCTCTGTGATTTTCGCGGGGAGCTGACGGAAATCGAGTACGACAGAGTGAAAGACAAGCGTTCGCCGGAAGAGCGGGCGCGGCTGCGCGCGGAGCTGAACGCACCGCCGAAGACCCGCGAGGAGATCAGACGGCAGGAAGAATCGGCGCCGGCACCGAAGAACTACGGCTTCACGCGACAGACCTTCCTCGACCTCGCCGCGCTGGACAAGCTTTGACAGGAGGGCGGGGAGATGAGTAAACCGAGGTACGATTGGTGGGGCTATGTCAAGAAGACCCTTTACCGATATCCGGACAACCAGCGTCCGGCGGAGCGGCGCGCGATCGAGAAAGCAATCCAGACGACGCGCGACAGCTGCGCGGATGCAGACGAACGGCTCGAACTGGTCAGGCTGATATACTGGTCGCGCATTCGCTACAACATCCCCGGCGCGGCGCTCGCGCTGCCTGGCATATCTGAGGCGACGGCAAAAAGATGGCACCGCGATTTTCTCAAAGCCGTTGCCGGAAATTTAGGGCTTGTGGACGGCAGAAAAAAATGAGCCACGAAAGCCAAAAGAACTTGATATCATATCCGCAGAAGGTCAGATAATCCTCTCTTCCTTCTCTCCTTTTCTGCGGCAAAGCGGAAAGACGCTTGACAGCCCGGACAGACGGGCATTTTCCACACCCGCAGACGGTTTGCCGAGCGGGTAAATGAATCCGGAGAATTCGGAGTCCATAAAAAAGGAGCGGGATCATGCAAAAGATGAACATCGTTTACAAGCGGCTCGATGAGCTGCGGCCATACGAGAACAACGCGAAGACCCACCCGGAATCACAGCTGGCCAACATTGCCTACAGCATCGAGAATTACGGCTGGAAATGTACAATAGCGGCGCGAACGTGTCTGAATGTTATCAACCCCGCACAAATCAACACTTTAGAGTGTGCAGACATTTTCAAAAGTGCTTACATGTACGCGCCTGTTTTTGGATATTGTGCGCCTCGTGCGCCACGATTTTTTGAAAGGGAAACGCATGGAAGCGAAATTGATAAAAAATACGATATGGATCATCTGCCCGCGCTGCGGTCAAAAGCTCCACCCGATAAGGGCGGATGCAGTATGTCACGGTGTGGGTACAACCTGTAAAAAATGCGGATGGAGCGGGGAAATCGACATTGAGGACATGACAGAATTAAAGGGGGCACAGAAATGGCAAGTATTAAGAAGTATGAGACGCGAAAGGGAACGCACTACAAAATAACGGTGTGTTCTGGTCGAGACATTCACGGCAAGCAGATAAGGCATTATAAGAATTGGACGCCCCCGCCCGGCTTAACTGGGCGGGCACTGGAAAAGGAAATCAAGCGCGTTGCTTATGAATTTGAAAAGGGCATCGACTTTGGGTATGCCCCGGATGATCGCCGCACGTTTGCAGAGTATGCGGCCTATTGTATGGATCTGCGCAAGCAACGCGGGGATAGCCCCCAAACGCTGGCGAGGGTAGAACGGGAACTAAAAATAATAAACGAATATATCGGACATATCCGAGTTGTAGACATCCGCCCGCGTCACCTGAATGACCTTTATGAAAAACTTTCGGAGCAGGGAATGAACAAGAAAAACACCCTTGCAAAGCCGCGAGTTAATTTCAAGGAGATAATAGGCAAAGACACTTACGGAAACTTTGCGGAAAAGTGCGGGGTAAGCAGAAGAATTATTGAAAGATTATGTAGCAATCATTCAATAAAAGTACAAAATGCGCAGAAAATAGAAAACTATTTGAAACGGAAAGATATTTTTGAAATTACGGCAGCTAACCAAAAACTAACGCCCGGAACAATAAGAATCTATCACGCGACAGTCTCAAGCGTATTAAAACAGGCATATAAAGAAATGATAACTACATTCAACGCGGCCGAGCGGGCAACTTTACCAAAAGAAAAAGCGATAAAAGAAAGTAAGACGCTGCAACCGGAAGAAATTCAAACGATATTAGCAGCATTGAATACAGAACCAATAAAAGTGCAAGCTCTGATATTGTTTCTTATATGCACGGGATGCAGACGCGGCGAAGCAGCAGCGGTGACATGGGAAAAAATAGACTGGAACAGAAAAGAAGTACTTATAGACCGGAACGCGGGATATACGGCGGGGAATGGCGTGATAATAGGAACAACAAAAACGGGCAAAGCGCGGATCGTGGCGCTCCCCCCAGAGCTTATGGAGAAGCTGCGGGAATATCGTCAATGGCAGATGGAGGAACGCACGGCGCTATATGATGCATGGGAGCAGACAAATCTTGTGTTTACCCGCTGGAATGGGGAAGTATTGAACCCAAGAATAATAAATTACGAATTAGATAAATTTTGCAAGCGGCACGGCCTGCCGCACATCAACCCGCATTTGTTCCGACACTCGGCGGCATCAATCCTCATTTCAAACGGCGTCGACGTGCTTTCAGTGAGCCAGATGTTAGGACACTCGAAAATATCAACGACGCTGAATACATACTCTCATGCGCTGGAAGAATCCAGACAGAAAACAGCGGCGGCAGTGTCCGATGTGATATTGCAGCAAAAAAGGGCTTGACAAATTGAAAATCACCCATTAACATTATAAGCGACAATCGAATGAAATTGCCTTGAGTGCCGAAATGCACTTTTGGACATGTGCCTTTGTGCCTACTCCCAACACGCGGTAACAGTGTGTTGGTGGGTAGGCATTTTTATTTTGTCAAATTTTCAGAAAAGGAGTGTACAAAATGCCGAGAGTTCGCACCGTGCCGAAAGCCGTAGCCGAGATACGGCAGAATGACCCCAATACATTTATTACCGTGGCCATAATGCGCCGTTGGATAAAAGAGGGCTATATAAAGCTTATCCCCGGCACACGCAGCTACCAGCTTATCGACCTTGACCAAGTAGACGAATTTATAGAGCAGTCCGCCCGCGCCTGATACCCGCGCCGGGGCAAAGCAAGAAACACGCACACGCGCGTTTCTTGCGAGACTTTTATTAACCTAAGACAGGAGCGGAGAGAGAAAAACAATGAAATCGAGGTGGAAAAAGGTGGAGTATAAAATTATTTCCGGCAAGGTGGTAGAGATCAAGCGCACATACATGCCGCTTGCCGACAGGAAGAAACCACGCGGTCACAGGATCGCGGGCAACAGTGATGAACGGAAGATAAAGGACAATGAGCGGGAGCAGAAAAAGCGCCTTGCCCGTACCCTTAACGCAAATCTGGAAAAGGGCTGGATGCTTGTCACGCTGAAATACGACGATGAAACCCGCCCGCTTGATTACGCAGCCTTGCAGGTATCGGGCAAAAAGTATATGCGGAAGCTGCGAGAAGCTTTCAAGAAGCAGTACGGCAGAAACCCGAAATTTATCCTTGTCAATGCGAATTGGAACCCGGAGCGGGATTGTCCCGCAAAGTTTCATCATCACATTGTTATTGAATCGTGCTCATGGGATATGCTGCGGGGCTTGTGGCCGATAGAAAACGGTGTCAGCATTGAGCCGATAGACGGGCGCGAAGATCACACGGCGCTTGCTGTGTACCTGATCGACAACGTTCACGGGCTGCCATATAACGGAAAAGTATGGTCGACGTCCCGCGACAATCTTGTTAAGCCGATATACACGGAGCCGGTTGAGATCGCGGACGGCATAGCGGATATTCAGCCCATACCGACAGCCGTACAAACAGCATTTGAACGTCTCGACGGTGAAGCGGGCACACCGGTAAGCGCGTATATCCGATGTGTATTACCGGAAAAACCGGTGATAAAAGGGCATCAAATCATGCTACCAAAGCCACGAAAACGAGGGGGAAAAGGGGCAAAACATGAGTTCACCGCGTTATGATTGGTGGGGCTACGTAAAAAAAGTGATACGCCGGTACCCGAACTGTCAGACGGCGGCGGAACGGGCGGCGGTAGAAAAAGCACTCAATGATTTACACTCAACAGGCCGGGACGTGGAGAGGGAAAAAACCCTGATATCGTTGATGTACTGGGGAAAAGTCCGATACAACGCCCCGGGCGCGGCGAGCATAGTGCATGTATCGGAAAGCACAGCCAAAAGATGGAACCAGGCATTTATAAAATCCGTAGCCGCGAACCTCAATTTGACACAATGAGCGATTTTGAGCGATTTTGAGCGCTGGAAAGGGGGAACCATGACACCGAAGCAGACAAGAGCAATAACGGGGCTACTCACGCAGCCGACGAAGAACGAAGCGGCAGCGGCGGCGGGGATAAGTCCGGCCACGCTGCGCCGGTATCTTGCTGATGAAGAATTTCAGCGCGAGTATAAAAAAGCATTGGCGGAGCTTATGCAGGACGCAGCCGCGAGAGCGCGACAGAGCATATCCCCGGCGCTCGAGTGCTTGCGTGATATATGCATGAGTGAAGATGAAACCAGCACAGCGAGAATCCAAGCGGCGCGGGCGCTTATGGAGTATAGCTTGCAGATCATAAGCGTGACCGATATAGAAGCACGCATAGAAGAACTTGAACGCGCCAGAGACAACGCAGCGGACTATTACGATTAACGGCAGGGGAGCGGGATAAATGGCACGTGTAGGCTTTAGAGAGCTGCGCCACCGCCTTGACAACCTCAAGGACACGGGCGGGGAGCTGTCACCGATTGTAACGTACACATTCAAAGACGGACACGAAGAAAGACACCGAGAAAGCACGATTTTTATCCTTAAACACATGGGCGAGATCGCGAGCGTGACGCCGCCCACAATCGACGGCTTTTTTGAAGCGTTAGGAACTGCGACGATAACGGAGCTATGGGAATAGAATTGATTTTTCTTGATAAGCACCGGGAAACATTGCCGCTCATGGAAGCGGAACGTCGGTGCATCCAGAGCGGCGGCGTGATAATGGACGCCATAACCGAGGACGCAGCCGCACAGAAACGGCTACGCGCAATAATAGACCTTGATAGATGGCTCATAAAAAGGCAGAAAAGGGGGCTTGAGAATGAGCAAGTACAACATGTATGCGCTGCGGCTCGATAGATCATTCAGAGCAGCCCGCGCGGAGTACCAGCGCCAACAGGCCGAGGGGAAGCCGGGGGAAGCTGCGCAGGTATGGCCGAGATTCGAGCGGGAGCGGGACAGGCTCACGGCGGAGCTTGAGCAGAACATAAAACGGGACGTTATGAAAAACTGGAATGAGCTGATCCGCATTTCAGACTTTTGTACCGGCCAGACGCAGGACAT
>OLSQ01002666.1_pt1 | contig 12632 bp, 10 predicted proteins | sample 1672561 | NCBI WGS metagenome assembly OLSQ01 (sample SAMEA3136699, study PRJEB25190) | human gut metagenome | biome: human gut; feature: human-associated habitat; material: faeces | place: Austria | collected 2013 | reverse complement strand
CAGAACTTTTATAAAGTTCTGAAAACTTGCTCATCGGGGTGAAAAGACTTTTCACCCCGATGAAGCGTCCGCCGTTTGACGGACGCTTTTATGGTTTTCCAAACTCAGACGTTGGCAGTCTCCCGCGCCGCGTCTGCTTCAGTTTCCGATTCCGCGGCAAGCTTTGTCGAATCGGCTGCCTCCGCAGGCTCCGTGGTCTCGGTCTGCTCCGTTCCCTTTTCCGGCAGCGCCGCTTTTTCTTTGCGGGCAGGCAGCTTTTCAGAAGCTGCTTTCAAAGCCTTGGCGGCTTTGGACTCCTTCTTAGGCTGCTCGGTCCGCCAGTGGAGGGTAGTCTTATTGAACATCGGCTCGCAGACATACAGCACGGCAGGCATCACGAACAGGCAGATGCAGGCGGAGATCAGAGCACCCCGGGCCAGCATGATGCAGATGGCGCCGATGAGGTCGATCGAGGACACAAAAGACACACCCAGGGTGGCGCAGAACATCACCAGCGCGCTGGTGATGATGGAAGCGTCCGCCGAATCCGCTGCGATGCGGATAGCCTCCTTCCGGTTCTTGCCGCTTTGCAGTTCTTCCTGGAACCGAGAGGTCATCAAAATGGCGTAGTCCACCGTAGCGCCCAGTTGCACGCAGCTGATGATGGTAGGTGCGATGAAAGGCGTGGAAGCGCCGGAGAAGTAGGAGAAGCCCTGATTCAGGAAGATCGCCAGCTCAATGGTGGCCACCAGCACCGCCGGAACGGTGATGGACTTGAACGCCCACGCCACGATGATGAAAATACAGGCAATGGACAGGTAGTTTGCCACCACGAAGTCCACGGCGGTGGTGTCGATCAGATCCCGGTACATGGCGCCCTCGCCGGTGATCATGGCGTTTTCATCATACTGCTTCAAAATGGCGGTCATCTCGTCCAGCTGGGCCGACACTGCGTCGGTGGCCGGAGAATAGCTGGAATTCACCATCATCAGCTGATAGCCCCCCTGCTTGAGCATATCCTTTACCTCATTTGGAATGAAGAAGTCAGGAATGCCGGTACCCAGCATCTTATGGTAGGACACCACGGAGGTAACGCCCTTGACCTCCTCCATGCGGTTTTCGATGTCGCTCATCTCCGCCGGATTCAAATCGTCCCGCAGGACGATGAAGTGAGAGGTAGCCATATCGAAGTCGTTTTTCAGCTTTTCGTTGGAGACGATGGAGGGCAGGTCCCGGGGGAGGGACTCGTCCAGCTTGTAGTAGATTCCGGCGTGGGACTGGGCGTAGTAGGCCGGGATGAACAGGAGCACAAAAATCACCATAATGGCCTTGTTATGCCGCAGGATAAAGCTGTTCACCTTGTCAAAGCTGGGCATCAGGCTTTTGTGCTTGTGCTTGGTGATCTGCTTGTCGAAGATCAGTACCAGGGAGGGCAGCACCAGAATAACAGTGGCCACGCCCAGCACAACGCCCTTGGCCATGACGATGCCGATGTCCCGCCCCAGCGTCAGCCGCATGACGCACAGGGCCAGAAAGCCCGCTACCGTGGTGAGACTGGAGGAGGACAGAGAGCGGAAGGCAGCAACCACCGCCTGCGCCATGGCGTCCCGCTCGTCATCGTAGTTGGGGCGCTCCTCCTCATACCGGTGGTAGAGGAAGATGGAATAGTCCATGGTAACGCCCAGCTGCAAAACCGCGGCGATAGCCTTGGTGATGTAGGAAATCTCCCCCAGGAATATGTTGGTGCCCATATTGTAGATGACGGCCAGGCCGATGCTGGCCAGGAAGATAAAGGGCAGCACCGTGGATTCCAGCGTCACCATCATGGCAACCAGGGCCAGCAGCACCGCCAGACCCACGAAGATGGGCAGCTCGCTGTCCATCAGGTCCCGGGTGTCCTTGATGACCACGGAGAAGCCCGCCAGGAAGCACTTTTCATTACAGGCCCGCCGGACCTGCTCGATGGCCTCCATGGTCTCGTCCGAGGCGCCGGGGTGGCTGTACTGAATGATCATCATGGTAGCGTCTCCGGCGAAGAACATATCCCGGAAGTTGGCGGGGATCATGTCCGTGGGGATCTGGATGCCCATAAGGTTGCTGATCCAGATGGCGTTGGAAACTCCGTCAATGGCCTTGATGTCATTGAGCAGGCTGTTGGTATAGCCTGCGGGCATACTCTCCACCACCAGCATGCTGGTGGCCGCCATTTTAAAGGGCTCCTCCAGCAGCTTTTCGCCATGAGAGGATTCCAGGTCCTCCGGCAGGTAGGACAGAATGTCGTAGTTGATGCGGGTGGAAATATAGCCGATGGCGGCGGGAATCAGCATCAGTACCGCCATCATGGCCACCAGCTTCGGCTTGCGGGTCAACCATTTTGCGATTTTTTCCAGCATGGCCGATCAATCCTTTCCGCCGAACAGGCCGGTAATGGCCGCCCAGAAGTCCTTGAACATCTGCGCGACACGCCCCCAGAAGGTAGTCTGCACCTCCGCAGCGGCCTCAGCCTCCGTTTCATCCTCGTCCGGCATGGTGATCTCCTGAGTGCGGATCAAGATCTGAATGCTCTCAGGAGAGGGGTTGCGGCTGTCGGTGAGAGACACGGCCTCGGCGGTGGCATCCATCAGCAGGAGGTTGTTCACGTCGCCGGTATACTCATCCCAGGTGTCCTCGATGATGTCGCAGATGCTGGACTTGGCGTCCTTGATCTGTCCGGCGGTGCCCATGGTCTTGGCAGTGCTCCGCAGGACGGCCGCCAGACCCTCCAGAGTCTGCTTGGTGCCGTCATCCAACGTAGCGCCGGTGGATTTCATGAGAGCTTCCGTGTCGCTGATGAGGCCCTGCGTATCCCGGATGGTCTTGATGGCACTGGTGCTGAGGCTGCTGACGGTTTTTAGAGTATCCTGCAAAACCGGCTCGTAATCATCCAGGATGTCCTGCAGATCCTCCACATCATCCAAGATATCCCGGAGGTCCGCAGAGGAATGGCGGATGGCGGCAGACAGGTCCTCGGCACTGTTGAGCAGAGAAGACAGGTTTTCGATCCGGCCGCACAGGGCGCTGAGGTCACTGATCACTTGGCTGGTGGGATCCTTCAATCGATTCATCACACCTGCCAGTGTCTTCTGAAGCTTGGCGATCTCCGCCATGGCGCTGTCCAGACCGCCGGAGATCAGATCCACCACCGCACCGCCGACGCTCTCGCTGGGGGGCAGCGGCGCATCCGGTTCCGTTTCAGTTCCCGGGTTTTCAGGGTCAGGCAGGTTTGGGGCGTCTGTGGGATCCTTTTGGGATCCGCCGCCGTTGTTCTCTCCGTTGTTCTCACCGCTGCCGGTATTTTCAGAACCGTTTTCATCTGTGTTGGAGGAATCAGGCGGATTCTGTGCGCCGCTGCTTACTTGGTCACCAGTTTCGCTTCCGGCGTCCGTGCTTTCAGAACCGCTGCCGCCGGGAGTCTTTTCGGACGAACCGTCGGAATGATCGCCGGAAGACGCACTGTCCCCGCCGGAGGTGTCCTTCTCAGAACTGTCCTCGGGATCGTTGTGCAGCAACTCGCCGGAGAGAGCCCCTCCCTGGTCGGGAGTTTCCGCACCGGTGGGAGAATCCTTATCATACTCCACCTTGCCGCTGGCATACACCAGCCACAGATCGTTCATCTGCTTGGCTGTGGCGGCACTCTGTCCCAGAACCTGCTGGCAGAACTGCTGGAAGGTCATCTGAGACTTTGCCTGATAGGCGGTTTCCAGCTTGTCAATCCCTTTTTCCTTTATGGCCGTCTGCAGCATAGAAATTCTGCCCTGAAGTTTGCTGATTTCCGCGCTGACAGCGGTAATCTCAGCCTGAATCCGCGCTTTTTCCGCATCACTTGTTGCTTTCTGAAGCTCCTTCTCCAGTTCTTCCAGGCGCTGTTGATACTGTTCAAGTCCCGCCTTTGCTTTCTCCAGATTTTCTATTACTGCCGCAGCGGCCGCTGCGGTTTTCTCCGCATTTTCGGTCCCCTTCAGTTCCAACAGATCCTGATAGAAGGTCTCGCGATCTTTTTCTACATAGGCGCTATGCGCTTCCTTCACTTGATTGACGGTAGTGGAGCCAACGTTCTGATTTTTGTCGATGGTCTCATCAAGCTTATCAGAGGTGTCCTTTACGGTGCCGCCCAGAGCCTCCTGCAGCGCCTTCAGGCTTTTGCGTAGGCTGCCCAGCGCACTGAACACCTTGCGCACATCGCCGGTGCCGTCTTCCAGATCTCTCAGGGCACTCTCCACATCCTTCAGATCACCCTTCAGGTCGGAGACTGTGTTGGTCATGCTGCGCAGGGTGGACTTGGAATCAGAAATGGTTTTGCTCAGGGTCTCGATCTGCCCCTCCACCGGCTCCAGCACATCCGCCAGATTGGAGAGATCCTCCCGCAGAGCGTCCGTTCCGGAATAGATCACGCCCTTGCCGTCGGAGAAAATGCCCCGGGCCTTATTCAGCTGCTCCAGACCGTTGGCAGAGGCGTTCAGGCTGCCGGTCATGGCCGTCATGGCGTCCAGCAGGGAATCAATGCTGCCGGAGAGCTTGTTATAATTGTCCTCCAGATCGTCCTTCCGCTCAGAGAGCTTGGCGATCTCCTCCAGCTGGCTCAGAGTAGCCGGAACCATCAGGAAGGTCATGCCGCCAAAGGCGAAGTCCTCGCTGCCTACCCGGATCGTATAGTGGCATTCCTCACCGGGCAAACCGAGGAACAGCACCGCCCGCAGGTTGCCGATCAGCTGCACCTGGGCGCCGGGGGCTTCCAGAGACAGGATGTCATCCTGATTGAAGATCGCCATGGCTTCCAGGGTGTAATTGTTTCTGGCATACTCGCTGGCCCGTCCATTGGGCACGATGTCCAGCCGGATCTCCACCACACCGGCCTGTCCCGCCAGATCCTCCGCCTTGGTGGGCACGCCGTTGAGGGTATAGCTCATGGAGATCGTCCAGGGAAGCTGCTGGAAGGGCTTTGTGGTTTTGCCCTCAAAGTAGAAGGTCCCGGGCAGGGCCTTTTCGTCCAGCCGGAAGGTGGTCATGCCGCCGTTCCGGGCAGGCATCGTGCCGTCGGTCAGGTTGATGATCTCATCGTAATCGCCGTAGTCCGTCAAGGTAGCGATGCCGTTGGTGCGGTAGCTCTTCACCACACTGCCGTCGGTGAGATTGCCGTAGTAGTCCGTCATGGCGTAGTAGGCCTCGTCATAGGTGGCGGTCACACCGTCCCCGATGGCGGCCGCCGGGATGGAGCCCAGCACCATCAGGGCGGACAGTGCGCAGCTTCCCACACGCAGAAGCTGTCTTTTCGCGGTTTTCACTGGATTTCGCATCTTACTTTCTTCCTTCTATTTAAATTTTGCAGAATACAGTTCAAAACTGCGCCGGGAAGCGCAGATCCGTCCGCTCCCACGGCATCCCCCGGCCGTTTTCGCCGAAGGGGCCGTAAGCGGCCAGTCCCCGGTAAATCGGCCGGGTCAGCCCGAACCGGCGGATCACCACGCCGGGCCGCATATCCACATGGTTTTCCAGCCAGACCGCCAGCGTCTCATCGCGGATCATGCCTGTGCCGAAGGTGTTCACCGACACGCTGACGGGGTCCGCAAGGCCGATGGCGTAGGCCAGCTGCACCTCGCAGCGGTCCGCCAAGCCTGCCGCCACCACGTTTTTCGCCAGATACCGGGCCAGATAGGCCCCGGTGCGGTCCATTTTTGTGGGGTCCTTTCCTGCCAGAGAACCACCCCCATGGTGGGCTGCGCCGCCATAAGCGTCCGACACGGCTTTCCGCCCGGTGAGGCCGGCGTCCCCGGCGGGGCCGCCGATGACGAACCGGCCCGTGGGGTTGATATAAAGCAGCGGCTCCTCGTCCAGCAGCGCCGGGGGCAGCACCGGCAGGATCACCTCCCGCCGCAGCACCTCCCGCAAGGCATCCGTGCGAACGTTGGGCGTATGCTGGGCGGAAAGGACCACTGTGGTGATCCGGGCGGGCCGTCCGTCCTCATAGGCCACGCTGACCTGAGCTTTGCCGTCCGGCAGCAGCCAGGGCATCCCGCCGGAGCGCCGTATATGATCCAGCCGCTTCACCAGTGCCCCTGCCAAGGTGACCGGCAAGGGCATCAGCTCCGGGGTCTCCCGGCAGGCGTAGCCGGTCATGATCCCCTGATCCCCGGCGCCGGTATCCTCCGCCGAACGGTGGCTGACGCCCTGAGCGATATCCGGTGACTGCGGATGAAAGTGGACCTGAATGTCACAGTGATCCGCGTCCAGCCCCAGTCCGGGGCGGTCATAGCCGATGTCCCGCAGCACCTCCCGGGCCACAACCTCGTAATCCGGTTCCTGCCGGGCGCTGATCTCTCCGAACAAGAGCAGGTGGTTTTCCCACACAGCCGCCTCGCAGGCAGCTCTTGCCTCCGGGTCCTCCGTCAGCAAGGCATCCAGCACCCCATCGGCCACCTGATCACACAGCTTATCCGAGTGACCTCTGGTCACAGCTTCCGATGTCAGAACGTGCCTCATATTGCACCTCTTCTCCCTCAAAGCGCCCAATGCGCCCTTTTTCTCCATACTGAAAGTGTAACATGTTTCCTCCGGCGCCACTATGGGCATATCCGCCGCCTGTGCCTAATGGTATGGGAAAATGCCCTGCAAAAGTTCAGGCAAAACTGCCTCCGTGCCTAAAGCCCTAAAGATTTCGTTAAAAACTCGCACTTGAGACTGGTCCGGTTTCCGTGTATAATGGATATGAAAAAGGAAATTTGTTTCAAAAGGAGCGGGCTATGGCACAACAGACAAAAAATGCCATCCGGCGGGCCTTTATCCAACTGCTGAACGAACGCCCTCTGGATAAAATTTCCATCAAAGACATTGCGGAAAAGGGCGCTGTGAACCGCAACACCTTCTATTACTATTATGCGGATATCTACGCACTGGTAGAGGACATTCTCCAGCTGGAAATTCAGGATTTCCAGTCCAAGCTGCGCCGGTATGACAGCTGGCAGGAAGCATTCCGGGACGCTACGGCCTTTGCCTCCCAGAACAAGCGGGCCGTGTATCATCTCTACAATTCGGGCAATCAGGAAACGCTTCGGCGCTACTACCATAAAGTGACATTAGCTGCCATGACCTCCTATATCCGGGATCAGGCCGAGGGTCTCCCGGCGGATGACGAGGATATCCGTGTCCTGTCGGAATTCTATGCCGCCGCGCTGTCCGGGCTGACCGCTCTATGGCTGCAAAACGGCATGAAATATGACACCGATGCCTACATTGACCATCTGGGTCACTTGCTGGACGGCAATATCCGCCGTGCTCTGGAACGGAGCTGCCAGGATTCCGGCCAAGCATAAAAGCATCCACCCGTCATAACGGGTGGATGCTTTTTATGTCTGAAGCCGGTTGCTTTTTCCACTGTCGGCATAAGCGGACGTTCCGTTTGGAGCATCTGCGGTTGTTTATCCCTTCTTCCCGGCGGATCTCTCCGCCTTTTTCCCGTTCCGCAGAAGGCTCTTCTCAGTTTCCTCCTGAATACCCTCCAACGTCATGCGGAGGTTGCTCATGAATAGGATACTCATGAATTTCAGCAAAGCCTCCCGGGTCTCTTTATCAAGATCCTTCAAGGCGCGGACCATAGGCCGCACCGCCTTAAAGCTGTCTGCTTTCAGATCCGTCAGGGTCTGGGCGCCGGAAGCCTCCAGTACCCGAAAGGCACTGTCTACAAATTTTTCCCGCTGTTCCACCGTCAGTCCCTGTACCCAGCCCCGCAATTCCTGATCCGTCAACTGAGCCTGCCGGGTAACACTGTGAAGCCGAACAAAATGATTTCCCAGCACCTCCCAAGAAAATCCATCATGCTGCATAAGGCCCTGCTGGCTGCTGTCCACCACGGTATAGTCCTCCTCGTGCTCCAGCAGCATCCCTACCACGGAGGATTTGGGTACGATGGTGTGGATACGCTCCGCCAGCCGGATATGCCGGGGCAGAGACAGAATATCCTCGTGAAAGCCGGGGCCGTCATTGGACCAGACGGCGGCGATCCGCCGCTGCACCGCCGCAGGGCAGAACACCCCTGCCCACACTGCCAGATTGCCGCCCTTGGAATGGCCGCCCAGCCGCAGCTTGATCCGGGGGTACTGATGGGCCATGGCCTCCGTGTATGTCACTGCCATTTTCTGAGCGGGGACCTCCCGCATACAGCTCAGATAGAAATCCTCTTTCCACCCTGCCAGCGTATCGTCGGTACCCCGGAAGGAGAGGTAGACGGTGCCATCCCCGCACTCTGCCGCCAGAGCCGCGAATTGCTCCGCCTTCACCGTGTCCAGATGGTCCACAAAGCCGTTGAGCTTCATGTCCCGGAACCGGGGCGAGGCTGCCGTCCGGCGCAGCAGCTCCGGGATCTGATTGGGCACCAGAACGCCCATGTCGATGGGCCGACCTTCCGTTTTGGCAAAATACGCCTCCGCCGCCTTCCACAGGGGCACGGCCCTCCCCCCGCCGGGGCCGGGGACGATGCCGCCGAAGTCCACGAAGGACAGCTCCGCCAAGATCAGGTTATCCACTTCATTAAACGGATCCTGTGCCAGCGTCAGATCCCCCCGCCAGTCCAGATAATCCAGAATATTTGCCATAACCGTCCCTCCGTTTCGTTTTGATGAGGGTATTATATCCGCTTGCACTGCGACTTACAAGGCGATATTTGTAAATTTCGTTCTAAGGCCCGCCGTCCCCTCATAGGATGAAGCATCACAACCGAGAGGTGGACGAGATGACAAATCAGACCCGAAATGACGTGCTTTTGGAGGGGATCCTCGTGGGTGCTCCGGAGCCATCCCATGAAAATCACGGCCAGCTTTTTTACCGTCAAATTCTGGAGGTCCCCCGGCTGTCCGGCACGGCGGACCGCCTGCCCCTGCTGGTGCGGCAGATGCAGCTGCCTCTGCTGAAGGAGGGGACATCCCTGCGGGTAGAGGGGCAGCTCCGCTCCTTTAACAACCGGTCCGGTCCCGGACGGCGTCTCGTGCTGACGGTGTACGCCCGGTCCCTTCAGCCGGGGCTGGGAGAGCCGGTCAACCGCATCCTGCTGGCCGGGACATTGTGCAAGCCGCCTATCTACCGGCGGACGCCGCTGGGCCGCAGCATCAGCGATCTGATCTTAGCCGTGCCCCGGAGCTACGGCCGGGCGGATTACCTGCCGGTGATCGCGTGGGGACAGGTGGCGTCACAGGTGTGTACCTTGGAGGCGGGAGCGCCCTTGTCCCTTGAGGGGCGGATCCAGAGCCGGGGGTATCGAAAGGTGACGGAAACCGGCCCGGAGGAGCGGACAGCCTACGAGGTGTCCGTCATGCGGCTGCTGGACCCGGAGGACGAACCATAAAAAACAGACGCCGCTTCATGCAGAAGCGGCGTCTGTTTTTCGCTGTTTTCTCAGTCGTTGGTGTAGTTGTCGAAATAGCCCTGAATGTAGACGATGGGGGTACCCTTGTCGCCGGAGCCGGAGGTCAGGTCGCACAGGGAGCCGATCAGGTCCGTCAGGCGGCGGGGGGTAGTGCCCTCGGAGACCATGTTGCCCACCAGAGAGCTGCCGTCCTTAGCGGCGATGCGGCCCTTGATGGCCTGCCGCAGCTCCTCGCCGTTCAGACCGGCGAAATCGTTGTCCGCCAGGTACTTCAGCTTCAGTTCGTTGGGCGTACCCTCCAGACCGGCGGTGTAGGCGGGGGACACCACGGGGTCTGCCAGCTCCCAGATCTTACCAACGGGGTCCTTGAAGGCACCGTCGCCGTAGACCATAACCTCCACATGCTTGCCGGTGGCGTCATACAGCTTCTTCTGAATGGCCTCCACCATGCTCTGGCAGTCGCGGGGGAACAGCTTCACCGTATCCTCGGTGGCCTTGTTGGTGCCCAGCAGGCCGTAGTTCTCGTTATAGCCGCTGCCGTTGACAGGGGCGGTGAGGATCTCGTCCAGAGAGAACACCTTTTCCGCACCGGCGGCGATCAGGCGGCGCTTGGTGCGCTTGCGGGTGTGGATGTCGCAGTTGATGACATTCTTGGTATAGGGCAGGATGGCCTTGGCGTCATTGGCGAAGATGACCTCCGCCTCCGCGCCGCAGTCCCGGATCAGGTCCATGTAGTAGGCCACATAGTCCACGCCAGTGAAGGGGTGCACGGTGTAGCCGAACAGCTCCCGGTATTTTTCCAGGGTCAGCACGTCCCGGTAGGGGTCCACGCCCTTTTCGTCCATCACATCCGGGTCGATCAGGTGGTTGCCCACTTCGTCGGAGGGATAGCTCAGCATGAGGACGATCTTCTTCGCACCCTTGGCAATGCCCCGCAGGCAGACGGCGAAACGGTTGCGGCTGAGGATGGGGAAAATAACGCCCACCGTTTCACCGCCCAGCTTTTCCTTCACGTCGGCGGCAATATCGTCCACGGAAGCGTAGTTGCCCTGAGCGCGGGCCACGATGGCCTCGGTCATAGCCACTACGTCCCGATCCCGGATGGCAAAGCCATCCTCCGGCTGGGCGGCAGCCTCCAAAACGGACTTGGTGACGATCTCCACCAGATCGTCGCCGCTGCGGATAATAGGCGCCCGGACGCCCCGGGAAACAGTACCGACCATACGGCTCATAAATAACTCCAATCCGCCGCCACATGGCGGCACACATGATTTTAGCTTCAAGCACAGGGCCTTTTGCCCCAGCTTATTCATTTTAACAGATAGGTTGACCTTTGTAAAATTAAAAAATGCACTTTCAGATATCAATTCTGCTTATATTTTTACCTATCGTATCTGTTGGTTTTATGATTCGCTATCCAAAAACTCGGTTCGGCCGTCGATCCGGTCGCCCTCTACCGTTAATATACCGTAGGTAGGCCGCAGGCCCTTGCCCACAGTTCCCGGATTCAGGAACAGTGTTCTGCCCCGCTTGTCCACCAAAGGCTTGTGGGTATGGCCAAACAGAAAGGCATCTAAATGGTCCTGCTCTGCCTTCAAGCCCGCCGTCAGCAGGGAGGTTTTCACGCCGCAGGTGTGGCCGTGGCAGATCAACACACGGCAGTCCCCTAAAAACAGCAGTTTTTCCGCCGGCTCCTCCGGACGGCAGTCACAATTTCCGGGAACGTGCTCCATGGGAATGTCCGGATACCGTTCCGCCAGCCGTTCCGCATCCCGCCAGCAGTCCCCCAGATGGAGGATCATGTCGGGCTTTTCCCGTTCAACCGCCTCCTCCATATTGGATATATTTCCGTGGGAATCCGAAAGCACCAGAATGTTCATGGCAGTCTCCTCTTGTGTGGCATATTCATAGTCAAAAACAGTATACCCTGTTTTTTTCGCCGGTGCAAGGGCCGTTGCGGAACCCGGTGAAGTATGCTATACTGCTGAGGAAAAAATCAGGACGCCGCAGAGCGGGAAAACGAGGTAATCATGGGACATTTCGATCATCTGAATGTGGCCTTCTTCACAAAAGCCGCTATTTACCCCGGCAGCATCGGCACCTTCCGCTACCGTTTTCAGCGGGAGGGCTGGACGGACGGAAAGGGCACTCTCACTGTCTGGGTCTACGAGAACACCAGCTTCGAGCTGGCCAAGGATGTGGAATCCCAGACCTTCCCGTGGACGGAGGAGGGCGTGGAGCAGGTGAAGGCGTGGCTGGAGGAAAAGTTGGCGGAACGGGGCAGCCAGCCCTATTCCATCCCCTACCCCGCCCCCAAAGCGGAATGATATGTACTGGAATGACCTGAACTCCCGGCTAAAGGCGGAATACGGCTGCAAGGTCTACAAGCTGGCCCTGTCCTCCGGGTGTTCCTGCCCCAACCGGGACGGGATGCTGGACACGCGCGGTTGCATTTTCTGCGACGGCGCAGGTGCGTTCGCGGAGGCCGGAGCCATCCCGGATCAGCTGGCCGCCGCCAGACTGCGGGTAGCCGCCAAGGCCGGGACCGATGCGAAATACATCGCCTACTTCCAGTCCTTTACCAACACATACGGGGACGCGGATCGCCTGCGGGCCTTGTATCAGGCGGCCATGGCACCGGAGGATGTGGTGATCTTATCTATCGCCACCCGGCCGGACTGTCTGGGGCCGGATATTCTGGGCCTATTGGAGGATCTGAATCGCGTCAAGCCGGTGTGGGTGGAGCTGGGCTTGCAGACGATCCACCCGGAAAGCGCCCGGTATCTCCGCCGGGGCTATGACCTGCCGGTATTCGACCGGGCGGTGAAGGACCTGAAAGCCATCGGCGTGACGGTTGTTGTCCATCAGATTTTAGGACTTCCCGGCGAAACACCGGAAATGATGGCGGAGACCGCCCGCTATATCGGTCAAAGCGGGGCGGAGGGCGTGAAACTCCATCTGCTCCACGTCCTCCGGAACACGGATCTGGCGGCGGAGTGGCAGGCAGGCCGGGTGCAGACGCTGGAATTGGAGGAATATATTTCCATTCTGGAGCTGTGCCTGCGGAATCTTCCGCCGGAGGCAGTCATTCACCGCCTCACCGGGGACGGCGCGAAGCGGGACCTGCTGGCTCCCTTGTGGAGCGGAGATAAAAAGCGGGTACTGAACGCCATCCATCAGGCGTTTCTGAGAGATGATTTGATTCAGGGCAGCGCTCTCTAAGTCAAAACCTCCGGCTAAGCCGGAGGCTTGAGTAAGCCCT
>OLSQ01002665.1_pt1 | contig 12659 bp, 9 predicted proteins | sample 1672561 | NCBI WGS metagenome assembly OLSQ01 (sample SAMEA3136699, study PRJEB25190) | human gut metagenome | biome: human gut; feature: human-associated habitat; material: faeces | place: Austria | collected 2013 | reverse complement strand
CGCGCGGCTGCGCAGCATGGCGGCGTCCACCGTGCCGCCGTCAAAATCCACCGGATCGGCGGCGAACAGATCCTCGCTGCCGCCGCTGCGCCGGTACAGATGGCGCAGCAGCGTATACAGCGCCGCGCTGAGGTACTCCCCGGCGGCGGTGATGGCCGCCCGGTCGCCGCACTTACCCAGCAGATCAAACAATACGCCGGTGGTGTTCACCACCAGCTTTTTCTGCAGCGTGGCCAGAATACTGCCCTTCAGCGTCCCCTTCTCGTCGCTGGCGTCGTACAGCTCCGCCGCCTCGATGATCGACCCATCCCGGCTGGAGCTGCGCCCCAGCAGAAAATCCGCCGACACGCGGTAGTAGTCGCACACCCGGCTGACGAAGGCCAGTCCCGGCTCGCGGATACCGTTTTCATAGTGGCTCAGCAGCGCCTGGCTCACGCCCAGCGCCGCCGCCGCCTTGCGCTGGCTCACGCCGGTCTCCTGCCGCAGCAGACTCAGCGTTCTGGAAAAATCAGTTGCCATTTCTCTCACCCTATCCTAATTTATATACAGCCCGTAAAGTATATCCTAAATTATACAAGTTGTAAATGCCCTTTTCCGCCGCGCCGCCGAAAAAAATTTGCGCGCCGCCGCCCGCCGTGCTACAATAGGGAAAACTTTCACGGAGGTGCGATATGGAAGAACTGAAGCTGTATGTGGTATACCACGCCAAGCCCGGCGGACGGGAGATGTTCGTCCGCACCCTGGTGGAGCAGGGTGTCCTCACCGCCATCCGCAATGAGCCCGGCTGTTTGGCCTACGACTACTACTTCTCCGCCCAGGATGAGAACGAGCTGCTGCTCATCGAGCGCTGGGAGAGCGCCGCCCACCAGCGCGTCCACATGGATCAGCCCCACATGGACGCGGTGCGGGCGGCCAAGGCCCAATATATCGACAGCACGGAGCTGGGCAAGTTCCGCCTGGAGGACTGACCATGCTGTTCGACACCCACGCCCACTACGACGACGAGGCCTTCGACCCGGACCGTGACGCGGTGCTGTCCGCCCTGCCGGCGCAGGGGGTGGGCCTTGTCCTGAACCCCGGCTGCGACCTGCCGTCCTCCCGCAAGGCGGTGGAGTACGCCCGGACATACCCCCACGTCTACGCGGCGGTGGGCATCCACCCGGAGAACTGCGCCGGCTTCGCCCCGGCGGACATAGAGGCCCTGCGTGCGCTGGCGCGCCAGCCCAAGGTGGTGGCCATCGGCGAGATCGGCCTGGACTACTACTGGGCGGAGAACCCGCCCCGTGACCTCCAGCAGCAGGTGTTCCGCGCCCAGCTGGCCCTGGCCCGTGAGCTGGACCTCCCCGTCATTGTCCACGACCGGGAGGCCCACGGCGACACCCTCGCCATCGTCTCCGAGTTCCCGGAGGTGCGGGGCGTGTTCCACTGCTTCTCCGGCAGCCCGGAAATGGCCCGGGAGCTGCTGCAGCGGGGCTGGTATTTGGGCTTTGACGGCCCTGTCACCTACAAAAACGCCCGCCGCGCCCCGGAGGTGGCCGCCGTCACGCCGCTGAACCGGATGCTCATCGAGACGGACAGCCCCTACATGACCCCCGTGCCCTACCGCGGCCAGCGCAACAGCTCCGCCTACGTCCATTTGGTGGCGGAGAAGCTGGCGGCGTGGAAGGACGTCTCCCCGGCGGAGCTGGCCCGCATTACCGCGGAAAACGGCCAGCGCCTGTTCCGCATCTCCTGACGGCACAAACAGACCCCCGGTGCTCCACCGGGGGTCTGTCACTTTGTGTGCGTATACGATTACTGCGCCTTTTCCAGCAGGCTTACCCGCTCCGCCATCTGACGCACCATGAGCTTGAGAAAACGCACCTCGTCCTCCAGCTCATCCACCCGTGCGCGGGGTATCAGCCTCTCCTGGATGTCCGCCGTGCCTTCTGCCAGCAGCTGAAGCTGCGGCTTGATCTGATTTTCCACGACAATGCTTATCTGCCGGGAGACAAGCTCCTCCAGCCTTTGCAGGTCCTTTTCGTCCAGCATGGCGTCGTCCTTCCTTTCGCAGCGGTCCTCGCTATTATACCGCCCGCACCGCGTGCCTGTCAACCGCCGTTTTCAGCACAACTTTGCCCCGGCGGGCACACTGTCGTCGATCAGCATCAGGTGCAGCTTTTCCTCGCCATGCTCTTTGTGGACGGCGGAGATCAGCATGCCGCAGCTGGGAATGTCCATCATCTTCCGGGGCGGCAGGTTCAGAATGGCGATGGCCGTCTTGCCCACCAGCTCCTCCGGCTCGTAGTAGTGGTGGATGCCGGACAGGATGATGCGGTCCGTGCCGCTGCCGTCGTCCAGGGTGAACTTCAGCAGCTTGTCGGACTTCTTCACCGCCTCGCAGGCTTTGATCTTCACCGCGCGGAAGTCAGACTTGAGGAATGTGTCGAAGTCCACCTCGTCCTCCACGTAGGGATCAAGCTCCACCTCGGGCAGCGCGGCCTTCCTCTGAGCCTCCTGCATGGCGTCCAGCTGGGCCATGGCGGCCTCCACGTCGATGCGGGGGAACAGGTTCTCGCCCTTGCTGATCACGGCGTCCGCGGGCAGCACGCCCCACTCCGCGGCCTTCTCCCAGGTGTGCAGCGCCTCGCCGATGCCCAGCTTGGCGAATATCTTATCACAGGTGTCCGGCATCACCGGCTGCAAAAGGGTGGTGCAGATGCGGACGCTCTCCAGCAGGTTATACAGCACCGTGGCCAGCCGGACGCGCTTGCTCTCGTCCTTGCCCAGCGCCCAGGGCGCGGTCTCGTCGATATACTTATTGGCCCGGTCGATGACCTTGAAGATCTCGTCCAACCCGTTCTGCAGCTGCAGCTTGTCCATCTCCGCCTCGTACCTGTCCCGCAGGGCGCACACGGCCTTTTTCAGCTCGCAGTCCTCCGGCGCGTCCTCCCGGTCGGCGGGCAGTCTGCCGCCGAAGTACTTCTCCACCATGCCGGTGGTGCGGCTCACCAGATTGCCCAGCTTGTTGGCCAGGTCGGTGTTGATGGTGCTGATGAGCAGCTCATTGCTGAAGTTGCCGTCCGAGCCGAAGGGGAACGTCCGCAGCAGGAAGAACCGCAGCGCGTCCACGCCGAACATCTCGGACAGGGCGTAGGGATCCACCACGTTGCCCTTGGACTTGCTCATCTTGCCGCCGTCGATGACCAGCCAGCCGTGTCCGTACACGTGCTTGGGCAGGGGCAGGCCCACACTCATCAGCATGGCGGGCCAAATGATGCTGTGGAAGCGCACGATCTCCTTGCCCACAATGTGGTAGTCGGCGGGCCAGTACTTGTCAAAGTCGTGATAGCGGTCGTTGTCCAGCCCCAGGGCGGTGCAGTAATTGAACAGTGCGTCCACCCACACGTACACCACATGGCCCGGGTCGAAATCCACGGGAATACCCCAGCTGAAGCTGGTGCGGGAGACGCACAGATCCTCCAGACCGGGCTTGATGAAGTTGTTCACCATCTCGTTGACGCGGGTGCGGGGCTGCAGGAAGTCCGTGTCCTCCAGCAGGTGCTGCACCTTGTCCGCGTACTTGCTCAGCCGGAAGAAGTAGGCCTCCTCCTCCGCGTCGTGTACCTCGCGGCCGCAGTCGGGGCACTTGCCGTCCACCAGCTGGCTCTCCGTCCAGAAGCTCTCGCAGGGCGTGCAGTATTTCCCCTTGTACGCGCCCTTATAAATATCGCCGTTATCGTACATCCTCCTGAAGATCTTCTGCACGGCGGCGCAGTGATAGTCGTCGGTGGTGCGGATGAACCGGTCGTTGGAGATGTTCATCAGCTTCCACAGGTCGAGAATGCCCTTTTCGCCCTCCACGATCTGATCCACGAACTGCTGGGGCGTCATGCCGGCCTCCTCGGCCTTCGTCTCGATCTTCTGACCGTGTTCATCCGTGCCGGTGAGGAACATCACATCGTAGCCCTGCAAACGCTTGTACCGGGCGATGGCATCGGTGGCCACGGTGCAGTAGCTGTGTCCGATGTGCAGCTTGTCCGAGGGATAGTAAATCGGCGTGGTGATATAAAACGTCTTTCTTTCCATGGGATACTCTCCTTTTCCGCCGTCCCGAATGGAAGGACGGCTCAGATTACATTATTTCATTGTAGTGCAGATGCCCCCGGTTTGTCAATGTTTTCGCCGCCGTCCCGGCAAAAAACAGCCGTTTCATAAAAAACCCCATTTACAGACGGAAAAAATGTTTGTATAATACAGGTTGGAAAATCGCTCCGGAGAAACGGAACAAAAAGTTTTAGGAGGAACAATATCGTGTCTTACAGAATTTTGGTCATCAACCCCGGCTCTACCTCCACCAAGATCGGCGTGTTTGAGGACGAGACGCTGCTTTTTGACAAGACCCTGCGCCACAGCGCGGAGGAGATCTCTCAGTTCAACACCATCCCCGCCCAGAAGGACTGGCGCCGTGACCTGGTCATGAGGGCGCTGCGCGAGGAGGGCTTCGACTCCCGCACCCTCAGCGCCGTCTCCGGCCGCGGCGGTCTGCTGCGTCCCATCCGCGGCGGCACGTATGCCGTCAACGACAATCTGGTGCGCGACTGCACCATCGGCGTCCAGGGCCAGCACGCCTCCAACCTGGGCGGCCTCATCGCCCGCGAGATCGGCGACGAGCTGGGCATTCCCTCCTATATCGTTGACCCCGTGGTGGTGGACGAGCTGGCGGATGTGGCCCGCTATGCCGGCCATCCCCTGTTCCAGCGCGTCAGCATCTTCCACGCCCTGAACCAGAAGGCTGTGGCCAAGCGCTTTGCCAAGGAGCACGGCAAGAAGTACGAGGATCTGAACCTCATCGTCTGCCACATGGGCGGCGGCTGCTCCATCGGCGCTCACGTCAAGGGCAGCGTGGTGGACACCCAGAACGCCCTGGACGGCGAAGGCCCGTTCTCTCCCGAGCGCTCCGGGACGCTGCCCACCGGCCAGCTGGTCAAGCTCTGCTGCTCCGGCAAGTACACCGAGGCCGAGCTGAACCGTATGCTCTCCGGCCGCGGCGGTCTGGTGGCCTACACCGGCTCTAACGATATGCGCTACCTGCTGGCCGAGGCTGAGCACGACAAGAAGATCGCCGGCGTGGTGGACGCCTTCCACTATCAGATCGGCAAGGAGATCGGCTCTATGGCCGCCGTCATGCACGGCAAGGTGGATCAGATCATCTTCACCGGCGGCATCGCCTACGGCAAGGAGACCATTGATGCCATCTCCGAGATGGTCAGCTGGATCGCCCCCATCACCGTCTATCCCGGCGAGGACGAGCTGCTGGCGCTGGCCCAGGGCGCGCTGCGCGTCCTCAAGGGCGAGGAGAAGGCCAAGGAGTACCGCCGTCCCCGTCCCGAGGACGACAACTGATCAGCAAAAGCATACAGAACGCCCGGCGGATCACCGCCGGGCGTTTGCCTTGGAAGAGAGGGCCGGCTTTCGCCGGATCAAAGCTCCTCGTGGGGACGCTGAAAGACGCGCGCCTCACGGGCTTGGGAACGGCCGGACAGGAGGGAGGCCGCCAGACCGAAGATAACAGCGGGGAGCAGCCAGCTCAGCCCCAGGTCGTACAGGGGCAGGTTGGCCATAAAGGGGATGTGGATGCCGTTGGCATTGAGGGTGCACAGCACGCTGGTCAGCAGCGCGCCGATGGCCGCGCCGCGGCTGACGCGGTCCGGCAGGCGGGGCGCCAGCAGGGAGATGAAGATCAGCACCAGCGTGGGGGGATAGATCACGTCCAGCACGGGGGCGGCCACGGCCACGATGCGGTCCAGACCCAGGTTGGACACCACGGCACTGAACACGCAGATGGCGATGACGAACACCTTGTAGCTCACCTTGCCGCGGCACAGCTCGGCGAAGTAAGCGGCGGCGGAGCTGGTCAGGGCGATGGCGGTGGTGACACAGGCCAGACCCACCACCACGCCGAACAGGATCACGCCCACCTTGCCCATCAGCGCCTCCACCAGCGCCATGATGAGCTGGGCGCGTCCGATGTCGCTGGTGTACTGGGCGGACACGGTAGCCCCCAGATAGGCCAGTCCCATGTAGACGCACAGCAGGAGCACGCCGGCCAGCACGGCGGCGCCGCCCACCACGCGGAACTGCTTCCTGCCGCTGTCATAGCCCTTGGCGGTGACGCTCTGCAGCACGATGATGCCGAAGGGCAGCGCCGCCAGCGCGTCCATGGTCTGATAGCCGGCCTTGATGCCGGTAACGGCGGCGTTGGCGATCTGGGGCAGGGCGGCGATCTCGCCCAGCGGCGTCACGATGCCCTTGATGATGATGGCAAACAGACCCACTAACAGCAGCGGCGTCAGCACCTTGCCCACGATGTCCACCACGGCGGACTCCTTGATGCACAGCGCCAGGATCAGCGCGAAGAACAGAACGGAAAACAGCACCGGGGACACGCCGGAGAGATTGGGGGAAATGGCCATCTCAAACGTGGTGGCGGAGGTGCGGGGGATGGCCACCATCGGCCCGATGCACAGGATGATGGCGCACATCAGGATCTCTGCGGGGATCTTGCCCAGCCGGAGCGTCACCGCTTCACTGCTGCCCACCCGCAGCAGGGCGAACACGCCCAGCAGCGCCAGACCGATGTCCGCGATGAAATAGGCGGAGAAGCCCAGCAGCCACTGCGGGCCGGACTCCATGCCCAGATACGGCGGGAAGATCACGTTGCCCGCGCCGAAAAACATGGAAAACAGCGCAAAGCCGACGACAATGATGTCCCGGACGGTGTTGTTACTCTTCTGCATACTTCCTTTTCTCCTCTTTTGCCCGATTTTGTTCCAAATTTTGCTGAACACTGGTCATGCAAATCATGCATATAGGGTAACATTTTTTTCATGACAAGTGAAATGAGCGCTGTTGATGGGGACATTAAAAAAATTCATGGGGCAAAGAATTTCGCAAAAGCCAGGAAATAATTGGCAGATAATTAACAAAAACCGCGTTGAAAAAGCCTCCGTATTGTGATATATTGAAAATTAGACCCAAAAGAATTGTGCAAAATGTCAAAAGCGAGGTTACTATGGATGATAATAAGCTGCGAGCGCTATTGACAGCCGTCCAGTGCGGCAGTTTCGGAAAGGCCGCCGCGCAGCTGGGCTATACCCAGTCTGCCATGACCCATCTGGTCAGCAAGCTGGAGACGGAGCTGGGCTGCACGCTGCTGCTGCGCAGCAGCAAGGGCGTCCGCCTGTCGGAGGAGGGGGAGCATCTGCTGCCCTATATTCAGAGCGTCATCGACGCCTGCGCCGCGCTGCGGCAGGAGGCGGAGGGCCAGGGCCGGGTCTACGGCCGGGCGCTGCGCATCGGCTGCTTTGCCAGCATCGCCCGGGCACGGCTGCCGGAGCTGCTGCGTAAATTCCGCAAGCAGCACCCGGAGATCAAGGTGGACGTGCTGGTGCAGGGCAACGAGCTGGCCGACGCGCTGGAGGAGGACCGCATCCAGCTGGCCATCGTGGACGAGGCCTGCGCCCGTGGCTTTCAGTGGACGCCGCTGACGGACGCCCCGCTGGTGGCGGTGACACCGCCGGACTTCCCCTGGACGGAGGATACCATCCCCCTGGCCCGGCTGCTGCAGGAGCCGTTCCTCTCCAGCCCGGAGCAGTATGTGGAGCAGTACCTGCCCCCGGAGGTGCCGCGCCTGGAGGTCACCGCCTCCGACGACGGGGCGATCCTGTCCATGGTGGCGGCGGGGCTGGGCGTGTCGGTGCTGTCCGCGTTTTCGCTGGCGGGCTACGAGAACCGCGTCAAGGTCATCCCTCTGACCCAGCCCCTGTCCCGGCGGCTGGGCGTGGCGGTGAAGTCCATGCCGGCGGCCAACTCCTCAGCCCGGCTGTTCCTGTCATTCCTGAAGCACCAGTACTCCAACGCCCCTGTATCATGATCAGCGTATAAAAGAAGGACCGCCCCTCGGCGGTCCTTCTTTTATGTTCTCTCAGGAGCTCAGCACTTCTCGAACACCACGGCAGTACCCATACCGCCGCCGATGCACAGGGTGGCCAGACCCTTCTTGGCCTCGGGGCGCTTCTGCATCTCGTGCAGCAGGGTGACGATAATACGTGCACCGGAAGCACCCACGGGGTGACCCAGGGCGATGGCGCCGCCGTTGACGTTGACCTTGCTCATGTCGAAGTGCAGCTCGCGGGCCACAGCGATGGACTGGGCAGCGAACGCCTCGTTGGCCTCGATCAGGTCGATGTCGTCAATGGTCACGCCGGCCTTCTTCATAGCGTTGCGGCAGGCCACCACAGGACCGACGCCCATGATCTTGGGATCAACGCCGCCCTGGCCCCAGCCGATCAGCTTGGCCATGGGCTTCAGACCGTACTTCTTCACAGCCTCGCCGGAGGCCAGCACCATAGCGGCAGCGCCGTCGTTGATGCCGGAGGCGTTGGCGGCGGTCACGCGCTGCGTGCCCTTGTCAGCGGCGTCCTGATAGCCGGTGGGCTCAAAGGTGTTGACCACAACGGGGTTGGGGGACTCGGCGCTCAGGGGGAACGCACCCTTCAGCTTGGCGATGCTCTCCGCGGTCACGCCGGCCTTGGGATACTCGTCCTTGGCGAAGGGCACCATGTCCTTCTTCACCTTGACCATCACGGGAACGATCTCATCGTCGAAGCGGCCGGCGGCCTGGGCGGCCTCAGCCTTCTGCTGGGAAGCGGCGGCAAAGGCGTCCTGCTCGGCACGGGTGATGCCCCACAGGTCGTTGATGTTCTCGGCGGTAGTGCCCATGTGGTAGTTGTTGTACGCATCCCACAGGCCGTCCTTGATCATGGTGTCCACCAGCTTCTTGTCGCCCATGCGGGCGCCCCAGCGGGCGTCCATGGAGGCGAAGGGAGCGGCGCTCATGTTCTCCGTGCCGCCGCAGACGACGATGTCGCTGTCACCGGCCAGAATGGAACGGGCGGCCTCGATGAGGGACTTCATGCCGGAGCCGCAGACCATACCCACGGTGTAGGCAGGGGTGGAGTAGGGAATACCGGCCTTTACGGAGACCTGGCGGGCCACGTTCTGGCCCTGAGCCGCGGTCAGGATGCAGCCGAACATCAGCTCGTCCACGTTCTCAGGCGCGACATTGGCGCGCTTCAGCGCCTCCTTGACCACCACAGCGCCCAGGTCGGCGGCGGGGGTGTTCTTCAGAGAGCCGCCAAAAGAGCCGATGGCGGTACGGCAGCAGTTGACAAGATACAGGTCCTTCATGAAAGTTACCTCCTATAAAATGTTGAAATGATTATACACCATGCGGGGAAGTCTGTCTATCGCCATGATAGTCAATTTTTTAACAATAGTCAACCGTGTTTTTTGTCACCGCGTAAAAATCGTGAAAATTGTCAGACCTCTCCGCCGCTTTTCAGTCATTTTGACGAAGCTCAACCGGCGGTATCGCCGCTCTCCGCCTCCAGCGCCGCCCGGAGCTGGGTCAGCTTTTCATAGAACGCGCCGGTGTCGATGGTGTCATACAGCTTGGTGTTCACCACCACCACGGCATCCTGCACCCGCTGCTCCCACAGCACGTCAAAATACGTCTGGGCCACGGCGCTCATGTCCGTCTCCGTCCGCATCACCACATAGCACGTCCCGTCCTCATAGGGATCGATCACGGCGTCCATGCCGCCCTCCTCCAGCGCCGCGATGGCATCGCTGAGGGGATCGTCCTCCACGGCGGCCAGCGTCACGGCGGAGCCGGCCTCCTGGCCCAGCTCCTCGCAGATGGCGGCGTACTCGCCCTCCTTGTCCTCCGCCGCCTGCCAGCGCGCCAGCAGGTCGGCGGCCACGCCCTCGGCATCATCGTCGTCGGTGACGGTCACCGCGTACACGCTCATGTAGCCCTGGGCCGCGGCGTAGTCCGCCAGCGATGCCTCGTCGGGATACAGCCCGCTGCCCGGGGTACAGAACGCTTCATACAGGTTGCGGTACAGATACTGCCCCGTCTGGATCATGTCCCAGGCCGCTTCGCTGACGCCCATCACCGCCAGCCGCTGCAGAAATGACTCCTCGCTGCCGTAGTACGTCACATACTGCTGCCGCTGGGCCTCCATCTCCGCCTTGTCCGCGTCAGTCAGCCCGATCCCGGCCTCTTCGGCCCAGGCCCGCACCACCGCGTGCTGCTTCACCGCCTCCATGGCGTCCGCCTTGGCGTATGCGCCGAAGGTCATGTCCTCCGTCACGGCGGCATCCCAGTCCAGACCCTCCACCTGTCCGGCCAGATAGTCGCAGTCCTGGGCCAGCCAGTACAGATACTCCTCCGCCGTCACGGTCTGCCCGTCGATGCGCAGCAGCTCCCCGTCCGGGTGCAGGCCGCTGGCCTGATACAGCAGCCCGTCGGTGCGCTTGCCGTTTTTCATGCCGCCGGTGAGGGCGAACGCGCCCACCAGCACCGCGGACGCGATCACGCCCGCCAAAAATCTGATCCAGTTACTTTTCATGTGTCGTCTCCTCCGTCCGGGCCGCGGCCCTGTTCTCTTCCTGCTGCAAACGCAGCGCCTCCACCAGCCCTCCGGCGGCGGCCAGCGCCTCCTCCTTGGGCTGCATATACAGCGTCAGCTTCGGCACAGCTCCGGCGGACAGCTGTGCGCGGCTTCGGTAGCCCGCCATGGTGCACACCGCCAGCAGCGATGCCGCGTCCATGTGCGGGTCGAAGCTGAACACCAGCTGCCGCCCCTTCTGTGTAATATCGGTGACGCCCGCTGCCATGGCCGCCGCCCGCAGCAGCGCCACCTGCAGAAGCGCCGTCACCGGCCCGGGCACGTCGCCGTACCGGTCCAGCAGCTCGTCGGTCAGCTCGCTCTCGTCCTCCGCCGTCCGCAGCGCGGCGATGCGCCGGTACAGGTCCATCCGTTGCTCCGGCGCGGGCACATAGCTCTCCGGGATGTAGGCCGCCACCGTCAGGTCCGCCGAGCACTCCACCCGGGCGGGCACGGCCTTGCCCTGCTGCTCCAGCACCGCGTCGTTCAGCAGCTTCAGATACATGTCGTAGCCCACGGACATCATATATCCCGACTGCTCCGGCCCAAGCAGGTTGCCCGCGCCCCGTATCTCCAGGTCGCGCATGGCGATCTTGAACCCGGAGCCGAACTCCACATATTCCCGTATGGCCGTCAGCCGCTTGGCCGCCACCTCCGTCAGCACCTTTCCGGTACGGTACGTCAGATAGGCGTAAGCCCGCCGTGCGCTGCGCCCGATACGTCCCCGTATTTGGTGCAGCTGGCTCAGACCCATGTTGTCCGCGTCCTCGATGATCAGCGTGTTCACGTTGGGGATGTCGATGCCCGTCTCGATGATGGTGGTGCACACCAGCACGTCGATGTCGCCCTCGGCCATCCGTCCCATGACCCGGCTCAGCTCGCCCTCGGACATCTTTCCGTGGGCCGTCTCCACCACCGCGCCATCGCCCAGCAGCTCCCGCAGCCGCCGGGCCGTGGTGTCGATGGTCTCCACCCGGTTGTGCAGGTAATAGGCCTGCCCGCCCCGGTCCAGCTCCCGCCGCAGCGCCTCCGCCACGATGCCCCAGTCGTGCTCCAGCACGTAGGTCTGCACCGGCTGCCGGTCCTGGGGCGGCTGCTCGATGGTGCTCATGTCGCGGATACCGCTCAGGGCCATGTTCAGCGTCCGGGGGATGGGCGTGGCGCTGAGGGTCAGCGTGTCCACCTGCTTTGTCCGCTCCCGGAGCTTTTCCTTGTGGGTCACGCCGAAGCGCTGCTCCTCGTCGATGATCAGCAGTCCCAGATCCCTGAACTCCAGATCCTTGCTCAGCAGCTTGTGGGTGCCGATGAGCAGGTCCACCCGGCCCTCCTTCACCCGCTGCAATATCTCCTTCTCCTGCTTGGGTGTGCGGAAGCGGGACAGCACCTCCACCGTCACCGGAAAGGCCCGAAACCGCGCCGCTGCCGTGGCATAGTGCTGCTGTGCCAGCACGGTGGTGGGCACGAGGATCGCCGCCTGCTTGCCGTCCAGAATACACTTCATGGCCGCCCGCAGGGCCACCTCCGTCTTGCCGTAGCCCACGTCGCCGCACAGCAGGCGGTCCATAGGCACAGGCTTCTCCATATCCCGCTTGATGTCCCGTACGGCCGCAAGCTGATCCTCCGTCTCCGTGTAGTCGAAGGCGTCCTCAAACTCCTGCTGCCACGGGCTGTCCGGGGAGAAGGCGTGTCCTCCCAGCCGCTGCCGCTGGGCATACAGCCGGATCAGCCCCTCCGCCAGGTCCTTGGCCGCGGCCTTGGCCCGGCGGGTGGTCTTGGCCCACTGGTCGCCGGACAGCTTGTTCAGCCGCGCCTTCTCCGTCTCCTCGCCGCCGCCGATGTACTTGCTCACCAGATCCAGCGATGTGGCGGGGACGTACAGGCAGTCACTTCCCGCGTAGTTGATCTTGATGTAGTCCTTCTCCACGCCGTCCACCGGCAGCCGGATCATCCCGGCGAACCGTCCGATGCCGTGGTGTACGTGTACCACCAGGTCGCCCACCGACAGGTCGGCGTAGCTCATCAGCCTTTGCCTGCTGTCGCTCCTGGCCGCTTTGGGCTTCGTCTTTTTGCCGGAGAGACTGCGGGTCAGCTGGCCCTCCGTCAGCACCGCCAGCTTCAGCGCCGGCCACTCGCTGCCGGCGCTCAGCGCCCCCAGCGCAATGA
>OLSQ01002661.1_pt1 | contig 12669 bp, 9 predicted proteins | sample 1672561 | NCBI WGS metagenome assembly OLSQ01 (sample SAMEA3136699, study PRJEB25190) | human gut metagenome | biome: human gut; feature: human-associated habitat; material: faeces | place: Austria | collected 2013 | reverse complement strand
CATCTGTCTACCACTACAAAAATCGAAAACCAATAACGTTCAACATACACACCTTTCTGTTTGGAAATTCGTTTTTCGTACCTCTATCTTTCTTTATATTTTTATGAATACTTAATACATTTCCGTCATACAATTAAAATTTACACAGTTGCATGTGTAGATCTATTATCTGCTCCTTCATGGCTTTTCTGGAACAGTTTCTTAAAACAGGAAACTGCAACCATAAGTCCAAGTGCCATCAGAAGTAAAGCGACGATCAACTGTAATCCATCAATCATAAATACGAATCCACCTGTTACAAAGATCTTTGTAAAGATTCCGATCACGGCCTGTACAAGGGCTGTAAATGTTACAACTAACATGATGCACATAGGTGCGTATAACATCCATCCTTTTCTTCCTGTTGTTAATAAGAAGACAGATAATGCGATCAATACCAAAGATGCTAATAACTGGTTTGCGGCTCCGAATAATGGCCAGATGTTGTTGTATCCACCTAAGCATAATAAGAATCCGAAGAATAATGTGATAACAGTTGAGAAATATTTGTTTGTAAATAGTTTTCTTACCCCTGTAAGATCAGAGCCATCAGCAGCTTCTCCCATGAATAATTCCTGGAATGACATACGTCCGATTCTTGCTACAGAGTCAAGGGATGTTAATGCAAGTGCAGAAACACACATTGTCATAAAGCAAGTAGCTACATGTTTAGGGATTCCAAGTAGTGTTAAGAATCCAGCTACATTTCCTGAGAAGATCTGGAATGGTGTTCCTTCAGGCATTTTACCACCGACAGCTGCTGCACCGACAACAACTAAGGCGATAACACCTAATAAAGATTCTACCATCATAGATCCATATCCAACACAAAGCATGTCTTTTTCATTGCTGACTGTTTTAGATGATGTTCCGGAAGATACCAAACTGTGGAATCCTGAAACAGCACCACAGGCGATCGTGATAAATAATGTAGGGAATAAGCTTTTTCCACCAACATTAAATCCGCTGAATGCTGGTAAGTTCATTGCTGGATGGGCAACAAATACACCAAGAACAGCACCGATGATCATTCCGACTAATAAGAAGGTACTTAAATAGTCACGAGGCTGCATCATTAGCCACATTGGCATAACAGATGCAAGGAATAAGTAAACCATAACGACTGCGATCCAAGTATTTTTTGTAAAATATAATGGGAAGGCAATACCAACGGCTAACATAACGATCAGTAATACAAGTCCTGCAACAAATTCTACTTTCTGGTTTGGTTTTACATATTTTGTGAATAATCCGAAAACAACAGCTCCTAAGATAAATAACATAGAGATAGAAGCAGCGGCAGCGTTTGGTGAACTTTTAGCACCAGTTACTGTAAATCCGTTAAAGGTTCCGGCAACCATATCTGTGAAAGCTGCGATTACAAGTAAAGTAAATAACCAGGAGAACAGAAGAAATAATTTTCTTCCTGTTTTACCAATGTATTTCTCAATCAGGACACCCATGGATTTTCCTTCGTTCTTTACAGAAGCGTAAAGAGCTGTAAAATCCTGAACGGCTCCGAAGAAGATACCACCGATCAACAGCCAGAGAAGAACTGGCAGCCATCCAAACATTGCGGCGATGATTGGTCCGGTAACAGGACCTGCACCTGCGATGGATGAAAATTGATGGGAAAATACAACGGCTTTTGGTGTCGGGATGTAATCTTCACCATCTTCGTGTGTGTAAGCTGGGGTTTTCGCTTTAGGATCGATTCCCCATGTCTTAGCTAACCAGCGTCCGTAAAGGGCATAACCAGCAACTAATACGACGATTGCGATTGCTACGATTGTTAAGCTATTCATTCTTAATCACTCCTCTTAAAATAAACTCTATCATAAAATAAAATGTATTCAAAACACAGGATACAATAAAAATGAGTAAAAAAAATCTCCTGAAATGCCTGCTCAGCATTTCAGAAGACGAATATTCTCCGCGGTACCACTTCTTTTTATTACTCAAATCGTAATCCCTTAGTCACATCATTTAATGTGCTCCTTGATAACGGAAGGATTCCGGTCGCACTTACTAATGAATCATCATGTTCAGCTGACTGCTCGCAGGGGATATGGATATAAGTTCTTTATTGCCTCACAGCAACCGGCAACTCTCTGAAAAAGAATTCAAATATCAATGTGTCCTGCTCATTGCATTCTGTATTTCGTTGCACTCATAATAGTCCTATAAAAAAAGAATGTCAAGAGAAAATAATGTTCTATTTTTGATACAATCAAGCCATTAAGGCTTTGCTTACTTCCTTAAGATTCATACCGTTAGAGCCTTTGATCAGTACGACATCGTTCTTTTTTAAGTAAGTTTCAAGGAAAGCGATCAGTTCTCCGTTAGAAGAAAATGCACGGGTATGAAGAGAAGGATTTTCCTTCCATGCTTCCTCAATATAATGTCTGGAAAGTTCACCAGTGATAAAGAGATCTGTCACTTTTGTTGTAGCGATAAAACGTCCCACTTCTTTGTGGTATTCCGGTGAATCTGGTCCAAGTTCTAACATGTCAGATAAGACAGCGATCTTTCTTCCACGAGTCTTAAATTCAGATAAAATACTTAAACTTGCTTTCATGGAATCTGGGCTTGCATTATACGCATCATCGATCAGAATATAGTCGTTAACGTGGATAATATTCTGTCGCTGACCAGAAAATGTGGATAACTGTGCCTTGATCGCACTCATTGGAACATCATAGCGGAGTCCGATCGCAATGGCGGCTAATGCATTGGATACATTATGCTTTCCAAGTACATTTAAAGTGATAGGTTCTTTCATATCACCATAGTGGAATTCAAATAAAGTCTGTCCACCTTTTTCACGGATTTTTTCTGCACGGTAAGTACAATCCTCTGCGAAACCGTAAAATTCATATGGTTTTTTGACATAATCGATATGTTTACGGATCATATCATTATCTCCATTTAAGAATAGGACACCATCTTCAGGCAGACCATTCTGGATATCTAATTTTTCGATACAGATATTGTCTCGGGAACCCATCATCTCAATGTGTGAAACACCAACATTTGTGACAACACCAACGTTTGGATGGATGATATTACCAAGAGTTGTGATCTGTCCCTTTTCACTCATTCCCATCTCAAGAACACCGATTTCATCTTCGGATGTCAGATGATCTAATGTTAATGGAACACCAACCTGACTGTTTTGATTGCCAATCGTTTCAAATACTTTGTATTTGCCCTTTAAAACATGTGCGATCATCTCGCGGGTTGTTGTTTTACCAACACTTCCAGTAACGCCGATGATCGGAAGAGACATTTTATTTCTGTAATAGGCAGCAATCTGCTGCATGGCTGTCAAAGTATCAGGAACTTTGATGTATGGAGCATTTCCTGAAGCTTCTGTATGTTCTTGTGTTAAGCAGGCACCGCCTTCTTTTAATGCATTAGGAATAAAAATATGGGCATCAACACGTTCTCCGATGATCGGTACAAATAAAGTGTTAGGACCGATCTCCATAGAATTCGTACTTAAGTGGTCAATCTTCATGGAAGGATCACCACATAAAAGTGTTCCGTCTGTTGCTTCTAAAATGTCTTGAATTGTTATATTCTCCATAGAAAACCTCGTTTCTTTCACTGTTAGATTTCAGCATAGGTGTGATTGATGATAACGGTTTAAAAAATTTATGCTGTTATCTACAGATTATAGCATAAAATGAAGTTGTATGATAAAATGATAGCCAGAAAATACAAAAAACATATTAGAAAAGAGGGTTCATGAGTTTTACACATTTACATGTCCATACAGAATACAGTCTGCTGGATGGTTCCAGTAAGATCAAGGAGCTAGTTCATCAGGCAAAAGAGCTTGGCATGGACAGCATTGCGATCACCGATCATGGAGCGATGTACGGAGTGATCGATTTTTACAGGGCAGCGAAAGCAGAAGGAATCAAACCGATCATTGGATGCGAGATTTATGTAACAACTGGTTCGAGATTCGATAAAGAAGCCAGTCAGGGAGATAAAAGATACTATCACCTGGTACTTCTTGCCCAAAATGACACGGGTTACCATAACTTGATGAAGATCGTTTCCAGGGGGTTTACCGAAGGATTTTATTACAAGCCACGAGTAGATTATGAAGTTCTGGAAGAATACAAGGAAGGTCTGATCGCATTAAGTGCATGTCTTGCTGGGGAAGTTGCAACTTATATCCGTGAAAATAACTACGAAAAAGCAAAGAATACGGCGTTGAGATTACAGGATCTTTTTGGAAAAGACAATTTCTTCCTGGAACTGCAAGATCACGGAATTCCAGATCAGACAAAAGTAAACACGGCACTGCTTAAGATGTCAAAAGAGACAGGAATTGATCTGGTTGCTACAAATGATATTCATTATACATTTAAAGAAGATGCCGAGGCACATGATATCCTGCTTTGTATCCAGACGGGGAAGAAAGTGCAGGATGAAGACCGTATGCGTTATGAAGGAGGTCAGTATTATTTAAAATCTCCGGAAGAAATGCAGAGATTGTTCCCATATGCAAGAGAAGCGATCGAGAATACAGGCAAGATTGCCAAACGTTGTAATGTTGAAATCGTATTTGGAGAACAAAAAGTGCCAGAATACGATGTGCCAGAAGGATACACTGCAGTTACGTATCTGAACCATTTATGCGAAGAAGGCTTAAAACGTCGTTATCCGAATATTACAAAAGAATTAAGAGAGCGGCTGGATTATGAATTGAAAACTATTGAAAATATGGGATATGTTGATTATTTTCTGATCGTATGGGATTTCATTCATTATGCAAAAGAACATGGAATCGCAGTGGGACCTGGTCGTGGTTCCGCAGCCGGAAGTATCGTTTCTTACTGTTTGGAGATCACAGATATCGATCCGATCCGGTATCAGCTGCTGTTTGAACGTTTTTTAAATCCAGAACGTGTATCCATGCCCGATATCGACGTGGATTTCTGTTATGAGAGAAGACAGGAAGTCATTGATTATGTTGTAAGAAAATACGGGAAAGATCAAGTAGTACAGATCATCACTTTTGGAACTATGGCTGCAAGAGCCGTGATCCGTGATGTCGGAAGAGTTTTGGATATTCCATATGCAAAAGTAGATGGAATATCAAAGATGGTTCCAAATGAATTAAATATTACGATCGATAAAGCATTAAAGATCAGCAAGGACTTGAGAAATGCTTATGAGCAGGACGAAGAAACACATTATCTGATCGATATGTCGAAGAGACTAGAAGGACTTCCAAGACATGCTTCCATGCATGCAGCTGGAGTCGTGATCGGTAAGACAGCGATTGATGAATATGTGCCATTAGCAACAGGTGCAGATAACGCAGCTGTTACTCAGTTTACGATGACAACGATCGAAGAACTTGGTCTGTTGAAGATGGACTTTTTGGGACTTCGTACATTAACAGTCATTCAGGATGCAGAGAAAATGGTGCGAAGAAAAGTGCCGGATTTTGATATCACGAAAATTGATCCGACAGACAAAGAAGTTTATGAGATGATCGGAAATGGTCATACAGAAGGTGTGTTTCAGTTGGAAAGTTCAGGAATGAAGTCATTTATGAAAGAACTAAAACCACAGAATATGGAAGATATCATTGCTGGAATTTCTTTGTATCGACCGGGACCAATGGACTTTATTCCACGATACATTGAGGGAAAGAATCATCAGGAAAGTATACATTATGAATGTGAACAGATGGAAGAGATTCTGGAGCCAACCTATGGATGTATCGTTTATCAGGAACAGGTTATGCAGATCGTTATGAAACTAGCCGGATATACGCTTGGACGAAGTGACCTTGTACGTCGTGCGATGTCCAAGAAAAAAGGCGATGTCATGATCAAAGAACGACAGAATTTCGTTTATGGAAATGAAGAAGAAGGAATTCCAGGATGTATCAATAACGGTATTGATGAAAAGACAGCGAACCAGATCTGGGATGAGATGTTAGACTTTGCAAAATATGCATTTAACAAATCTCATGCGGCAGCATATGCAGTAGTTGCCTATCGTACAGCCTATTTAAGATGCCATTATCCAGTAGAATTTATGGCAGCCTTGTTAACCTCTGTTCTTGGAAATACAAACAAGATTTCAGAATACAGTTATGCCTGCAAGAAATTAGGAATTAAGATTTTGCCACCAGATATTAACTATGGAGAGGGTGCGTTCTCTGTAGACCATGGAAATATCCGCTATGGACTGACTGCGATCAAGAGTCTGGGGCGGCCAGTCATTGAAGCGATCATAAGAGAACGAAATTTAAATGGACCATACAGAGATTTTAAAGATCTCGTGGAACGATTATCAAGCAAAGAGATCAATAAACGAACTGTAGAAAATCTGATCAAATCGGGAGCTTTAGATTGTTTTCATGTAACAAGAAAGCAGCAGATGATCGTCTACGCCAGTGTGATCGATAGTATCCAGAAAGAACGGAAAAATGAGATCGCAGGACAGATGAGTCTGATGGATCTTCTTGGAGAAGAAGACCAGCAGTCTTTTCAGATTTCCTATCCAGATGTTGGGGAATATGAGAAAGAGCAGAAACTTGCCATGGAAAAGGAAGTGCTTGGGATCTACGTCAGTGGACATCCTTTAGAGGATGATGTAGAACGCCTTGAACGAAGTGTAACAGCACATACTTCTGATTTTGTGATCGATGAAGAAACAGGAAAGACAAAGATTCACGATCGGGAAAGCTGTATCATTGGCGGTTTGATCAGTGAGATGAGTGTGAAACTTACGAAGAAGAATCAGAATATGGCATTTATCACACTGGAAGACTTAAGAGGAACCGTGGAAGTTGTCGTATTTCCAAGACAGTATGCGACATATCAGTCTCTTTTAAGAGAAGATGCCAAAGTATTTATCAAAGGAACAACACAGATTTCTGAAGAAGAAAGCAAAGTCATATGTAATCAGATCATCAGTTTTGAGGATAGCAGACAGGAATTATGGGTACAATTTGCGGATAAAGAAGCATTTTTTAAAGAAGAGGATGCATTAAAAGGTATTTTAACTTCCTATCCCGGTAAAAATCCAGTGGTGATCTATTGTAAAACAGAACGTGCTGTGAACCGTCTAGGGAGAGATTATATGGTTTCTGGTGACGAGAATTTATTATTTGATCTCGAAAAACGATATGGAAAAGAAAATATTCGGGTTAGATCGTTAGGAATATAACAAAGACTATTGAAAAATTTCTTTAAATGGATTAGAATAAAAGCCAAGTTAAGAATTGTATGGATTAATAATTGGAGGATATTGCAAATGGGAAAACCAAACATTAAAACAATTGGAGTTTTAACAAGTGGTGGAGATGCACCTGCTATGAACGCAGCAGTGCGTGCCGTAGCCAGAATTGGTAAAGAAAGAGGATTAAAAGTTAAGGGAATCCGTAAAGGTTACAATGGACTGTTAAACGAAGACATCATCGATTTAACACCAACAGAAACAGCCGATACGATCTTCCGTGGAGGTACAATCCTTTTCACAGCCAGATGTGAAGAATTTAAGACAGAAGAAGGTCAGAAACGTGGTGCTGAGATCTGTAAAGCACATGGAATCGACGGACTGGTAGTTATTGGTGGAGACGGTTCTTTCCAGGGAGCTAAGAAGTTAGCAGCACTTGGAATCAATACGATCGGTGTTCCAGGAACGATCGACTTAGATATCGCATGTACAGAATATACGATCGGATTCGATACAGCTGTTAACACAGCGATGGAAGCGATCGACAAGATCCGTGATACATCAACATCTCATGAAAGATGTAGTATCGTAGAGGTTATGGGACGTGGAGCTGGATATATCGCATTATGGTGTGGTATGGCAACAGGAGCAGAAGATATCCTGATCCCAGAAAGCTTTGATGGAAACCTTCCTAAAGTAGAACAGCAGATCATCGAACATTTACTTCGTAACAGAGCAAAAGGTAAGACACATCATATGGTAATCAATGCCGAAGGTGTTGGACATTCTTACAGTATGGCGAAGAGAATCGAATCTGCAACAGGTATTGAAACACGTGCTACGATCCTTGGACATATGCAGCGTGGTGGAAGCCCAACAGCAAAAGACCGTGTATACGCTTCTATGATGGGTGCTTACGCAGTTGACTTATTATGTGCAGGAAAGACAAACCGTGTTGTTGGATACCAGAACGGAAGATTCATGGATATGGACATTGACGAAGGACTCGCAATGACAAAAGATATCGATGAATATCAGCTTCAGATCGCACATTTATTAGGAAAATAAATAAAACATGATCTTAGAGGAATCCTGTTTATCTAGGATTCCTCTATTTCTCTATATAGGAGCATTATTTTATGAAAGAATTACGACCAGTACAGGTCATATTGCTTGGATTTTTAATTACAATATTTGCAGGATCGATACTGCTTGCACTGCCGATCGCAACACAAAGCGGGCAGGCAACGCCTTATATTGATGCATTATTTACAGCAACAACATCTGTGTGTGTGACGGGTTTGATCGTTGAGACAACAATGACACATTGGAGTATATTTGGGCAGGCAGTGATCATATTGCTTGTACAGATCGGAGGACTTGGTGTCATTACGATCACAACAGGAATGTTTTTTATGCTTCGAAAGAGGATCACTCTTGGAAATAGAATGTTGATTCAGGAGTCTATGGGTCTTAATACAATGACAGGTTTAGTTCCATTAGTTAAGAAGATTCTGATCGGGACAGGGATCATAGAAGGAATTGGAGCAGTTCTTTATGCGACTCAGTATGTGCCGGAATTTGGCATTGGATATGGAGTATGGGCAGCAATCTTTAATTCAATCTCGGCATTTTGTAATGCAGGAATGGATATTGTAAGAGACGACAGTCTGCGAAGCTATGTGACGAATCCAGTTATGAATTTTACGACAATGGGGCTGATCATCCTGGGAGGTCTTGGATTTGTTGTATGGAAAGATCTTTGGCAGGGATTCAAAAAGATCGTAAAAGATAAAGTTCCTGTAAAAAGGATGATACAACAATGGAGACTTCAGACCAAGATCGTGTTATCCATTACGTCATTTTTGATCTTGTTTGGTACAATATTGATCTTTCTGTTTGAATATCATAATCCAGCAACTATGGAGAGTCTGTCATTGCCACAGAAGATACAGGCATCACTGTTTCAGTCTGTGACGACACGTACCGCAGGGTTTGAGACGGTAGCACAGGGCGCATTGACGGATGCATCTTCGCTGGTTTCTATGTTTCTGATGATCATCGGAGGATCACCAACTGGTACTGCAGGCGGTGTCAAGACAGTGACATTCGCAATTCTTGTATTTTGTGTGCTCTCTGTGGCAAAACAAGAAGAATCAATTACGTTATTTAAACGAAGAGTTCCACAGAATCTGTTGGCTAAAGCGCTTGCGATCATTGTGATCAACTTGATCGTGCTGATGACATCTGTGTTATTGCTGTTGGTATTTGATCATGGGACTTTTATGGATTCATGCTATGAATGTGTATCAGCACTCGCGACAGTTGGTTTAACCAAAGGATTGACACCGAATTTGACAATCGCAGGGAAAGTGATTATCATCATTACCATGTATTTAGGGCGTGTCGGACCGATTTCTATGGCGATCGGTTTTTCACAGAAGAATAAGAAAAAGATGGTCATGTATCCGGAACAGGATCTGATCTTATAAGTGAAATAGATTCATATTATAACATGATATCGCAACGGAGGTAACGGAGAAGAATGAAGAAGTCAGTTGCAGTTTTAGGACTTGGAAAGTTTGGAAGCAGTATCGCAAGGTCACTTGCCAAAGGTGGAGCAGAAGTACTGGCAGTTGATAAAGATGAGGATCTTGTAAGAGATATCGCAGATAAAGTAACTTGTGCAGTCTGTGTGGATATATCTGATAAGGAAATGATGAACAACATCGGATTGGAAGGAATGGATGCAGTTGTGATAGCAACTGCAGAGCATTTAGATTCCGGTGTTATGGCATTGATGATCGTCAAAGAGATCGGTGTGCCATATGTTCTTGCGAAGGCAGACGGAACTTTAAAAGGAGAGATATTAAAACGTGTTGGAGCCGATGAGATCGTTTATCCAGAAGAAGAGATGGGAGCAAGGATCGCAAACAATCTGCTTGGAGGAAGTATGACAGATCTGTTTGACCTTTCCGCAGATACAAGTATCGTTAAAGTACCGGCAAGAAAAGAATGGATCAACAAATCATTAGTAGACATTAATTTCCGTGGAAAATATAACGTTAACGTCATCGCGATTGAAGGAGAAGGTGGTGTTGACGGGGCTCCAGATCCAACGAAACCGATCAAAGATGAGGAAAATCTTGTGCTGATCGGTAAGAAAGACGATCTGGTCAAATTAAGAAAATAATAGATCGGAGGTGGATAAGAATATGATCACAACCACTCAGAATAAGCAGATCAAACAGATCATCAAATTAAAGAAGAGTGCAAGAGAAAGAAGAAAACAAGAATTATTTCTTGTAGAGGGAATTCGTATGTTTACAGAGATCCCAGAAGAATATTTATATAAAGTCTATGCATCTGAAGATTTTTATAACGAACATAGAGTGATTTTTGAACATATGGATGTGGAATTGGTATCACCTCAAGTTATGAAAGAGATTTCCGATACGATGACACCACAGGGAGTTCTTGCACTGGTGAAGATGATGAAATATTCTTTAGAAGATCTTCTAGAACAGGAAAAACCATTATTTCTGGTGCTTGAGAATCTTCAGGATCCGGGGAATCTCGGGACGATCCTTCGAACAGGAGAGGGTGCAGGGATCAATGGTGTTATCATGAGTCATGATACAGTAGATATTTATAATCCAAAGGTTACGCGCTCCACGATGGGATCAATATTTCGTGTGCCATTTGTCTATGTCGATGATCTTTTAGAAGTTGCAGAAACGATGAAACAAAAGAATATCATCACGTATGCAGCACATCTCAATGGAACAGACTATACGAAGGAAGATTATCAAAAAGGAACCGCATTTTTCATTGGCAATGAGGGAAATGGTCTGACAGATAAGTTGACAGACAAAGTACAAAAGAAGATCAAGATTCCAATGTGTGGTAAGGTAGAATCATTAAATGCAGCCATGGCATCAGGCCTTTTAGTTTATGAGGCAAGACGCCAGAGACAGGGGGTGGATTAAATGTATGCAGTTTATTGGCTGATCGCATCTGCGGTATTTTTACTTGTTGAGATCATGACACTTGGACTTACAAGTATCTGGTTTGCAGGGGGAGCCGTTGTTGCAGCGATCACAGCACTATTTGGTGTTCCATTTTGGGTACAGATGTTGATATTTATCGTGGTAACATGTCTGTTGTTTGCACTGACAAGACCAGTTGCCAAACGATATTTAAACAGCAAGGTGCAAAAAACGAATACCGATGCATTGATCGGACAGACAGCACTTGTCAAAGAAACGATCAATAACATGGAAAGCAAAGGGTTGGTTCAGTTAAATGGCCAGGATTGGACTGCGAGAAGCTTTGAGGCTGGAGAGATCATTCCAGAAGGCAGCGAAGTGATCGTAAAAGAAATCCGAGGCGTGAAACTGATCGTAGAAAGAGAGGTATAAGATTATGTCGATTATTTTATTTATTATCGTTATCGCATTGCTTGCGATGATCATTTCATCCACAGTGCGTATCGTGCCGCAGGCACATGCTTATGTTGTAGAACGACTGGGTGCTTATCAGGGAACATGGTCTGTAGGACTTCATGTCAAAGTCCCATTTATTGATCGTGTTGCAAGAAAAGTCAACTTAAAAGAGCAAGTTGTGGATTTTCCACCACAGCCAGTTATCACAAAAGATAACGTTACGATGCAGATCGATACAGTTGTATATTTTCAGATCACTGATCCAAAATTATACAGTTACGGTGTAGAGAACCCGATCATGGCAATCGAGAATCTGACAGCTACAACACTTCGAAATGTCATCGGTGATCTGGAATTAGATGAGACATTAACTTCCAGAGAGACGATCAATACACAGATGAGAGCAACACTTGACGTTGCGACAGATCCATGGGGAATCAAAGTAAACCGTGTGGAACTTAAGAACATCATTCCACCAGCAGCCATTCAGGATGCCATGGAGAAACAGATGAAAGCAGAGCGTGAACGCCGTGAAGCAATCCTGATTGCAGAAGGTGAGAAAAAATCGACCATCCTGGTTGCCGAAGGTAAAAAACAGTCTGCGATCCTGGATGCAGAGGCAGAGAAGCAGGCAGCGATTCTTCGTGCTGAGGCAGAAAAAGAGAAACGAATCCGCGAGGCAGAAGGCCAGGCGGAGGCGATCCTCAAAGTACAGCAGGCAAATGCCGATGGTATCCGTGCCATCAAAGAGGCAGGTGCTGACGATGCGGTTCTTACCTTAAAGAGTCTCGAGGCACTTGGTGTTCTGGCGAATGGAAAAGCAACGAAGATTGTTGTTCCGTCCGATCTGCAGGGACTGGCAAGTCTGGCTACCACATTCAAGGGAATCGTGGAAGAGCAGAAAGGCCCGGCAGGGAAAGAAGGACAGAAATAAAAAAGCAGGATTCTCCCGTGAAACGCATCATGCCGG
>OLSQ01002659.1_pt1 | contig 12674 bp, 9 predicted proteins | sample 1672561 | NCBI WGS metagenome assembly OLSQ01 (sample SAMEA3136699, study PRJEB25190) | human gut metagenome | biome: human gut; feature: human-associated habitat; material: faeces | place: Austria | collected 2013 | reverse complement strand
CGCAGGCTATGCTGCGCGCGCTCTCCGGGCGGGAGCACCGCGTATGGAGCGGCGTGTGCATCCGCGAGGGCGAAAAGGTGCTCGCGGAGAGCGAGTGTACCTCCGTCCATTTCCGCGCTCTCACCGACGCGGAGATCCATGCCTATATTGCCACCGGCGAGCCGCTCGACAAGGCGGGCGCTTACGGCTATCAGGGGCTCGCGAGTCTCTTTGTGGAGCGCATCGAGGGCGATTTCTTCAACGTGATGGGACTTCCGGTCTGCCGTACGGGGCAGATGCTCCGCGAATTTGACATTTCTCTTCTCTGATTTTTTTACTCGCGCCCGGGACGTTCCCGGGAGAACAGGGGGTCAAGCCTTGAAAACTTATCTGAAGCAATACGGCGTGCGCATGGCGATCATCATCGTTGTGGCGGCGCTTCTCATAGGCCTTGCCGCGCGCCCGAAGGCGGACGGCAGCTCCGGCGCGGTGCCGGAGGCGGCCAACGCCCTGCGCATCCCCATTCAGGGCGCCGTGGGCTCTGTCGTGGAGTGGATGCGCGGCATTTACGGCTACATCTACCGCTACGATAAGCTGCTCGCGGAGAACGAATCGCTCCGCCGCCAGCTTGCCGAGGCGCAGGAGCAGGTGCGCTCGAGCCAGGACGCGCTTGAGGAGAACACCCGTCTGCGCACGATGCTCGGGTATCTCGAAAAGAACACGACGTTCAAGACCGAAGCCGCCATGATCACCTCGTGGGACGCCTCCAACTGGACGAGCGCCTTTACGATCTCCAAGGGCACGGACAACGGCATTGAGCAGGGCGACTGCGTCATCACCGAGTCCGGCATGCTCGTCGGGCAGGTGTATGAGGTCGGCAAGAACTATGCCTCCGTGCGCACGACGATCGACGTGAACATGGACGCGGGCGTGCTCGTGGGCGAATCGTCCATCGCCGCGATGATCGTCGGCGACTATGCGCTCATGAAGGAGGGCTGCTGCAAGCTCAGCTACTTCACCGACGATGTGACGCTCTTCACCGGCGACAGCGTCGTCACCTCCGGCCGCGGCGGCGCGTTCCCGTCCGGCATCATCGTCGGCACCGTCACGGAGCTGCGCAGCGAGGCGGGCGGCCAGTCGTATTACGCGGTCGTCAAGCCCTCGGTCGATCTTTCCGTGCTGTCGCAGGTCTTCATCATCAAGGATTTTGAGGTCATCGAGTGAAACGAAACAAGATCAATTTCCAGCTTTCCGATATGAAGCTGGACGAGCTCTGGCTGAAGACCCGGCGCGGTGTTTTGTATGCGCTGTATCTCATCGGCGCGCTGCTCGTGCAGAACGTGATATTGAGCCACGTTGCGCTCTTCGGCGTGCGGGCCATGTTTCTGCCCGCGCTCGTCGTGGCGGCGGCGCTCTTTGAAGGCGGCTGGGGCGGCGGGCTGTTCGGTCTGGCCGCGGGCATTCTCTCCGATCTCTTTTTCGGCTCGCAGAGCGTGCTGTTCACCGTTCTCTTCCCCGTGATGGGCTTCATCGCGGGCTTTCTCGGCGATTTTTATCTCAATAAGCGCCTTTTCACTTACTGCATCCTGGGCGCGGCGGCGCTCTTTCTCGCCGCGTTCGCGCAGATGTTCAGTCTGCTCTTCTACGAGGGACAGAGCAGCGCCGCGCTCTGGGTAACGGCGCTTCTGCAGACGCTCTGGAGTCTGCCGTTCCTCTTTCCCTCGTACTATCTCTGCAAAAATTTCCCGTGGCGCTCGTCGCGGGACGTGCCTACGCCGTATAAATAATCTCACCCCCTCCGCATTTTGAAAGGAACTTTCCATGCAGAAAATGGTAAAACCCATCCGGCTCGTTGTGCTCGCCGTCGCCTTTGTGCTTCTGCTCGGCGTTTACTTCGTCGCGCTTTATAAGCTGCAGATCATCGGCGGGCGCGAATACTACGCCGTAGGGGAAACGGAGACGAAAGAAGACATCACCATCGCCGCGGCGCGAGGGAACATTCTCGACCGCTACGGGCGTCTGCTCGTGTCCAACTCGCTCTGCAACAACCTGTCCATCAACGTAACGGAGCTCTTCAGCCAGGACGACCCGAACGCGGTCATTCTCGAGCTGTGCAGCGCCGTGGAGCGCTTCGGCGACACCTATACCGACACGCTGCCCATCACGAAGGCCCCGCCCTTCGAGTTCACCGAGATGGACACGCTGCAGAAGAGCATGCTCGACGCCTGGCTCAAGGCGAACGACATGCCGCTCGACTCCAGCGCCGTGGAGATCCTCGCGGCGATGCGCACGCGCTACAGCGTCGGCAGCGAGTATAACGCCGAGGACGCCCGGCGCATCGTCGGCGTCCGGTACGAGATCAACGACCGCTTCAACATCAACACCACGCCCTACGTTTTCGCCGAGGACGTTTCGATGCCGCTGCTCACCTATCTCATGGAGCAGGACATCCCCGGCTTTGAGCTCTCCTCGTCCTATGTGCGCGAATACAAAACGCAGTACGCCGCCCACCTGCTCGGCTACACCGGCAAGCTGACGGCGGAGGAATGGGCGACCTACGCCAACAAGGACTACTCACTTGACGCCTACGTCGGCAAGGACGGCGTGGAATACGCCTTTGAGGAATATCTCCACGGCGTGGACGGTGAAGCGGAGGTCTACTCCAATCTCGACGGCGTCACGCTCCGCACCAAGTACACCAAGGAGCCGCAGCCCGGCGGGCATGTCTATCTGACGCTGGATATCGGCCTGCAGGAGGTGTGCGAGGAGGCGCTCGCCGCGCACATCGAGTCGATCAACGAAGATCGCGCCCGCATCATTGCGGAAGCCGAAATGTACGGCACCGAGAGCACCGAAATGATCTCCGGCGGCGCGCTGTGCGTCGTGAAGGTCGATACCGGCGAGCCGCTCGCGCTCGTGAGCTATCCGACCTACGACGCCGCCACGATGCTGGAGAATTACGAAACGCTCGTCGCGGACGAGAACGCCCCGCTCTATAACCGCGCGCTCATGGGCGTTTACGCCCCCGGCTCCACGTTCAAGCCCTGCACCGCTACGGCGCTGCTCGCCGAGGGCATCATTTCCCCGACGCGCACGCTGAAGACCGAAGGTCAATTCACCAAGTACATCGACGACGGCTACGCCCCCGAGTGCTGGATCTACTCGACCTACAAATACACCCACGGCGAGATCAACGTCGTGCAGGCGATCACCTACTCCTGCAACTACTTCTTCTACTATTTCGGCGACGAGCTCGGCATCGACAAGATGGCGTATTACGCCAAGCTCTACGGTCTCGGCGAGCACACCGGCATCGAGCTGCCCGAGGTCACCGGCCAGATGTCCACCCAGAGCTTCAAGGAGCAGTACACCGGTATCTCCTGGTTTCAGGGCGATACGCTGCAGAGCGCCATCGGCCAGTCGTTCACCGAATTCACGCCGCTGCAGATGGCGGAGTATTGCGCAGCCATCGCCAACGGCGGCACGCGCTACAGCGCCTCCATTCTCAAGGAAGTGCGCAGCTACGATTACTCCAAAACGCTCTTCCAGCGCGAAACGGAAGTGCTCAGCAAGCTCGATATCGATCCCGAGATCTTCGGCTACATCCAGTACGGCATGTACGGCGTGCTCTATGACGCCGCGAGCACGCTCAAGGAGCATTGGCTCGACAGCAGCATCGTCGCCGCCGCCAAAACCGGTACGGCGCAGCGCGGCGAAGGTCTCGTCAACAACGCCATGTTCATTCTCTATGCCCCTTACGGAGATAACCCCGAGATCGCCATCGCGATCGCTGTGGAAAAAGGCGGCGCGGGCGCCACGCTCTCGCCGGTCGCGCGAAAGATCGTGGATTATTACTTCACGTTCCAGTCCAGCGCCAACACTGTGGAAAATGCGTATTCTCTGCTGAAATAATCCGAAATTTTCGTTGCAAATAGCGCTTTTTGCGGTTATAATTTAGAAGGTTTTATCTGCCCAAATCATCAAAAATATACGGAGGTGCCAAAGCATGAATATCGCTCTTCTCGCCCATGACGGCAAAAAGGAGCTTATGGTCCAGTTCTGCATTGCCTACTGCGGCATTCTCTCCGGTCACGACATCTGCGCCACGAACACCACGGGCAAGCTCGTTTCCGAGGCGACGGGGCTGCCGGTCACGCTGTATCTGCCCTGCACGCAGGGCGGCGCACAGCAGATCGGCGCGCGCATTGCCTACAACGAGATCGACCTCGTGCTCTTCTTCTGCGATCCGAAGGCCAATACGAAGGACGTGGACGCCATCGCCCGCCTGTGCGACCAGCACAGCATTCCCTTCGCTTCCAACGTCGCCACCGCCGAGGTGCTCGTGCAGGGTCTCCGCCGGGGCGATCTGGACTGGCGCGATATCGTCAACCCGAAGAAAAAATAAAAACACCCTACAACTTTTCCGAGGAATGGATAGCCGGCAGCGGCCAGCTATCCATTCTCTATTCAAAGGAGGATTCCCCCATGGCCCAGATCCGACCGCACACGCTCTCCGGCTTCATGGAGCTTCTGCCGGAAGACCAGAAGAAAATGCAGCGCGTCATGGCGACGCTGCGCGAGAGCTACGCTCTCTACGGCTTCACGCCGCTCGACACGCCCGTCATCGAGAGCGCCGACGTGCTTCTCGCCAAGGGCGGCGGCGAGACCGAAAAACAGATCTACCGCTTCACGAAGGGCGACAGCGATCTTGCCCTCCGCTTTGATCTCACCGTGCCGCTTGCAAAGTACGTCGCGCTGCACGCCAACGAGCTGACATTCCCCTTCCGCCGCTACCAGATCGGCAAGGTCTACCGCGGCGAGCGCGCCCAGCGCGGCCGCTTCCGTGAGTTCTATCAGGCCGACATCGACATCATCGGCGACGGCAAGCTCTCCATTACCAACGAGGCTGAGATCCCGTCGATCATCTACCGGACCTTCTCCACGCTCGGCCTGCGCCGGTTCCAGATCCGCGTCAATAACCGCAAGATCCTGAACGGCTTCTACGCCATGCTGGGTCTGAGCGAAAAGGCCGGCGACATCATGCGCACCGTCGACAAGCTCGATAAGATCGGCCCGGACAAGGTCCGCACGCTGCTCGTGGACGAATGCGGCGTGGAAGCGGACAAAGCTGACGAAATTCTGCGGTTTATCGCCATCCGCGGCACGAACGACGAGGTCCTCGCGGCGCTCGAGCAGTACCGCGGCAAAGACGGGACCTTTGACCTCGGCCTGGACGAGCTTTCGGCCGTGACGAAGCTTCTTGGCGCGTTCGGCGTGCCGGAGGAAAATTTCGCCGTCGACCTCACGATCGCCCGCGGCCTCGACTACTACACCGGCACCGTCTATGAGACGACGCTGCTTGACCATCCGGAGATCGGCTCGGTCTGCTCCGGCGGCCGGTATGACAATCTGGCCGAGTATTATACCGACCGGCCGCTGCCCGGCGTGGGCATCTCCATTGGCCTGACGCGGCTGTTCTACGTGCTCAACGAGCAGGGGATGCTCAATGACGCGCGCGTGATGGCGCCCGCCGACGTGATGATCGTGCCGATGACGGACGATCTCGAGCCCTCGGTCCGTCTGGCGACCGGCCTGCGCGAGCGCGGCATCCGCGTGCAGCTGTACGCCGAGCAGAAGAAGTTCAAGGCCAAGATCCAGTACGCAGACAAGCTGCACATCCCCTATGTCATCTTCCTCGGCGAGGATGAGGTCGCGGCGGGCACGGTCTCGCTCAAGGACCTCCGCTCCGGCGAGCAGATCACCGTCCCGGCGGCGGACGCCGCCGAACGCATTCTGGCCGACATCGAGCTGCGCGGCCAGGGCACCATTCTGAAATAAAAAACTTTCCAGAAAGAAGGAAAACCAATATGATGCAGTCAAGAACCCATACCTGCGGCCAGCTCCGCATCGAAAACGCCGGCGAGCATGTCACCCTTGTCGGCTGGATGGAAAACGTCCGCGTGGTCGGCAATAACTTTGCCTTTATCGTCCTGCGTGATTTCTACGGCACGACGCAGATCGTCGTCGAGACGGAAGAGATCATGAGCCAGATCAAGGGCATCAACAAGGAGTCGACCATCTCCGTCACCGGCACCGTCCGTGAGCGCGCCAGCAAGAACCCCAAGCAGCCCACCGGCGACATCGAGGTCGTGCCGGAGAGGATCGAGCTGCTCGGCCGCTGCCAGTACAACGAGCTGCCGTTCGAGATCAACCGCAGCCGCGACGCGGATGAGACCCAGCGTCTGAAGTACCGCTATCTCGACCTGCGCAACCCCGCCGTCAAGAAGAACATCATCCTGCGCTGCAACGTCATCGCCGCCCTGCGGCAGGCCATGATGGCGCATGATTTCCTCGAGATCACGACGCCAATCCTCACGGCCTCCAGCCCCGAGGGCGCGCGCGACTATCTCGTCCCCGCCAGAAAGCATCCCGGCAAGTTCTACGCCCTGCCGCAGGCGCCGCAGCAGTTCAAGCAGCTGCTCATGACCTCCGGCTTTGACCGCTATTTCCAGATCGCGCCCTGCTTCCGCGATGAGGACGCCCGCGGCGACCGCAGCCCCGGCGAGTTCTATCAGCTCGATATGGAGATGGCCTTTGCCGCGCAGGACGACGTCTTCGCCGTCATCGAAGACGTGCTGCCGCCGATCTTCGCCAAGTACGGCAAGTACAACATTGCCTCGAGCGCTCCGTTCCGCCGCATCGCGTACAAGGACGCGCTGGAGACCTACGGCTCCGACAAGCCGGACCTGCGCATCGACCTCACCTGCAAAAATATCTCCGACCTGTTCGAAAGCTCCGAGTTTGAGCCGTTCAAGGGCCAGACCGTCAAGGCCGTGCCCATTTCGAACTGCCATCTGACGCGCAAGCAGATCGAAAAGCTCCTGACCGACTGCGAGGTGCAGGCGGGCACGAAGGGCTACTGGTTCAAGATGGACGAGAACGGCGAGCTGGCCGGCGGCGTCGCCAAGTTCGTGCAGGGCTGCAAGGACGAGCTGACCGAGCGTCTCGGCCTCACGCCCAATACCCTCGTCGTGATCGCCGCGGGCGCTTTGGCGACGAAGCTCACGGGCGTGCTCATCAAGACCTTTGGCGCGAACGTTGAGGGCCACATGGACAAGGAACGCTACGAGTTCTGCTGGATCGTCGACTTCCCGATGTATGAGATCGGCGACGAGTCCGGTGAGCTGGAGTTCTGCCACAACCCGTTCTCCATGCCGGGCGGTGGCGCTGCCACGCTGGATAAGGCCATCCGGGGCGAAATTGACCCGCTGACCATCACCGCGCAGCAGTATGACCTTGTCTGCAACGGCATCGAGCTGTCCTCCGGCGCGGTCCGGAACCACGATCCGGAGATCATGATCAAGGCCTTCGAGCTCGTCCGCCTCGGCGAGGACGACGTGAAGAAAAAGTTCCCGGCCATGTACAACGCCTTCTGCTACGGCGCACCCCCCCATGCCGGTATCGCCCCGGGCGTCGACCGCATGGTCATGCTGCTGGCCGGCGAGGACTGCATCCGCGAGATCATTCCGTTCCCGATGAACAAGAACGCACAGGATATCCTTATGGGCGCGCCCAGCGAGGTCACCCAGAAGCAGCTCGACGAGCTGCATATCCGCTGCACGGCGAAGGAAGAGGAATAAAAGAAAAGAAAATAAGCGCGCCGCACGGCGCGCTTTTTTAGGCAACACCGCACAATTCGACAAGCAGATTCGGCGAGAGATTTTTCGTCAAGTCAAGGTTTGAAAAGTGAAGGAATACTGTATGTATTTCTCACTTTTCAAACCACAGAATTGGCGGAAAAGATCCGCCGAAGCGCGAAGACGCAATTGCGCGGTGTTGCCCTTATACAGGAGAGAAAGAGATATGCCCAAAAATCTCAGGTTGGCGATGTTATCCTGCGCGGGCTGCACGCTGATGCTGCTCGTGACGTGCGGACTGGCCTGCAACGTCTTTTCGGCGGCGCAGCCGTACATACTGGCCGGGAATGGCTTTACCAACACGCAGACCTCACTCATCACGACGATCCGCTCGGCGGCGTACCTGCTCGGCACCCTTGCCATCGGCCGGTATTACCGGCGGATCGGCTACCGCGCGGGCTGCGCGCTGTCGGCGGTGCTGGTCAGCGTCAGCTTCCTGCTCTTTGCGGCAGCAAAGAGCCTTGCGGCCTATTATTTTGCGGGGGCTGTCGCAGGCATCGGCTATGCCTTCGGCTCGATGGTCCCGGCGTCGATTTTGATGCGCCGCTGGTTCCGCTCGCACTGCGGGCTGGCCATCGGCGTGTGCGCGGCGGGAACCGGGCTGGCAACGGTCGCCTTTTCCCCGCTGTTTACCAGTATCGCGGAGAAAAGCGGCGTGGACCATGCGTTTTTGTGGACGGCCGTATTCTGTCTGGCCGCGGCCGCAGTCGTGTTCTGCCTGGTCCGGGACGACCCGCACGCGCTCGGGCTGGAGCCGTTCGGCAAGGAGGCGCAGGAGTCCGCGCAGACGCGGGCGCTGCACGCCCTGCACCAGACGCGGCTGCGCTGGGCGATGGTACAGCTCGCCGTGCTGCTCGTCAGCGGTATCGGCGCGACCGGCTTTACGCACCTCATGACGCTCTACATGGCCGAGGGCATGGACGCCATGCGCGCGGCCGCGGCGTTCTCGCTGTGCGGGCTGGCGCTGATGGCGGGCAAATTCGCCTGCGGGGCGCTGTGCGACCGGCTCTATGGATGCTGCAGAGCTGATTGCCGAACTGAAACGGTTGCATCGTCAGGGGAAAGACATCGGGCAGTACATTTATCTGCGTCGCTATGAGCGTAGCCGCAAGCACAGCGCGGCGCTGATGCTGGCCTCGGCAGTGTTTCTGGGGTTCGGATCGTCGCTCAATACGGTCGGCATTTCGATCTGGGCGGCGGATCTGAGCACGCAGGAGCGGTATGAGTCGGTCCTGCGGCAGTTCCAGGCGGCGTATGGCCTGGGCGGGCTCGTCATGTCCTTCCTCCCGGGCGCCATCGCCGACCTGACCGGCAGCTACGCCCCCGCCTACGCCCTCTTCGCCGTCCTGCTCGCCTTCTCCCTGTTCACCCTGCAGAGCACGTACCGGCTGGCAAGAAAATAACCCGCAAAAAGGTGCAGTCTGACAAGTTCAGACTGCACCTTCTATTTATGTCAGATATTCTACGGCAACTAACTGCAAATTTGATACCTACCGTATCAGGCGGCGCGTACCAAGATGCTCGTGAGGTGAGTATCGTGTAGAACACCAGACGAAAACATCGGTTCTTGCCTAAATTCAGATGCAGAATGCACCAAACGCGTCCAAGCACTCTTTTCTCCCCAGTCTTTTCTCTTGCGAGAGAAAAGATTGGGCCGCCGGAGGCGCGTCAGAAATGACCGCGACGGAACGAGCCGCCGCAAGCGACGTCTCTTATCCTCTGTGCTCGTTTCTTCCTTTCCAAACCGCAAACTGAATTTGCGGTTTGGGTTTTATCGCAAATCTGCAACAACCTCTCAGTCTCGGCTGCGCCGAGCCAGCTCCCCTGGGAGGGGAGCCTGGGAGTGCGCTTTTGGGGCACTTACCATACAGAAGGAGGATCCACCATGACTGATTTCCACGCGCTGATCCACAGCTACCAGAACTGCGCCTGCGGGCAGGCGCATACGTGCGCCATCCGGGATATCGAGATCGGCAGCGGTCTTGTCCGCAGCGTCGGCGATATTCTCCGGAAGAACGGCTTCGGCCCGCGCCTGCTGCTGGCGGCAGACGAGCAGACGCTCGCCGCGGCGGACGGAATCCCACATAGAAATGGTTTTCTGGGCTGTATTGCCACGGGTTCTTGCGTCTCTGATAATTCGGCGTAAAAGCCGTCCTTCCGTCGTTGGAATCCGATTGTGGTGATCGATATTTAATGTCGTCAGTGCACTGATATAAATCTTGTATTTATCCTTTTTCGGGATGGAATATGTCAGTTTGTCATTCAAGCCATGGATTCCCTCTATAACAAGGATATCCTCACTGCCAAGCTGCATAATCGGTTTATCGTATTCTCTCATACCGCTGATAAAATTATATGTTGGCAGCTGAACCGGTTTACCGGCTAAAAGATTTGTCAAATCTTCATTAAACTGCTTGGTATCAATCGCACCAAGGCACTCATAATCATATTTTCCGTTGGCATCTCTTGGTGTATCTTCACGATTTACAAAATAATCATCTAAACCAATCGGATGAGGTTTCAAACCAAGGGTGCGAAGCTGAGTCGATAAACGATAAGAAAATGTTGTTTTACCGGATGACGATGGTCCTGCGATTGTCACGATACGACAGCCGCGCTCCGCAATCTGCACCGCAATATCTCCAATCCGTTTTTCGTGCAGCGCCTCTTGTGTCAGCATCAACTCCTGAAAACCACCATTCACAATGATTTCATTTAACTCGCCAACTGTAGAAACCTGCATTTTTTCACTCCACTCATTTGCCATCTGCATCGTGTGGTACTGTTTTATGCTTGGTTTAAATTCAGGCATTGTAACAGGTGCCTCTTTTTTCGGAACCACAAAGACAAAACCATCTTCAAAAAGTTCCAGACGAAAATGAGTCAAAATACCGGTACTGTATGGCATGGCACCATAATAATAATCTGTAAAATCGCCTAAATGATATACCGTCATGCGTGAATTTCTGCGGTATTTTAACAGATTGCTCTTATCTGACATATGCTTTTTTTCAAACATCCGTCTGGCATCTCTGGTTCGCATCACAACTTTTTCAAAACGGATATCTTTTTTTACATCTTCACGCATCCGCTTTTCCAAACGGTTAAGCAGTTCCTTTGTCGGTTTTTCTTTTGAATTTAAATGGCAGTAATAACCACTGTCTAAACAAAAATCAATCGTTATCCGGTCCTCTTCCTTAAATGCCTTTTCTTCCTGAATTGCCTTCAGCAAAAGCATTGACATACCACGTATGTAAGCACGCTTACCATCACTGTCTTTTGTTGTACAAAAAGAAACCGTCGTTCCATCAATCACTTCATGGTATAATTCCTGAATCACACCATCCACTTTTGCGACAATAATCGGAAACTCATATTCTTTTTCCACCTGTTTACTTATATCAAACAGCGTAGTTCCTTCTTCGCATGTTATTGTTTTATCTCTCCATGTAATTTCCATGGCAATTCCTCCCTTCCGTTAGGAAAACAAATTAGAATTTGTTTAAAATCCAGTTAAGCCCCGTAATCTCTTCTGTCAATTCTTCCACACGGGCACCGGCACCGGATGTCTTTTGCATATTTAATGTTTCCTGCAATTTCATTTTTTTATCTCGTTCATCCAGTAAAAACTTACGATAAGCGGTATCGCTCACTTCCGGCAAAAGCCGTCCGTATTCATACTCAGCCGGCTCATAAGGAGTTTTTTCTTCTCCTCTTACTGCACGCATCACAAGATACGGTTTTCCAGCATCCATACAAAACTTTTCGTTCTCAATGAAAAAGCCTATCTTATGAATCATCTTTCTGACTTCGTATAAATCGGACTGCGCCTGAATTACAAGCGTGGAAACCTCCTGCATAACTTCCGGCGACTGCTCAAGAATCCGGCAAACTAACATACCGCCCATACCGGCAATCAAAACAGTATCGACCTCTCCTTGATTTAACGCCTGCATGCCATCACTCAAACGGCAGTCAATGCAATCACTAAGACCTGCCTTTTCAATATTTTTTCTTGCATGAGAAAGTGGTCCCTCATTGATATCCATGGCAATAACTTTTTTACATGCTTTTTTTGAAGCAAGATAAAGAGAAACATAACCATGGTCACAGCCGACATCCGCCACTTTTGCTCCATCCGGTACAAGCGAAGCATTCATTGCCATGCGGGCAGACAATTCTATTGTATGCTGCATTAGTCCAAATAATCCTTTAATTATTACTCCAATTTGACTCATATCTGTTGACTGGAATATAACAAAACTAATCATAACAATAAATAAAGTATAAATTCTTTTTATAATATTTGGTGACTTTTCAAGAAGTTTATTAAATACAAATTTTTCTAAAATTAGTATAACACCAAATAATGAGCCCCACAAAACAAAATTCCAACTTGCACCATGCCATAGACCAGTTAAAGCCCAAACAATTAAGATGTTTCTTATTTGAATTTTTACTCCACGTCTATTTCCACCTAGAGGAATGTATACATAGTCTCTAAACCATGAACTTAAAGTCATATGCCATTTTCTCCAAAATTCAGTTATAGTTTTTGCAGTGTATGGGTAATCAAAATTCTCTGGAAAATGAAAACCGAAAATTCTTCCTAATCCTATTGCTATATCTGAATAGCCAGAAAAGTCAAAATATATTTGTAACATATAACTAATTGCGAAAATCCAATAAAATAAAATACTTTTATCAGGTATTGAAGAAAATACATTACACAATTCACCTAGGCTATTTGCTATTATTACTTTTTTAGCAAGTCCTATGGTGAATCTATTAGCACCATAAGCAAAGTTTTCGAATGTATGCTTTCTGTTGTCTAGTTCATTAGCAATAGAGTTATACCTTACTATTGGACCAGCTATAAGTTGAGGGAAGAAAAATACATAAGTTGCAAATTTAAAAAAGTTCTTTTGAGCAGATACTTTTTTGTTAAATACATCAACTTCATAACTGATTATTTGAAATGTGTAAAATGATATTCCT
>OLSQ01002651.1_pt1 | contig 12698 bp, 13 predicted proteins | sample 1672561 | NCBI WGS metagenome assembly OLSQ01 (sample SAMEA3136699, study PRJEB25190) | human gut metagenome | biome: human gut; feature: human-associated habitat; material: faeces | place: Austria | collected 2013 | reverse complement strand
TATAATACTGAACTTTCTATAAGAAGTTCTGCTCAATAAAAAACAAGAACTAAAAGTTGGATGAGTTTGATGAAGAAGTAATCAGGTATCTCATTGATTATGTGTTGGTATACGATAATGAGCATATTGAAATCAGATGGAACTTTGATGACTTTCAGGCTAGATGATGGTATAATCAATAGTATTAGCGAGAAAACAAAATTATAATGAAGTAATATGGGGAATCTTGCTAAAGGTTCCCCTTTGATAAAAAAATTAATTTTTTTTGTTTCTTACTTGACACGAGCAGAAGCACATCACTCTTCTGCAGATACTTATCAGAAGGTTATGAATTATTTTAAACCTAAATTATGGCTTGGGATGACTGCAACTCCAGATAAACGGGATGATAATATTGCAGGAAAAAATATATATGAAATTTTTCATTATCAGATTGCATACGAGATTCGGCTGCAGCAGGCAAATTATTTTGGTTATAGTGGCCAAAAAGAAAAAGGCCTTATTTTTTGTAGTCGAATTGATGAATCAGTTGTATTGTCAAATAAGTTTAATCAGACGATAAATCCAGAGACAGGAACATTTTATAGAACGATTGCATTAAATGGTGATACATCTGAAGAAGAACGTCAAAGTGCATTTGAGCGCCTTGCTATGAATGAAGAGGATGCAACAGAAGATGTAACCCCATTAGATTACATATTTTCTGTTGAAATTTTAAATGAAGGCTGGGAGTTTCCAGGAGAAAAGATTGAAAGCGGGGAAACACCTCAGGAAGCATTACAAAGAGAAATTATGGAGGAACTCGATACAGAAGTTGTAGTTGGAGATTTGATCGATAAAATAAAAGATAAATTACAAGAGAGAGGTTTACACAATGGACGTAAGAAAGATGAGAAATGAAGCACTGGGAAAGCGTGTGGTTGCAGCACTGGAATCCCGGAATATGGAAGCTTATTATGTGGAGACAAAAGAAGAGGCAGTTCAGAAAGCGCTTGAACTGATTCCAAAGGGCAGCAGTATCAATATGGGTGGAGCATCTTCGGTCAAGGAGTGTGGTCTCTATGATGCGGTTTGCAATGGAGATTATCAATTCTATGACAGGGATAAGGTAGAAACACCGGAGGAAAAAGCAGAAATTGCACTGAAAGCATTCAGTAGTGATTATTTTCTGGGCAGTGTGAATGCCATGAGTGAGGATGGCGTTTTTATTAATATTGATGGAAATGCAAATCGTGTAGCTGCATATGCGTATGGACCAAAACATGTATTGCTGATCGTGGGCATGAACAAAATTGTGAAATCGGAGGAGGATGCTTTGCACCGTGCGCGAAATGAGGCCGCTCCGATCAATGCGCAGAGATTTGGAATCGATACACCATGTTCGAAAAATGGAAGCTGCTTTGACTGCAAAAGTCCGCAATGTATCTGCTGCCAGATTTTGACAACCCGGTTCAGCAGAGTAAAAGGACGTTTTCAAATTATTTTAGTGGATGAAAATCTTGGATTTTAAGAAGCAGAGTGGAAAGGAAAACTGAAATGAGAAAATATGCAGGGATGAGAAGTATCGCATGTCTGGCAATCTGTGGAGTTTTGATGAGCTCCATGGTAAGTCCGGAAGCTGCAACACTTAAGGTACAGAAAACAGATCAAAAGCACAATATTACAACTGCAAAAGGATCGTATGCGAACTGGGATGGCGTATCGGATGGTACGCAGTTTTTGGATAATCAGGGGAATGTGTGCATTGCATATAATACAAAAAGCAATATTGTAATTGTAAAAACGAAAAATGGAAAACCTGTCAAAAAGACAATCACATTGAAGAAGAAATCTTCTGTTTTTGGTGGTGTTACATGCGATTCCGACGGAAATTTTTATGTAGTTACGGGAAAGACGAATAAAACAAATAATACAGCAACAAAAACGATTTTTGTTTCCAAGTACGATTCCAGTGGAAAGCTTCTTGCAAGTGTGGGGGACAATGGTTCCTCGAGTCTGGCATCCTATTATGATGAAAGCTTTTATACGAAGATTCCTTTTCATGCAGGAAATTGTGATATTGCAGTAAATGGAGATTATGTTGCTGTCAACTATGCGAGGGAAATGTATGGTGGTCATCAGAGTAATTCGCTTTTGCTGGTGAACCGCCAGACGATGCAGAAGGAAAGCGTGGAATGTTACTATAATTCACACTCCTTTGCACAGCGTGTGGTCCCGTGGGGGGAGGGATTTCTTCTTGCAAGTGAGGGCGATTGTTATGATCGCGCATTTACCGTTTCAGAGTTAAAGATGCCGGGAACAGGTGATGAAATCAGTGATGAGCTAATCAACAATACAGATTTTCCGGATAATTGGGAACTCATATATGATAATACATATTCGGGAGAGATATCGAAAACATGGACATGTGATTCACAAAATATTTTCTCATTCTGGATCAGCAAAGGTGCATTTGACCGTTATGACATGTTTGAGGTAAATGATAACTTTGCCCGCATGGGTGGTATTGCGACGGGAGATGTACATAACGCGGCTATGGTGGCAATATCAGCACCGTCTTTGAGCAGCAAGGCCAAAAAGGAAAATCAGCAGTTGTTTATTCAGATTTTTGACCCGAATGCGGATCTAACCACAGCGAATGGATATATTACATCCGGCACGCGCAGTGGCTTAAGTGGAAAAAATGGTGATGAAAATGTAACGGATTATGGTGTAAAATGGCTCACAAATTATGACAAAACATATACCATCGAAAATCCGCAGGTTGTAGCTACAGATGCGGGAAATTATGTGATTTTGTTTGAACGTTATAAAAAACACAGTTATCAGGGCGTGTATGCAATTGTTGTTGATGCTAAAGGAAATGTGATACAGAAGACGAAGAAACTTGCCGCTTCCGCTTATCTGACCCCAAGCAGAATGCCGGTTTATTCCAAAGGAAAAGTATGGTGGGCTGGAAACAAAACGAAGGGGACAGACATCTATATTTATTCTTATGCGGTTAAGTAAAGGAGTACACATGAAGATAGCAGTATATTGTGGTTCTGATTTTGGAAACAATGAGGAATATGCAAAAGCCGCCAGAGAACTGGGACAGTGGATCGGTAAAAGTAAGCATACACTTGTATATGGAGGTGGAGAATCCGGATTGATGGGAGCTGTTGCAAAGGAAGTTCATGCAGAAGGCAGCGAGGTCATTGGTGTGATTCCGGGGAATGTGGAGTTTATTAAGTCACGCCCACAACCATATGTGACCAAATTGATTACTACAACGAATATGAGTGAGAGAAAGCAAAAAATGCTGGATCTCGCAGATGTGTTTATCGCTTTGCCGGGAGGTATCGGAACGCTTGATGAAATTTCAGAGGCAATAACACTTACGAAAATCGGAGTATTTCATAAACCATGCATTTTGTTCAACCGAAACAGTTTTTATGCACCGTTACAAGAGATGTTAAAGAAAATGGAACAGGCAGGATTTTTATGGGAAGAACATATGGGACATGTGCTGTTTTCGGATCATGTGAATGAGATTGAGGCGTTTATAGATAAGTTCAAGAGTGCTCAATGAATCGATGAGTGAAAAAGAAGGAGATCGTGTTGAGAAAACATAAAGGAATCATAATTACGGCCACGATTTTGCTGGCAGCCATTGCAGTAGTGGCAGAAAACCGTTTTGTAAAGAATCAGGATAATAACGAAAAGAATTCCAGGGAAACAGAGAAAGTTGACGTTGCCGAAAAGAAAGTCGAAGTGAAGAAGGAAACAAGTCTGCAGAAAGAGGCTACAGAGATTAGCGAGACAACAGAGATTACAGAGGCTGCCGTAAATACAGAAACACAGAAGACATCGGATTCCCAGGAAGAATCCGAATCCGGCACGCACCAGATTTCGGACGAGGATTTTTACGTCTCCAAAATTCCGGATGATATTTTTGAAAAAATGCAGGGAAAATCATACAAAGCAGACTGCACAGTGCCACGGGACGAGCTTCGATATGTTCATGTCCTGCATATGGGATTTGACGGACAGACAAAGGAAGGCGAGCTGGTCGTAAACAAAGCCATTGCAGATGACGTGCTTTCTATCTTTGAGGAATTGTATCAGGCAGACTATCCGATTGAAAAAGTGGAATTGGTAGACGCGTACAATGCTGATGATGAGGAATCCATGAGCCATAATAATTCTTCTGCATTTAACTTCCGGTTCATTTCCCATACCACAAAGATCTCAAAACATGGGCTAGGTATGGCTGTGGATATCAATACGCTGTACAATCCGTATGTGAAGACGGTAGACGGAAAATTGTCCATCGAACCAGCCAATGCTACGGCATATGTAGACCGTAGCAAGGATTTTCCATACAAAATCGATCATGATGATTTGTGCTATAAGCTTTTTACAAAGTATGGATTTACCTGGGGCGGCGATTGGACGCATTCTAAGGACTATCAGCATTTTGAGAGAGATTATTGAGAATAACACTCGAGAGATAAGAAGAAAGAGGTTTGAAAATTTCGAAAAATTACCCTTGACATATTTGTACATGGGGCTATAATAGCAAAAGTAAAGAAAATATAGTTCACCAAAATTCGTTGATGAGAACAAAATCGTAGCCATGATTATTTGCAGAGAGTCTGTGGCTGGTGCGAACAGACAATAATCGGATATTGATTATCCTCTCTAAGAAGCGGGCTGAAAGCAGTTAGTTGCAAGTAAACTTCGCCGGTCTCCTCCGTTATGGGATAGCATATGTTGGTATGTGAAGTGTCACAGAGATTTTCTGTGGAATTAGGGTGGTATCGCGGATTTTATTCGTCCCTTTCCAGTTTATTCTGGGAAGGGACTTTTTTGTGAACAAAAAGGAGGAAATGTAATGAAAGCATTACAAAAATTCAGTAAATTTTTATCTGATTACACATCTGTGGTGGTAATAGCCATTGCGATTGTAACATTTATCGTTCCGGGCATGATGGGATGGGTAAACCATCAATTGTTTACGGATCCGGTTTCTAACAAGTTTACCTGTCAATCCATCATTATCGGTGTAATTATGTTTAGTATGGGACTGACTTTGACTACAGAAGATTTTAAGATTCTGGCACAGAGACCATTTGATATTTGTGTAGGTGCATTGGCACAGTATCTGATCATGCCGTTTCTGGCGTTTGCATTGACAAAGGCATTGCACCTTCCGGATGGCATTGCCCTTGGATTAATTCTGGTAGGATGTTGCCCGGGTGGTGTGTCATCCAACATCATGTCCTATCTTTGTGGCGGGGATGTGGCTTTTTCTGTAGGAATGACAACAGTATCAACAATTCTTTCTCCGATTATGACACCGCTTATGGTTTCTCTGTTGGCGAGCGGAGCAAATATTTCCATCAAGGCGTTGCCAATGTTGATTTCCATTGTTGAAACCGTGATTCTTCCGGTTGCGCTTGGATTTCTTCTGAATTATTTGCTCGGCAAAAAGAAAACCTTTAGCGAGATACAGAAAGTAATGCCAGGAGTTGCGGTATTAGGATTGGCTTGTGTTGTAGGTGGTGTTGTTTCCTCACAGGGCGATAAATTCTTCCAGTCAGGTGCTGTCATTTTCATTGCGGTATTTCTTCATAATGGGCTGGGTTATCTGCTTGGTTATGGTGCAGGAAAGCTTGTTGGCATGAACACAGCAAAGAAGAGAACAATTGCTATCGAAGTTGGTATGCAGAATGCGGGACTGGCAACAAATCTTGCCACAACAACCGCGCAGTTTTCTGCAACACCGGAATCCGCTATCATCTGTGCTGTTTCCTGTACCTGGCATTCTATTTCAGGAACATTGCTTGCCGGCATGTTTGCCGCTTATGATAAACATAAGAAAAACAACAGTAAACAAATATAAATATATAGGTTGACATATCAGAAATTATGATGTAACATAACGGTGTTATCTAACATAACAACGTTATGTTACATTTTTATATACAGGGAACTGAATATTTACAGTTCCAGGGAGAACACAATGGCAGAAAAGAAGATACATGACAGCAAGACGAAGACCCACCTTATGAAATGCGCCAAGAAAGAATTTATGGAAAAAGGATTTCAAGGAGCATCTCTTCGCAGTATCTGCCAGAAAGCGGGTGTTACCACCGGAGCACTGTACTTCTTCTTTCAGGACAAAGACGATTTGTTCTGTGAAGTGGTTGGTGATTTTATGGAACGGCTCAATGTAATTATTCGTGAGCACTTTTCCTTTGAAGTGCAGGAAATGGTCAGCGGTAAGGCAACCGAGCACGATGAAAGCAGTGATTTTGAATCGGTGGCACAGATTGTGCATGAACTGTATACCTATCGGGATGAAGTGTTGCTGGTACTGACGAAATCACAGGGGTCGAGCATGGAACATATGCCGGATCGCCTGGTTGACCAGATGGATGAGCACAATGCATTTATTTGTGAGGCAATGTGTAAGGCGTATGGAGTTCCGATGGTGGAAAAAAGCGTTGTGCACTGGATGTCACATTCGCAGATTGATATGTTCATATTTATGGTGACGCATATTGATAATGAGGAGGACGCGCTTCAGTTTGCAGAAAAGGGAGTAAAATATCTGCTGGCAGGCTGGTATGGTCTGGTAAAATCATAGGTCTTTCGCGGAGAGCGGGGGACCTAAAAAAAGAACTATGGGTTAGAAGAAACTAATAATAGTGTGAAGGGTAAAACTAAAAAAGGAAAGGGAGTAACTATGTCAGAAGAAGAAAGAAAGTTTTTGGAAATTGTAGATTTAAAGAAAGGATTTGGAAGCGGTGAGACGCGCCAGGAAGTACTTCGCGGTATGAATTTCTCCGTTGCAAAAGGCGAATTCTGTGTGCTTTTAGGCCCATCCGGTTCTGGAAAATCCACATTATTGAACATCATTGGAGGTATTGATAATGCAGACAGTGGTTACATCAATATTAATGGAGATAAGCTGGAGGAGATGAGTGAAAAAAAGCTCACACAGTACCGCAGAAAGCATCTGGGTTATGTGTTCCAGATGTACAATCTCATCGCAAACCTCAATGTAAAAGAGAATATTGAGGTAGGAGCTTATCTGTCAGACAATGCGCTGGATATTGACGATCTGCTTCATACACTGGGACTTTACGAACACAGATATAAGCTGCCGAATCAGCTTTCCGGTGGACAGCAGCAGCGTGTCTCCATTGGCCGTGCCATTGTAAAGAATCCGGATATTCTGCTGTGTGATGAGCCGACAGGAGCTTTGGACTACAATACTTCGAAGGAAATTTTAAAGCTGATTGAGGATGTAAACAAGAAATATGGCAATACCATTATCATGGTTACACATAATGAGGCAATCAAAAACATGGCAGATCACGTAATCAAGCTCCGTGACGGAGCGGTGCGTCATAACGATATTAATACAAACAAAATCTCTGCAGATGAACTTGAGTGGTAAGGGGGCAGTTATGAGTAAGAAAAAAGTGAGAAATCCCCTGATCAAACGAATACCGAAAGAATTGATCGGAGACTGGAAGAAATATCTTGTTGTATTTTTATTCCTCGTGCTTACCATTGGTTTTGTATCCGGTATGTATGTCGCAAATGAGAGTATGTTGAAATCGGCTGCGGACGGTGTAAAAGAATACAAACAGGAAGATGGACATTTCGAGTTAAAGAAGCAGGCGGATGATGCATTGCTGTCTGCAATTGAAACCGGAGAGAAAGCGGATGTAAAGCAGTATTATCTGGACGAAGCAAAAAAGAAGCTGGATAAAAAGTTTCCAAAGAAGTTTAAAAAGGAATTCGATAAGAAATTTAAGAAGAAATTTGAAAAGTCTTTCCCGACAGAATTTACGAAATCTTTTAAGGAAGAGTTTGATCCGAAATTCAAATCCACTTTTGATACAGAGTTCAAAAGCAAGTTTGATGCACAGTTTTCTGCGCAGGTAAAACAGACGCTTGTGGCTCAGGGAATGGATGAGCAGACCGTTGTAGCGATGCTGCCGGCCGCTGTGAAACAGGCAAAGGCGGATGGTACATACAAGAGTGCATACGATAAGGCATATAGCAGTGCATATACAGAAGCTTACGACAAAGCATATGCAACTGCCTATGATGAAGCCTATGACAAGGCACACGATGAAGCTTATAAAAAGGCTTACAAGAAAGCCTACAAGAAGGCCTATGACGAAGCCTATGATGAGGCATGGAAGAAAGCACAGGATAAGATCGAAGACAAATATGCCGATGCCGAAGAAAAGTACGAATTAAATGATCCGGACTTTAAGGCAACAAAGACAACCGTGTATGAGAATTTCTTCCGAAACGAAGAGGAAGATTACAACAACGATGGCAAAAAGGATGGTACGATCCGTGTCTTTACAAAGACGGAAGATATCAACCTGGCATGCCTGTTAAAAGGAAGTTTTCCACAGGCAAAAGACGAAATCGCCATTGACCGTATGCATGCAGACAATGTAGGTGTCACAGTTGGAGATACAATCACCATCAGCGGAGAAACCTATAAGATTGTTGGACTGTTGGCATATGTCAATTATTCTACATTGCATGAAAAAACGACAGATCTGATGTTTGATGCTTTGAAATTTGATGTGGCAATGGTCACACCAGAGGGCTTTGACCGTCTTCATAAGAGCGTGCATTATGCATATGCATGGAAGTATGAAAACGAGCCGGAAGATGATGCACAGGAAAAAACACAGTCTGACAATTTCATGCGTGCCCTGCTGACACAGGTCGTTGTTGCGGACAACGAATTGGAAGATTACACACCAAAATATGGCAATCCGGCAATCAATTTTGCAACCGATGATATGGGATCGGATAAAGCCATGGGTGGTGTACTTCTGGATATTCTGATTGTAATTATCGCTTTTATCTTTGCGGTTACGATCAGCAATACCATTGCAAAAGAAGCTTCTGCCATCGGAACACTGCGCGCTTCTGGTTATACGAAGGGAGAACTTATACGGCATTATCTTTCCATGCCGGTGATCGTAACACTTCTGGCGGCGATTGTGGGAAATATTTTGGGATACACGGTATTCAAAAATGTGGTAGTGTCCATGTATTATAACAGTTATAGTCTGCCAACATATTATACAATCTGGAACCCGGATGCCTTTTTCAAGACAACGCTGATTCCGGTAATTCTGATGCTTGTGGTCAACCTGATTGTCATTGTGCGGATGATGCAGCACACACCGCTACAGTTCTTACGTCATGATCTGAAAAAGACAAAGAACAAAAAGGCCATGCGTCTGCCAAGATGGAAATTCTTAAGCCGTTTCCGTCTGCGTATCATGTTCCAGAATGTAGCGAATTATCTGATTCTTTTTGTGGGTATTTTCTTTATTATGGTCATGCTTGCGATGGCAGTAGGAATGCCGGATACACTTGATTACTACAAGAATAATACAGACGGAATGATGTTCGCCAAGTACCAGTATGTACTGAAGTCATACGAGGATGAAGACAACAATCTGATCACAACGGATAACAAAGAGGCAGAAAAATTCGACATGACTTCGCTGGAGAAAAAGAGCGATGCATTGAATGAGGAGATTTCTGTATATGGAATTGAAAAAGACAGTAAGTATGTAAAGATCAAAAAGCTGAATTCGTTGAAAAAGAACGAGGTTTACATCTCGGCATCTTTTGCGGATAAATATGGAATCAGTGTTGGTGATACGGTATCGTTGGATGAGAAATATGAGAACAAGACCTACAAATTTAAAGTTGTGGGACTTTATCATAAATCCCAGAGCCTTGCAGTCTTTATGTCCATCGATAACTATGGTAAAGTGTTTGATCTCAAAGAGAATGCGTTTAGCGGATTTCTTTCGGACAGCGAAATCACGGATATTGATGAGGACAATATCGCAACAACAATCACGATACATGATATTACCAAAATGGCAGATCAGCTTGATCATTCCATGGGTTCGTATATGACCTATTTCCAGATTTTATGCATTCTTCTGGCAGCAGTCATGATTTATCTTCTGACAAAGCTGATTATTGAAAAGAATGAGAATGCAATTTCCATGACCAAGATTTTGGGATATGAGAACAAAGAAATTGCCAGCCTGTATCTGCTTTCCACGAGTATTGTGGTAATTATTTCCGATGCGGTCAGCGTAATTTTAGGAACCCTTGTTATGAATGCGGCATGGAGAATTATGCTGTTCTCATACAGTGGATGGTTCGCATTCCACATGAAGCCATTGGGTTATGCAAAGATGTTTGGATTTGTACTGATTGGATATCTGATTGTCATGATCTTTGATTTCCAGAGAATCAAGAGGATTCCGATGGATCAGGCATTAAAAAACGTAGAATAAAAGTAATTATTCCAAGAGGTTCTGAATAGTTACGATAGGAAATAAAAAAAGGAACTGTGTGACAGCGCACAGTTCCTTTTTGACATTTTAATAAACGGATTTCATCCTTATGCCTGTTCCTTAAGTGATGTTTTTTGTAATATTGCATAAATAATAACGGCATATACACCACCTATGAGTGCGGTAATCAGCTGTGTGACAGAAAATTGTAATTGCAGGACATGGAGCATCGGCTGCATTTTCACCGGTAACATGTTTGGCAAAATAAGAAGAGAAATCAAAAGCCCCATGAACAAAGCTTTTAATACGGCTCCGATACCGATTGAGACGGGAAGTCCGGCCGTTTTTCCGAACTTATTACGAAGCAATGATACCATAACAACGAGAATGATATTTCCAATTATGATACATGGAAACAGGGCAGGGACAGCTGCCATAACAGGCATTCCGGTAATGAAAAAAGAAGTAATTGGTGTGATAATACTCAGAATGATACCGCAGGCAAGTCCGGCATAAATTGCAGTCAGAATCAGCGCGGCATTGATAACTGGTCCGGTGATATATACACTTAAATTCTTAAAAAACTGGCTTATGATGCAGATGGCAAGCATAATGGCAGTAACGGTAATTTGTTTGGTTTTTAGTTTCATAATTTCATTCCTCCTTAAAGTTTATGTCATAGTAATGATACGCCTGTAAAAAATGAAATGCAATGATTCTTGTTTTTCATGGAGTGCTAAATTATAATGAGATTGGAAAACTTATTCCAGGGTTTTCCGAATGGTTACAGAGATTACAAAATTTATGGATAGTGTCAAGTTTTCTATGAAAACTTGATATTCAATGTCATGGAGAAAAAATATGAAATGCAAAACAAATAGGAAAACGATAACGTTTCTTTTGGCGATGGTTCTTTTTCTGACCGCATCTTGCGGAGATGTAAGTGTGCAGGCAGCCACAAAAAAGGCGTCTGCAAAAACAACAGAAACATCTTCTTTTTACAAAAATAAGCAAAAAATTTATCTGGATTCCTCATGGAAATATGCAGACCATGCGAAAATCACTTCCGGCTATGCGGTCATGTATACTGCTAAAAAGAATCGGAAAGATATTGTAATTGCGGTGAATGCAGGGCATGGAACAAAGGGTGGTTCCTCCGTAAAGACGCTGTGTCATCCGGACGGTTCTCCGAAATTGACGGGAGGAACGACACAAGCGGGGGCCATTCAGGCAGTGGCAGTATCGGATGGTATGACTTTTCGTGATGGAACCGCGGAACGCAATGTGACACTTCGCATGGCAAAGATCCTTAAAAAGAAACTTCTGGCAGAAGGGTATGATGTGCTGATGGTCCGCGACGGGAACGATGTTCAGCTGGACAATGTTGCCCGCACAGTCATCTGCAATAATGTGGCGGATTGTCATATCGCGTTGCATTGGGACGGTGACGGACTTCGTTACGATAAAGGCGCTTTTTATATCGCGGTGCCGGAGGGACTAAAGAAGAAAAAGCCCGTGTCATCTTATTGGGAACAGCATGATGCATTGGGAGCTGCACTTGTCAAAGGACTCCGCTCTAATGGCGTGAAAATCAGCGGAAACGGTGCGACAGCAATTGATTTGACACAAACCTCCTACAGTACGATTCCGTCTGTAGATATGGAACTTGGCAATCAGTGCTCGGACCACAGCGACAGGAAACTGGAAGTGCTTGCAGACGGTCTTGTGCAGGGCATTAACAAATATGTAAAAAAGCATATAAAGGTTGCACCTTTGCGTGATTATAAGAAAAATGGTGGGTCGAAATAAGAAAGCTGACATTCAGGTAGAAGGGAGATTACAAAATGGAAACATGGTATTATGAAGTAGTAAGTATTGATGGAGATTATGCAAATTTAAAGCGAACCGACATTGAGAGTGATGATCTCAAACTGGTAGCGCGTGCATTGCTTCCACCGGAAATTATGGAGGGAAGCCGGTTGAAATATGAGCTGATGCAATATTCAGTAATTCATGTTTAAGATAGCAGTTTCATTGATGATGAGTATCTATTTAGAAAAACTGTCTCAAAATACCCCGATTTTGTCTGGGAATCGGGGTATTTTGGGGCAGTTTTTTTGCATATACCCATAGGTGGGGTATTTTGCAATGATTTTTTGGGATATACCCCCGAACAGGGTATTTTAAGAGGATTTTTCTTCATATACCCCAGCAGGAGTTTTCTACATAATTTTAAATTTGAGTTGACGAAAATAGATAAATACGTTATTCTGTATCTACAAAATTCAAACAAATCAAATCCAGTCAAAATATTGGCTGGACAAATCATTTAAAGCACAA
>OLSQ01002645.1_pt1 | contig 12720 bp, 13 predicted proteins | sample 1672561 | NCBI WGS metagenome assembly OLSQ01 (sample SAMEA3136699, study PRJEB25190) | human gut metagenome | biome: human gut; feature: human-associated habitat; material: faeces | place: Austria | collected 2013 | reverse complement strand
GTATCCGTCTGGGATAAAAATAAAGGGCAGCAGTAGCGATACGTTATTGCTACCCTTTCTTTCATAAAAAGAGACACATCTGAGGATGTGCCTCAGTGTATGCAAATGCTGTAACTGCCGATGGTTTGGAAGGTAACAATGGCAGTTCGGATGGGAGGAGGAAAGTTTTATAAAAATAAGGGAAAAGTTTTTACAGCTTCTATTTCCGCCGCGATGTCCAATATGCGATGATCTGCTTGAGGCAGCGGAAGTACGAAATGGGGAATATCTGCACAAAAAGTGTAAAACAAAATTGAAAACAGTGGGAACTAATGTCTGTTATCATTGCGGGCGACCGGTACGCAGAGAGAGACAGGAGTATTGTAACAATTGTACCAAAGGAATCCGGCAGACAAAAAGTCCACATTGGAATGGAAGGCCTTTTTCTTATTATCAGCAGGGAAAAGCCTTATTTTTGTATCAGGATGAAGTAAAGATCATGATGTACCGCTTTAAATATGGGAATCGCCGGACATACGCTGCTTTTTTCGCAGATGAGGCGGAAAAACAGTGCGGGGACTGGATCAAAAGAATCGGAGTGGAAGCTGTGGTTCCTGTGCCGATGTACCGCAAAAAAGAAAGACAGCGTGGGTATAATCAGGCTGCTATTTTTGCAAGAGAGCTTGCAGATGCGTTTGGACTGGCTTGTGAACCGGGGGCGGTGAAAAGAATCATAGACACAAAGCCACAAAAGGAATTAGGAGATGCAGAACGCGAAAATAACCTTAAAAATGCTTTTCAGGCAGAAGAATTTATAGTAAAATATAAGTATATTTTATTGGTAGATGATATTTACACGACAGGCAGTACAGCAGAAGCAGTTGCGAGACAGCTGCTTGCTGTCGGTGTGGAAAAAGTATTTTTTCTGTCTGTGTGCATCGGAAATGGTTATTAGGAGGAAGCAGAATGAATGTTACAAATTGCAGAAGCTGCGGACGATTGTTTAATGTGATTGATGGGGAGCGGTTGTGTCCGGAGTGTCAGAAAAAATTAGATGAGCGTTTTAAGGATGCAAAAGAATATTTGCATGATCACCCGGATGCTTCCGTGGAAGAACTTTCGAAGGAACTAAAGATTCCTGTAAAGCAGATTATTCGCTGGATTCGAGAGGAGAGACTTGTGCTTTCCAATCCGACCAATGCAGAGATTACCTGTGAATCCTGTGGAAAACCAATTTGTTCCGGACGTTTTTGCAAAAAATGCAAAACCAGGATTGCGACAGATTTGATGGGAGCTACTAACGGAAACTGGCAGGGAACATTACCGGAAGATCGTGGAGCGAAGGAGAGCGATCGTATGCGATATCTAAAGAGATAGGTAACTATTGTGGCAAATAGTGGAGCAAATTGCAGCCTCGGAGATTCTGGGGCTGCTTTTTGGTGCAGAGAATATTTATTTGGAACTCACTGTATAGCAATAGTAAGCATACATCGATGATACCTTTTGACCTTTTAATCATATTGTGGGTTTGAAAAAAGATGCAGATGTGCTATAATACAAAATAATGCGTAATTGTGTCCAAATATAAAATATAGGAAGGCATGAACCATATGATCAATGAAGAACGAGTAAAAGAGTTGTACCGTATGGCGGTATATGATGCATACGAAGATGTAAAATGCCAGCAGACAGGCAAGTATTATATTAGCGATTATGTGGGAAAAGAAATGATTAAGAGCTTTTTCACAGGTACGATTGCGTTTATTCTGCTAGTTGTTTTATGGGGGATCGGAGATGTAAGTGCGCTGATTGCATTTATTAATAATGCAGATGTTATGGATTTGGTAATTCATATCATAATGCTTTATGCAGGATTTATGGCAATCTATCTGTTTGTTACAGCTGTTGTATATCGGATAAGATACGATAAGAGAAGAAAAGAACTGCATCAGTATGTGCGCCATGCAAAGAAAGTACAGGAGATGTATCGGCGAGAAGACAAGTTGAAAGCATAGGGGGCTTTATGACAAAGTTATTAGAAATGAAGGACCAGTTGATCCGGTTCTATAGTAAATATGAAAATTATTTGTTTCCGGCAGTGAAATTTGTCGTTGCACTGGTACTTTTTGCGACAATTAACCATGAACTTGGTTTTATGGTCAAAATCAGCACTTGGCCGGTAGCGCTGGTACTTGCGGTTGTATGTGCAATACTTCCGGTGAATGCGATTATCTGGATTTCCGCATTGCTGGTACTTGCAGATATGTATGCGCTGTCAATGGAAGTGGCGGTTACAACTTTGATTCTGTTTGCAGCGCTGTTCTTTTTATATTTTCGTTTTGCACCGAAAGATGGAATTGCAGCCGTACTTACGCCTGTGTGTTTTAAATTTCGGATTCCATATGTGATGCCGGTTGCCTGCAGTCTTTTGCGCAATGCGTATTCTGTGATTGCAATTGTCTGCGGTACCGTTGTTTACTACTTTTTGGATGGCATTCATCAGAATGCGGCGACATTGATGAATGTGACTGCAGAAAAGAATACTGTAGCGCAATCTAAGTTTGATATTTCGATAGGACAGTTGCTGAATAATAAGGAAATGTTTTTGGTAATTGCGATTTTTGTTGTGACTGCTATTGTAGTATACCTTGTACGACGTATGGAAGTGGATCATGCGTGGACGCTTGCGATTGTCTCAGGTGTGCTGATAGAAGTCGCAGGGCTGTTTGTTGGATTTATTGTTTTGAATATATCCGGAAAAACAGTCAGTCTGCTGATTGGAAGTATTATTTCTTTATTGATCGGCTTTTTGATTCAGTTCTTATTTATGAATCTGGATTATGCCCGCACGGAACGCGTACAGTTTGAGGATGATGATTACTATTACTATGTGAAAGCAGTTCCAAAGAAAATGGTCGCAGTCAAAGAAGTGACGGTTAAGCATTTCGGAAATACAGCAAGTATGGGCAAGCGCATTGACCATAGCAAGAGAAAGCTGACCGAAGAAGAGGAAGAGACCAGCCGCAAAGTGATTGCAAAGGAACTGGATATTGATGAGGATTTATTAAAATAGGACGGATTAGTTACAAAGTAGAAATAATTGTAATTAGAAAATAGGATAGAAAGGAGAGACGAATGCAAAATTTCAAAGGTATGCTCGCAGAATTTTATGATCAGGCATCAATGTTACTTGGATTGCCGGATATTTCATTCTCTCCAATTGATTTTATAGAGATTTTAATTATTGCTTTTCTCTTTTACCATATTTTATTGTGGATCAAAAGCACAAAAGCATGGAATCTGTTTAAGGGAATTATTGTAATCCTGCTTTTTGTTCTGGTGTCAGCTATTTTCCAGATGAATACAATTCTCTGGCTGGCAGAGAGAACCTTAAATGTCGGATTGATCGCTCTCGTTATTATTTTCCAGCCGGAACTTCGAAAGGCGTTGGAAAATCTCGGAGAGAAAAATTTCTTTGGCAAGGTATTTAATTTTTCAAAGTCGGATGAATGCAAATTTTCCGATCGAACCATCGAGGAGCTGATTAAGGCATGCTATGCGATGGGAAAGGTTCGGACAGGTGCACTGATTGTTATCGAAGATGAGATTCTGCTCAACGAATATATCCGTACAGGTATTGATATTGATGCAATACTCAGCAGTCAGCTGCTGATCAATATTTTTGAGAAAAATACACCACTTCATGATGGAGCAGTAATTGTCAGAGGGGATCGTGTGGTATCTGCGACCTGTTATCTTCCGTTATCGGACAGCCTTTCTTTGAGCAAAAATCTTGGTACAAGACATAGAGCGGCAGTTGGTGTCAGTGAAGTGAGTGATTCACTGACAATCGTGGTATCCGAGGAGACCGGAAAGGTTTCCATTGCTTCCAGAGGGCAGATTTATCATGGCATTGATGCGGATTTCCTTCGGGAAAAGCTGCAGTATCTGCAAAACCGGAATCATGAGGTTACAAAGCTTGAACTGCTGAGAAGGAGGTTTAGAAATGGGAAATAAAATTCTAAAGACTCTGACGAAGAATCTTGGCTTTAAAATACTGGCCGTTGTTTTTGCTTTCATTCTGTGGCTGGTTGTCTATAATACAGATGATCCTACCGTTACGGTATCCTATACAACCAATGTTACCGTTGAGAATGCGTCGGCTGTGACGGAGATGAACAAGTGTTATGAGGTACTGAATGGAACCAATACGGTTACATTTGCCGTGACAGCAAAGCGGAGCGTTTTAAACAAACTGGAGGATACGGATTTTACTGCTGTGGCAGATATGAACCGTATGATCGTGAATGAAGAAGGTGATGAGGCGAACGTCCCGATTGAGATCACCAGCAAGAGAAGCAACAGTTCTCTGAAATATAATGGAAAAAATAAGTATCTGGAAGTGTCTTTAGAGGATTTGATGAAGAGAAGATTCATTATCACTGCGGATACGAGCGGAAAAGTTGCAGATGGTTACGCGCTGGGGGAAGTTACGGTAACGAATCCGAATGTACTTAACGTTTCCGGACCGGCTTCTATCGTAAACAAGATTGATTCCGTGGTAGCGACCATTGATGTGGAAGGCATGTCCATGAATCTGTCAGATAATGTGATTCCTGCACTCTATGATGCAGATGGACAGGAAATTGATACTACGAAATTGAAACTTAGCAATACGACAGTTACAATTTCTGCAAAGATATTGAGTGTTAAGGAAATTCCGCTGGTATTCTCAACAACGGGAGTTCCATATGGCGATTATCGCGTTGTAGAAATCAGCAGCAAACCGGAGACTGTTAAAGTCAAAGGTTCTTCTACAATATTGAATCCACTCAGTTCTCTGACAATTCCGGGAGACGTGCTGAATGTGTCTAGAGCGAGAGAGGATATTACAACGACGATAGATATTTCTGAGTATCTGCCGGATGGCGTAGAACTTGTGAATGCGTCAGATGCGACGGTGACGGTAACTGTTCGTATTGAAGCTTATGAATCAAAGAAGTTTAATTTAAACACCAGCCAGATTACGGTCGACGGGCTTGATACGAATTATGATCTGTCATTTGAACAGTCTGCTGTGGCTGTAACAGTGAGCGGATTGAAGAATAATCTGAATACGCTGACTGTGAGCCAGCTGAGTGCATCCATTGATGTGACAGATCTTGGAGTTGGTACGCATCAGGTGAATCTTGAATTGAGTCTTGATGAGGATAATTATGCTTACCAGACAATCACTGTCACAGTTGAAATAAAAGAAAAAGCAAAAGATGACAGTGAAAATACCGATGACAATTCATCGGAAAACGATTCTGAAAGTGATGGACAGCAGGATCAGAATGAGTAAATTATATTAACACAATAAAGGGGGAATCATTGTGGTATCACAGAAAATTCGAATTATCAATCCAACAGGACTTCATTTACGTCCGGCAGGAAATTTATGTAAAGAAGCAATGAAATATAAATGTAAGGTTACATTTAACTACGGAAATAATACAGCAAATGCCAAGAGTGTACTGAGCGTGCTCGGTGCATGCATTAAATCCGGAGATGAAATCACTCTGGTATGTGAAGGCGATGATGAGAAGGAAGCATTATCTGCACTGGTGGCATTTGTTGAAAGTGGAGTTGGCGAATAAATGCTGTATATTTTGCATGGCTGATGTTCAAGAAGAGGAAAAGATATATTATGAAAGAAAAGTACAAGCATTTATTGAATTTTGTGGCGAACGTGCTGACACTTGCAATGGAAGCAGTTTGTTTTGGATGGGTCTGGTACGAGATTTATGTGCCGCAACTGAATAAGGCAAATAAATTTTCCATGAGAGGTAACTGGGCAGTGATTGGTATGTATGTGCTGTTCGTGTTCTTCTTTACCAAGGTGCTCGGTGGATACCGTATCGGTTACATGCGTTTGTCGGATATTATTTTATCCCAGGTTCTGGCAGTCTTACTGGCTATGGTTGTTTCTTATTTTGAAATCTGTATGGTTGCCAATGATTATCTGAACCCGCGCCCATTGCTTTTGATGACATTGACGGAGATTATATTTATTGTGCCCTGGGTGTGTCTGGTGCGGAAGTTTTATCAATGGCTGTATCCGCCGAGACAGATGCTCGTTATATATGGAAATTATTCACCGGATGATCTGATTGACAAGATCAATACAAGAAAAGACAAATATAACATCTGTGCGGCACAGAGTTATCGTATCGGTTATGAAAAACTGTATCCGATGATTCAGAAGTACAATGCGGTGCTTTTATGTGATCTTCCATCGGAAGCCCGTAACCAGATCATGAAATATTGTTATCAGGAATCTATTCGTACGTATGTTACACCTAAGATTTCAGATATCCTGTTTCGCGGCGCGGATGATATTCATCTGTTTGATACACCACTGTTACTGTCGCGTAATCAGGGACTTGGCATTGTAGATTTGTTTGTTAAGCGCATTATGGACATTGTGATATCATTGATTGGAATCGTGATCGCATCTCCGTTTATGCTTTTGATCGTACTGGCGATTAAATTGTACGACCGGGGACCAATCCTTTACAAGCAGGAGCGCCTGACAAAAGACGGAAAACCGTTTATGATCTATAAATTCCGCAGTATGACCGTTCATTCGGAGGATGCAGGGGCAAGACTGGCTGCAAAAGGAGATGCCCGTGTGACACCGGTCGGAAGAGTGATTCGTGCAATTCATTTTGACGAACTGCCACAGCTTTTTAATATTTTAAAGGGCGATATGTCGGTTGTTGGACCAAGACCGGAACGTCAGGTGATCGCAGACCAGTATACAGAAGAGATTCCGGAGTTTGTTTTACGTCTGAAAGTTAAAGCAGGACTGACCGGATATGCGCAGGTGTACGGCAAATACAATACAACACCGTATGACAAGCTGAAACTGGATTTGACATACATCGAAAATTATTCGGTATGGATGGATATCAAGATTCTTTTCCTCACATTCAAAATTTTGTTTGTACGGGAAAATACCGAAGGTGTGGATCAGAATCAGACAACAGCCATTAAATAATAGAAAAAATCTATTCATGAGGAAATAGCAATGAGTGATATAAAGATCAGTGTGATTATGCCGGTATACAATGTGGAGGCCTATGTAGCCAAAGCAATTGAAAGTATGCTGGCACAGACATTAACCGATTTTGAGTTTTTAATTGTAGATGATGGAACAAAAGACAAAAGCGGAATTATCTGCGACGAATACGCAAAGAAAGATCGCCGTATTCATGTGATTCACAAAGAAAATGGTGGAGCTCCGAGTGCCAGAAATACAGCAATTGATATTGCAAAAGGCAAGTATATGTATTTCATGGATTCGGATGACTGGGCAGAGCCTACGATGTTAGAAGATATGTATGCGCTTGCTGAGGCAAATGCTGCGCAGCTGGTTGTATGCGGATTTTACATTGACACATACTATGGAACACAGCATCTTTCTGAAAAAATTTTTGTAGATGATAAAGTTTATACAGACGCGGAATCTTTCCGGAAGGAATCCTATCGGTATTTTGATCGCAATATGCTTTATACACCATGGAACAAATTGTATCTTCGGTCGTTTATCGAGGAGTATCATTTGCGGTTTCCTCAGACGTTGTGGGATGATTTTCCATTTAATATCAGTTATATCCGGAATGTAGAGCGTGTGGTATTCTCTACGGATGCATATTATCATTTCATCCGTGCACGTGCTGATTCGGAAACGAGTGCATACCGTGCAGATATGTATGAAAAACGAGAGGAAGAACATGGATGGCTCATGGATCTGTACAGGGAATGGAATGTACAGTCCGAGGAAGCCAATGAGATGATACAGCGCCGTTACATTGAACGTATGGTAGGGTGCATTACAAATGTGACAAGCTCAAAGTGTACACTTTCCGGAAAAGAAAGACGGGCACAAATCAAGGAGATGCTTCATAATCCGAGAGTGGATGTGGCATTGAAATATGCAAAGCCACGTTCGAAGTATATGAAGATTATGTTATTGCCTATTCGTTGGAAAAATGTTACACTTGCTTGGGTAGAATCAGCAGTTATTACATTTGTAAAAGAACATAATGGAAAAATGTTTGCTAAGATGAAAGCAGGCAGATAGAGGTATAAAGTGGCTGTTTTACAAACAAACGAAATCTTTAAAACCGAATTAGCAGAAGGACAGCATCGGTTATCGGATGAAGAAATTCATCAGGTACAGCGTGTTGTTTATGAGATAACGATTGATATAACAAATCTTTGCGATAAATATGATATCCCATATATGCTTACGGGAGGGACCGCACTTGGCGCCGTAAGACATGGTGGTTTTATACCATGGGATGACGATATAGATATGGTTGTGGCCAGAAAGTATATTGATGAATTACTCGATTTGATAGAGCAGGAGTATTCAGATAAATACTATGTGGATGCACCTCTTCGAACCGAAGGATACCTGAGCTCTTTTATACAAATACACAAAAAGGGTACCATTTGTCAGGAATATCTGGAAATTCCGGAAGAACGATGCGGAATAAAAATCGATATATTTGTTGCTGAGAACACATACAACAATACGTTTTTGCGCACAATGCATGGAATCCAGGTGGAGTTGGGACTCTTTATTCTGTCCTGTTACAGAATGCATTTGTGGAAGAGGGAGTTTTATGCGCTTGCAAAAGGAAACCGGAAGGCTTCCCTGATGATCCATATGAAAAGCGCCATTGGAATGTTGTTTGTACCTGCAGGTAAATTCTGGTACAAAACAGTTCAGAACAGCATGAAAAAGTGCAAAGACAGTGATTCGGAATATGTTGTAGTTCCTTCTGGAAGAAAACACTTTTTTGGAGAATTAAAGACACGGAAACAATTTTTGGCTACGGAAACACGTACTTTTGAAGATCGTAAGTTTTCGTTTCCGAAAAATATAGACTGGTATTTATCCTATATGTATGGTGATTATATGAAAATACCACCAGTTGAAAATCAGGAACACCATGTGGTGTATAAATTGAAAGTGTAGTAGGTTGACGATTAAGAGGATATTATTTTTATGAAGAAGCAATTTGAAACGTTTTTACGTTATCGAAATTTATTATTTGAATTAGTAAAAAAAGGAATTAAATTAAAATATAGAAGATCCTATCTTGGAATTATCTGGTCACTTCTTGAGCCAATTATGACAACAATTGTTCTTTCAATTGTGTTTGGAACTTTATATGGAAAGAAGGATAATACATTCCCTCTTTATATTTTGTCAGGACGTCTTTTGTATTCCTATTTTGCGCAGGGAACCAAGGCGGCATTGAAATCAATTCGGCAGAATTCCGCAATGATTAAAAAAGTATATGTACCGAAATATCTGTATCCACTGTCATCTGTACTTTACAATTTTGTGATATTTGTAATTTCACTGGTTGTATTGATTTTATTGGGAATTTATACAGGAAATTATCCGACATTCCGCTGGTTGCTTATTGCAGGCCCGCTTTTGGTTCTTTTGATTATGACATATGGAGTGGGAATGATTCTGGCCACAATCGGTGTATTTTTCAGGGATATGGAGTATTTGTGGGAAGTTGCACTTATGATCATAATGTATACCTGCGCGATTTTCTATTATCCGGAAAGACTCTTAAAGAGTGGATATTCATGGGTTCTTACAATTAATCCGGTATATAACGTTATCATCAATGTGCGTAACATTATTTTTAATGAACCGTTTGACTGGAGATGCATGACGTATGCTGCCGGTTTTGCAGCGTTGTCTGTCATTATTGGAGTATACGTATTTCATAAGAAACAGGATCAGTTTATTTTGTATATTTAACCAGAGAGTAGTGAGGAGAAATCGATGGCTGATAAGACTGTGTTAAGCGTAGAGCATGTCGGCATGCGTTTTAACTTAAGCAAAGAAAAAGTCGACAGTTTGAAAGATTATGTTTTAAAATCAATCACAAGACAGATGAAATTTGATGAGTTCTGGGCTTTGAAAGATATTAATTTCACGTTGAAAAAGGGAGACCGTATTGGAATTCTTGGAACGAATGGCGCTGGAAAAAGTACTCTGTTAAAGGTGATTGCCGGAGTGTTTAAACCGACGGAGGGAAAAGTGGTCCGCAACGGACGAATCGTTCCGCTTCTTGAATTAGGTGCCGGATTCGATAAGGAATATACTGGACGTGAAAATATTTATTTGTATGGTGCGGTACTTGGATATTCCAAAGAATTCATTGACAGCAAGTTTGAAGAGATTGTTAAATTTTCCGGTTTAAGAAAATTTCTGGATGTTCCATTGAAAAACTATTCATCCGGAATGAAGAGCCGTCTTGGCTTTTCGATTGCTACAATCGTAGAACCTGAAATTCTTATTCTGGATGAGGTTTTATCAGTAGGAGATGCAAAATTCCGAAAGAAAAGTGAAAAGAAAATTCTTTCCATGATGGACAAGGGAGTAACTGTTCTGTTTGTTTCACACAGTCTTGCACAGGTACAACGTATTTGCAATAAAGCGATGATTCTTGAAAATGGAACGATTCGCAACATTGGAGATGTGGATGAAATTGCAGCAGAATATGAAAATATGATGAACGGAGACTAGACAGGTCTTTGTAAAAGGAGGAAATCCATGATTTATGGAGCTATGTTAGCAGGCGGAGTTGGAAGCCGAATGAAAAGTGCGACAATTCCAAAACAGTTTCTTGAAGTAGAAGGAAAACCAATCATTATCTATACACTTTTAAATATGTTAAAAGTGGAGCGTTTTGATTACATTTATATCGCAACACATAAAGATTATCTGGACTATATGAAGGATATGGTAAATAAATATGTGGACAAGCCGGAAAAGGTTCGTATTATCGAAGGTGGCAAAGAGCGAATGGACAGCATTCATAATGTCACAGATGCGATTGTAAATGATGAGGGAATCCATGATGATGACGTGATCGTTATTCATGATGCAGTGCGCCCTCTGGTAACAGAAAAAATTCTCAATGACAGTATTGATGCAGCGGGAACTTATGGTGCATGTGTATGTGGTCTGCCGGCGGTAGATACGATGTTATATTCTGAGGATGGAAAAATTGTTACAAATATTCCGGAACGTTCCAAATTATACAATGGACAGGCTCCGGACAGCTTTTCATTGCCGAGATTCCTCGAAATGCAGAACAATCTGACGGAGGAACAGAAGAAAGTGATTGTTGGTACCTCACAGATCTGCACAATGAATCATCAGCAGATGTATATTATTGAGGGAGATCCTCTTAATTTCAAAATAACAACGGATGGAGATTTACTGATTTTAAAATCTATCATTAGTAAATAAAAAATAAATATTTAATTTTGGTATGAAAGGAGCTTATAGATGAAATCATTAATAGAAGTACCAAAAACAATGAAAGCACTTGTGTTGCATGAAGTAGGGAAACTTACATTGGATGAAGTGCCGGTAGAAGAGATTCGCCCGGGTACGGTTCTTGTTAAAATCAAAGCCTGTGGTATCTGTTCTTCAGATGTAGAGCGTGTGTTTATTAATGGAACATATCATTTCCCAACGATACCGGGACATGAATTTTCCGGACAGATTGTTGCGGTAGGAGATGATGTAGACGAGAGCCTTCTTGGACGCAGAACCTGTGTGTTCCCGATGCTTCCATGTTTTGAGTGCCCATCCTGCCAGAAGAAGCAGTATGCACAGTGCAGTCATTATGATTATTTCGGATCAAGAAGAGATGGCGGTTATGCAGAATATCTCGTTGTTCCTACATGGAATCTTGTTTTATTTGATGATGATCTGTCCTATGATGTTGCGGCAATGTGTGAGCCGGCAGCTGTAGGAATTCATGCGAATGGTCTTGCAAATGTGCAAAAGGGACAGAAGGTGCTTGTAATAGGAACCGGTATGATCGGATACGTCTGTGCTGCTTTTGCAAGTCAGATTACAGATCAGGTTATTATGTGTGGTAACTCTGCAGCAAAACTGGAACTGGCAAAGAAATATGGCTGGGAGACCATTGCACTTGAAACAGACAACTTCGAGGAGCGTATCAATGAACTTACCGATGGAGAGGGTGTTGATGTGGTTATGGAAGTTGTTGGAACAAATGCAGCAATTTGCAACGCAGTCACTGCAGCAGGACCAAATTCAACGATCGTACTCGTTGGAAATCCGAAAGCAGATCTTACCATGGAAAAGAATCTGTATTGGAAAATTTTAAGAAAGTCGATTACTCTGAGAGGTTCCTGGAATTCCAGCTACAATGATGAACAGAATGACTGGAAGACAGCACTTGAACGTTTAAAGGGTGGCGAATTTGATCAGCTGATCACACATCGATTCCCAATGGAAGAATCGGAGGAAGCTTTCCGTGTGATGAGAGATCGTAATACATTTTCAACAAAAGTTATGTTTGTAATGGACTAAGCAGAAAGTAACAGTTTAGAAATATACGTTAGAATGGAGATACACAATGGAACTCGTTATATCCAAATTGTCAGCTCGCAGAGTGATATATTATTTTGAAGGTTATGTAAAAGGGGAAAGACCAAAGGGACTTCACTTTGTATTTTATAATTATGATCTGAAGGTAACAATTAAGCCATCTGTTTTCGAATGGGATGGAGATACTTTCCGAATGATGCTTCATGTAGAGCAGGCAAATGGAAATAATCCAATTGACAGTGGAGATTATTATCCGATCGCAGTTGATCAGCAGGGAAAACAATATC
>OLSQ01002639.1_pt1 | contig 12729 bp, 12 predicted proteins | sample 1672561 | NCBI WGS metagenome assembly OLSQ01 (sample SAMEA3136699, study PRJEB25190) | human gut metagenome | biome: human gut; feature: human-associated habitat; material: faeces | place: Austria | collected 2013 | reverse complement strand
ATTTAAAAGATAAAACAACTACATCATATATAAAAACATTTGATACCTCAAAATTAGATAATTTAATATCAAGTTTACCATTTAAATTAACCGATTCACAAGTAAATGCCGTAGAAGATATTAAAAAAGATTTTAACTCACCAAAACATATGAATAGATTAATTCTAGGTGATGTTGGAAGTGGTAAAACAATTATATCTTTCCTAGCCCTTTTCATGAATTATTTATCTGGTTATCAAGGTGTCCTAATGGCACCAACTGAAATATTAATAAAACAACACTATGAAAATATCAAAAAAATCTTAACAGACTTAAATATTGAAATACTAACTGGATCAACAACTAAAAAAGACCGTGATAAAATAATTGAAAATCTAAAAAACGGTCAAATAGATATTTTATTATCAACTCATTCAGTCTTAAATGATGATGTCGTATTTAAAAATATCGGACTAGTTGTAACCGACGAACAACATCGCTTCGGTGTAAATCAAAGAAAGAACCTTCAAAACAAAGGAGAAAATGTTGACGTACTTTATATGAGTGCAACTCCAATCCCTAGAACTCTAGCCTTAACTATTTTTAAAGATATGGACATAACTGAAATAAAAACAAAACCATTAAATAGAAAACCTAAAATTACCAAAATATATAAAACATCAGAAATTAAAAAAGTTCTATATGAAATGTTAGATGAAATTAAAAAAGGACATCAAATCTATGTCGTTAGTCCCCTAATCGAAAATGAAGAAGAAAATACTAAACTAGCAAGTGTTAATTATTTATATGAAAAAATAAATGTAGCCCTTAATGGTAAAGTACCTATAGGTGTTCTTCATGGTAAATTAAAAAATGAAGAAAAAGAAAATATAATGAATGATTTTAAATCAAATAAAACTAAGATCTTAATATCAACAACCATCATTGAAATAGGAGTAGATGTTAGTAACGCTACGATGATTGTTATATTTAATGCCGAAAGATTCGGCTTGGCAACCCTTCATCAGTTAAGAGGACGTATAGGTAGAAATGATATAGAATCAAAATGTATTTTAATAAGCGACTATGACACGCCAAGATTAAAAATATTAGAAGAAAGTGAAGATGGCTTCTACATTTCTGAAAAAGACTTCGAATTAAGAGGAGCCGGTGATTTATTTGGTGTAAAACAAAGTGGAGATATGGTCTTTAAAATAGCTAATCTAAATAAGGATTTTAAAATATTAAAAAAATGTAGTGAAGACTCTTTAAATTTTTTAAACAAACATATTAACGAAATAGATAAATTTCCTATTCAAAAAAACATAATAAGGGGTGTAAAAAATCTAAATTAATGATATATTTATAGTAGAAGGAGTTGAGATAAATGAATAGAGCAAAAATTAAAAATGATGCCAAAAAAATGATTGAAGGAAATCTATGGACCATTTTAAAACCAATGTTAATTGTTATGATTGTTTTAGGTTTTGTAAATGTAATATCAGAAAAAGTATTACAAGATACATTCGCAGGAACAATGTGTTCAACTTTGCTTTCACTTGCAGTAATGCCTTTATCATATGGTTTAGATGTATTTATTCTTAAATATGTAAGAAAAGAACAAGTAGATTATGATGAAATATTTAAATATTATTCTAAATTTGTTCCTATATTCTTATTAGGATTATTAATGTCTATTTTTATTGGTCTTTGGTCTTTATTATTTGTTATACCAGGTATTATAGCTGCTATATCATATAGTCAAGCAATGTTTATCATGATTGATGGTGAAGAAGAACCAGGTGCTTGCATCAAAAAATCTAAAGAGATGATGTATGGTTATAAATGGGATTATTTCGTATTTATGTTAAGTTTCTTTGGTTGGTATTTACTTTGTGCATTAACATTTGGTATTGCCCTAGTATATGTTGCACCATATGTTTCAGTTTCAGAAGCACTATACTATGAAGAACTTAAAAAAATTACAAAAAATTAAATAATATAAATTGACAAACTATTCATAATTTTATATTATTAAATAGGTAAGGTAATAAACCTTACTGATCCTCTAACGATTCTTGTTAGAGTGTATCAACCAAAACCCCCTGAAGAGGACATAATTCATTATGTCCTCATTTTTAATGCTTGAAAATAAAGATAACCAAAGTATTAATTAATTTATTTTGCCAGAAAATGTAGACGTATTTTTTATTAAATGCTAAAATTAAATCTAGAAGGAAAATTTGAAGAATTAAATAAAAACATTAATTTAAATAAACTTAAAAATATTTTTGAGAATATAAAAATACTAAAAGAATTTTTCAAAGAGAACTTGCTAAATTATCTGGAATAAGTAGAAGTACCTTAAACGATATTATTAATGGAAAAATCAAAAATATAAATGATGATTTTTCAAGAAGATGTGAAACAAAATTTTAATTATGATAAGTTACCAAAATTCAGTTAAAATAAAGTGGAGTAGAAGGAGAAAAAATGAATGATCATATTAGTAAATATTTAAGTCAAATAAAAAAAGATGGTTTATCAAAAACCTGGGATAATATTTTAGTTAATTCATTAAATGGCTCTAATGAATATAATGTTGAAAATTTCGGAGAATTATATGAGATAGGATTAGAATGTACAAATAAGATTTCAAAAAAGGAAATGGGAAAATATTATACTCCAGAAGATGTTGCATCTATATTATCTAATTGGTTATTACCTTTAAATGGAGTAAACATATGTGATGTTGGCTGCGGAACTGGTAACTTAATTTTAAATTATTTAAGTAAATTAAAATACAATGATGCAAAGAAACTTATTGAGGATGGTCATATATATATATATGATGTCGATTCTTTAGCTTTAAAAATTTGTAAATATTCAATTGCAATTAAATATGGTTCAGATCTATTAGACAAAATTCACGATATAAAATGTGATTTTTTAAATAAAAAAATAAAATTACCAATAGATTCAAAAGTAATTTCTAACCCTCCTTATTATAAAATAACGAAAATTAAAAAATCATGGAAATTAACTGATGTTATTAAAAATTCAAAAGAGTTATATTCTTCATTTATGGAAAAAATAATAACTCAAAGTGTTTCATCAGTTGTTATTACACCATATAGTTTCATAGGTAGTGATAAATTTTACTCATTAAGATGTTTAATGAATAATTACAATGGCTTCATTGTTTCTTTTGACAATGTACCAGGTAACATATTTATTGGTAGAAAACACGGAATATTCAATTCAAATTCAACTAATTCTGTTAGGGCAGCAATAACAGTTACAGAGAATAAAATAGATAAAAGAGGATATAGAATATCCCCATTAATTAGATTTAAAACAGATGAAAGAAATAGGCTTCTAAATAATGAACTTTTAGAGGAACTAATAAATGATGAATATCAATTAGTTGACGTTGAATGTAAATCCTATCATAAATGCTTTATAGAGCTTAGTAACATTTATAATGCTTGGATTAATAAATCTGAAAATACATTGTCAGAATTTATTACTAATAAAGATAATGGTAATAAATGTATATGTGTTCCAACAACTTGTAGGTATTTTACCGTCGGATCGTCTTTTGAATTAACAAGAGATGGCAAAAGAATGTTTTATTTAAAAGATGATAAATATTATGATTATATTTATACCTTGTTAAATTCATCATTTGCCTACTGGTGGTGGAGACTAATAGATGGTGGAATAAATTGTTCAATGTCACTAATTGGAAGTATTCCATCAATCTATAACTTATTAAATGAAAATGATAAGAAAGAGTTGTCGAAAATTGCAAAAGACATGCAAAAACATGAAAAGGAGTACTTGGTATATAAAAGAAATGCCAAAAAGATGCAAGAGAGTATTAAATTTCCAAAAGAATATAGAAATAAAATAAACAAGGTATTTTTAAAAGCCTTAGGAGTAGACGATGAACCAGAGGTTTTTGATATTATTCATAGTAGTGCAATTTTTAAGCAAAATGAGGAGGATTTAAATGAGTAAAGAAAATACTATTCAAGAATTTTTAGATACAGTTTATAATAATGATTCTTCATTAATATTAGATGAAAATTCAATTAAACGAATAAATGCAATTTTTAAGGAATATCAGGAAGAAGAAAAAAAGTTTGATGATTTTGTTTCAGCATTAGAGGTAGAATTTCAAAATATTACCAAACTTCAGAGTGGAGTAATGGAAATAAAAAAACAATATGAAAGAAATATGGCTTTACAACCGGGAGTATTGAGTGAATGTAATTATGTAGAAACATTGGCAAGATTATTTAAACTTAATAAGTGTTTGGATTTAAATAATGTGACATTTAATCAAGTACCAATTGAAGCAGCTAAGTATTTGATTCCTTCTGCAGAAACAATTTCTGGTGGAAGGTATTTATATTACAATACTAAAAAAGATATATTTTTATTTCAGTACGGCAATCCTGAAACTGGAGACGCAGTAATGGTCATAGATGGTGATCCAATTAAGTTAGAATTTAAAGAAAGGACAGCAAAAACAGGAGAATATGATATTACAGGACTATATGGTGAAGATGGCAAATTAATTATAAGTAATGATTTTGCAATCAAAAATCCTGAATATGTACCATTTATAGAACAATTTAATGAAGAAACCAATGTGATTGAACAAATTGGTCATAATTTTAATACATTTGATGAAGAAACAAAAATTACTTCAATTCAAGAATATTTTATAAAAAATAATATTGATATATTAATATCTTCGACAAAAGAAAATGAACTAATTGCTCTTACACCTGATAGTATAACATTGGAGTTGGAAGATGGAACAAGCATAATATCCACTCAAAATAGTGAGATTAGAACATCAGGTAGAAATTATACAAAGATTTTTACTCCAGAATTATTTCATCAAACTTTACATCAAATTGGTGCAACTGAAATTGATAATGAAACAGTTTTAGTAAACATTAATACTCCATTTGTAGAAAAAGTAACTGGGAGAGGAATGAATCAAATAACCAGAATAAAATTTAATAAAATATTTTTTGTGAAAATTGAAAATGTAACATGGCAAGATGAAAATAATATAATTTTCAAAATAAGTGATGTATACCAATTAAAGCCAACAGTATCAATGCATTTAACAATACTTGCCTCTAAGGAACAATTAAAAAACGTATTTGATGACAAGAATGTTCAATAAGAGTATATAAGATGATATATAATATGAGCGAAAATATAGTAGGTTCAATTTATATACTTACAAATCCATCTTTTTCAGATTATGTAAAGATAGGATATTCAAAAAATGTAGAAGAAAGAATAAATAAATTAAATAATTCAGAGGCAGTTCCATTTGAATTTAGATTATATGCAACATATGATGTTGAAACTCAATCTGCTGATAAAATGTTACATAAAATAATTGATAAATTAAATGCTGATTTAAGAAGCATTGATACCATAAATGATAAAGTAAGAGTTAGAGAATTTTATTTGATATCTCCAGAAGATGCTTATGAATTATTAGAAGATATTTCTATTATAAGTGGAACTAAAGAAAGACTTCATTTATATAAACCAACTAAGGAAAAAGTTATAGAAGAAGAAACAGCAGAACAGAATAGAGAATTATCTAAGAATAGACATCATTTTAAAAATATTAAATTTAGATCTAGTTTAACTAATAAAAATTATTATTCTAGAACAAAAGAAGATGGAAATTTAGGAATATATGAAGAAGATACAAATAATGAAGTGCCTAATAACAGTAATCCATCAAAGAAACAAATTTTATTACAAGCTGTTAAGGATTTAAATGGAGAAGTAGATAGTAATATAACTTTATATCAATTACAACATAGACTAGAAAAATTGTTATTAAATAAATAAAAAGAGGTAGATAATTATGAAAATAGATTTACATTGTCATACGAAAGCTACAAAATCTGGTGATTCGCTAAAGAGAAATATTTCATCAACTGAATTCAAAAATAAAGTAAATAGTGTAGATGTTAAAATAATAGGAATAACTAATCATAATTATTTTGATTATAAGCAATATCAAGAATTTGTTGATATTGTAAATGATGAATTTATGATATGGCCAGGGGTTGAATTAGACGTTAAAGGAATTGTTAATGATAGAGGACATGTTTTAATAGTTGTCAATCCAAATAATGTTGTAGATTTTAATGCAAAACTATCTGATTTACTTGGTGATAAATCTTGTGATGAATTCGAGTGTGATATAGAAACTTTGTCATGCTTTGCTAATTCATTGGATTGTTTAATAATGCCTCATTATTATAAACCTAAAAGTTTGGATGAAGAATCGATAAATTATTTAAAGAACAAATTAAGAGAGTCTTATAGGTTATTATATGAACCATCAAATTATAGAAGTCTTGGTATTTTGATTAATCATAATAAAAATTCTATTATTGGGAGTGATGTTAAGGATTGGGATAAGTATCATGAAATTGAATTTGCTAATTTAAAGATTGATGTTGATTCGTTTGAACAATTTATTTTATTAATAAAAAAAGATGAAGCGCTTATTGAAACTTTACTTAATAAGCAGTTTAAAGCAAATATTGATATTGCGTATAATTCTAGTATAAAAGAAAAAGTTGATTTCTATGATGATATAAATATTATTTTTGGAAGTAAAGGTACAGGGAAATCTGAAATTCTAAAAAAGATTAATTCTTATTTTATTTCTAAAGGAAAAGATATAGGATATTATATTCCACAAGAAACTGAAGATAAAATTGATGAAAAAACTGAAGTAAAAACTGAAGAAAGAAAATTGGATTATTACAATAAAGAAAACTATTCTGATTTGATTTCAAGTATAAGAACATGGACAGATTGTAATGTTACTCAATTTAAAGATTATCTAGAATATGAAAAGAGTTCAAATAAGAACTCAAATAAAATAAAAATGAAAATATTAAATATTCCAACAATAGTTGATTTATATAAGGATAAACTTAATACAGACACTAACAATTATACTAATGTAGAGAATGCTATAAATAAATTAAGTTCAATAAAATTGATAGATTATATTGATGAAGAAGATATCTTGAATCTTAATATATTATTAGCAAAATTAAAAACTAATATTGCAATAAGCAAAAATAAAAATTGGGAAAATAGTAACTCAATTATTTATTCTAATAAATCAGTTAATGAATTAAAAGAAATAGTTGAAAGAAAGACAGAATTAAAAACAAAACCAAGTGATACAGGGTTCTTAATTTTTGCTAAAAATAGACTAAAAATTAAACAACAACTTAAAAAACTAATTGATACATTTAATTATCGGTTTGACGATGTATTATTACCAATTGGGAAGTTAGAAGAAGGAAAAGAATTAAAATTAAGAAGGATTTCGAAAATGCTCTGTAATGAATCAAAGACTGCTGAATTTATTATAGGTATTAATAGTTTAAAAGAAGCCAAAAAAAGTATATTTGATTCATATGATAAAGTACTTTCTATGGATTTTAATACATATTATTCAGATATGATAAATAATTTAACACAAAATAATATTATATCTATGGATTCGTTTCTTGGAGTAAGTAAAAAATTTGAAATTAATAATGAACCGTATAAGCCCTCTTCTGGTGAGGCTACAATGATTATTCTTGATGATGTTTTAAAAGCAGAACATGATGTATATTTATTAGATGAACCAGAAAAAAGTCTAGGAAATGCCTATGTTAATGATGTCCTTGTTCCTAGACTTAACGATTTGTCAAAGCACAAGAAAACAGTTATAATTGTAACTCATAATGCCAATATAGCAGTTAGAACATTTCCTTTTAGATCAATATTAAAAGAATATAAAAATGGAATATATAAAACTTATGTAGGTAATCCTTTTTCGAACAAACTTATAAATATATCTGATCAAACAGATACAAAAGAATGGAAAGATGAAAGCGTAAAAATTCTTGAAGGTGGTAAAGAAGCATTTGAAGAACGAGGTGAAATATATGGAAAATAAAATTGTTAATGTAGTTTTAGATAATATTGATGATTCTATCAAATTAGTTTTTAAATTGAGTGTTGGTGATGCAGAACTTAATTTAGAGTCAGATAATTCAGAAGAAATTAAAATAGTATTTTTAAAGCTAATTAAAGAAATTGAAATTAACCCTATAGATTTAAATTTAATTATAGGTGATAATTTTAATGAAAGTGAAAATAAGTTGTTTAAAGATGCTGCTGAGGAATTTATTGTTCAATTAAAAAGCGAAATAAGTAATTTGGAAACTGATGAAAATTTAATTGAGATTAGACAAGAAAAGAATGAGTATAGTATATAAATAATGTCATATTGTCATTAAAAAATGAAAAACTGATGAGCATTTTTACCCATCAGCCACCCATCAAATTCATGTAAATTTATCAATTTTTGGTTAAATTTTATTAAACTCTATATGAGTTATATGTCGATATTACGGGGATTTTAAGCAATCCTCTTTTTAATATAATAGCCCCTTGAAGAGAGCATTTAACCGTGCTCTCATTTTTTTATAGGAAATATAAGGGTTTTATTAATTTGATAAATCTCCAAAAATAGGATTAGGTGCTAATTAGGTACCAATTTAAGAAAAAAATAAAATAGTATGACATTCTAAGATTTGTCAACAATAAATTTTTGTGTTATATTAATGCATACTGAAAAGACACGAAATTTCTATTTTTTTAAAATTTTGAAATTATGTGTTTATTTAGTATATAATATTAATGTAATCAAGTGGTGTTGATTACTTATCTAATTGTTTGCACAGTACAAAAATTTGTCGAAGAAGTTTAGTTGTACATGCAATTGTTACAACGTAATGATGTTTTCCTTCATTACGTTTTTTTCTGTAATAAGTTTCAATATCATTTTCTATATGACATACTTTGGTAACACTTAGAATATTTAATATAGATACAAAAAGAATTTTTCTTAAATATTTGTTTCCAGATTTGGAAATTGGACTTTTTATATTTATAGATTTATCAGATTGCTTTATTGAAGAATCTAATCCACAGTACGCAGTTAATTCTTTTATGTTTTTAAATCTATTTATGTCACCAATTTCTGCGATTATTAGCGATGCAGTAAATTCACCAATGCCAAAGATAGAATTAATACTTTCAAAGTATTTAGTTTTCTTCCCTAAAAATATTATTTTATATTTAATTGTTTCTATTTCTTTTTGATAAGTATTAATTAATCTTGCAAGTTGTGATAGACTTGAAGTTATTTCATCATCTTTTGAAACAGATGGATAAGAGTTGATTGCATATTCTTTTATTGTTGCAGGTTTCTTTTTCCAATGTCTAAAACCATTCTTTTTGAAGAAATTTTACAATGTATCTATTCTAGTATTAGAAATAATATCAGCATGTGGATATTTTTCAATAAAACTTAGTGCCAAGTCACTATAAATAGTTTTCTTTTTAAATATTAACTCATATTCAGGAAAACACAAATAAACTAAATTTTTATATCTATTTTTCAAATTAACACCTAGTTCATCTAAAGCATGATATTGTCTAGATAGAGCATTCATATTTAAATAAATATCATCTGGTTTAATATATTCTCTAAAATCAGTAGTAAAGAATAATTCTTACAAAGATATACAATCTAATTTATCGGTTTTTGTTTTTCTTAAGTTACGTTTATACATTTTTTAGTATAATGCATTAATAACAAATACTTTGAAGTTTTTTTCTATGAAAAATCTTTCAACAGGTCTATGATAAATACCCGTAGATTCCATTATTACAGAAACATTATCTAATTTTTGCTTTTTAATTCTATTAAGTAAATTAGTAAAATCATTAATAGAATGATTAATTTCATATGGTTTAATTAGAACTTCACCACAAGAACTAATTAAAGATACCATACTTTTACCTTTAGCCACATTAATGGCTAGAACACTTTGCATAAGCATACTTCCTTTCATATACGATTGAACTCTAGAATCTTAATATTCCTCATCACGCTTGTTATATAAGATTAAAAATTAATCCTCACATTCTAAAACTAGGATAATAAAAAGAAAAGAGCTAGGCCGTCATAGAAATGGATACAAAGACCCTTGGTATAATTTGCCTAAACTCAATCGCAGATATTTATATTCATTTTTATAAAAATGAATATAAATATTATAATGTAAATATCAAAAGTTTCAACTTGTCAAAACTAATAAATTTGCTACTCAGTATTATACGTGGTATAATATAAAATTAATAAAAGAGGTGATAAGATGAAAGAATCTAGAATTATTATAATTATTTCAATAATAATTATGGTAGCATTAATACCAATGTTATACTTTTTACAATTATTTGGTATCAATCAGGAATTAAGTATTAATATAATTACTAATTTGGAGTGTGGGGTTATAGTTGGTTTAGTTACAGCGGTATGTCAATACTTTATGGCTAAAAGACGTATTATTAATGCTGTGTATGGTTTATATTTTGAATTATATACTACATATTATACAGTTAGAAATAAAGAATTTTTACACCATATCAATACTCTTGCATTCTTTAATAAACTTACCGAACTTTCTTCAAAAATTAAAGATTCGTTATCAGAATATCATGGATTTTTTAAGAAAAATGATTCAATATATATGATAATGAATCCACAGATTAATATGGGTGAGAACTATAAAGCAGAAAAAATGATAAAGACATTAGTTAAATGGTTTAATGAAGAATCGTTTGATAAAAGTATTGAACCATTTATAAATGAAGTAGAGAACATACTAAAAAACATTGACAAAGAAAGATTTGAAGAAGATAAAAAACAAATGATAAATATGTTCAATTATATTTGGAAATAGCATTTTGAAAACGAATTCTTGGAAACAAATGGGGAACAACTACATAGAACAAGATAGGTAAAATAGGACTATTTACGAGAAATATAGCAAGTGATAAATCAATAATAATGAAAAATATGCCAAAAAATAGGGGATAATTTTTCCCCCCGAAGAGAGCATTTAACCGTGCTCTCATTTTTTTGTGCCCATTTTATAAGGGGATGCGAGACATTGGTATTGCTAAAATAATTTTAGGTACAATTTAGGTACAAAAAAATTGACTTTTAAAATAGTTCATTGAAGAAAAGTGACGAAAGTGGCAAAAATCTTCAATGGATTTTTTACATTGATACGGACAATATAGATTTCATCCGTATGATCTTAATAGCATTATACCGCAAACGGCAGGATACAATTGTTATAAGATCATGATATAATTATTATGTAGGCGATGACTTATTGAAAAGAAAGAAGAAATAATTAGCAATAAAATTAAATGTAAAAAATGTAGAAATATTATAGAGTCAATAAGTACAAATGATTATAAAAGGTGTTCTTGTGGAGCCGTTGCAGTTGATGGGGTACTGAATATTTGAAGAGAATTGGTAATGAAAATGATTATATAGAATTATCTATTAGTAAAGATAATAATAGATAGTTATTTACATAGATAATAAAAAAATAAATATAATTCTAAAATGTTGCCTTTTCCAACATTTTTGCATTTATGTAAATGGATTTATACGTTGGGGTGATGTATATTAAGAAGTTAAATTATAAAAAATATGAGAAAGATTAAGATAACTTAGAAAATATATGGGATTAACCCAAGAACAAGGTGCTGAAATTTTAAGTGTATGTAGAGATGCAATATTAAGAATTGAAAAAGGAAATTGCAAAATTGATTTACAAGAATTAATGAGTATTTCAAAATTATATAATATAAGTATGGATGAATTAACAGCAAAAGAACATACTATAAATAGTAGTGATGTTGCTTTTGCGAGAGGTTTTAATGAATTAAGTGAAAAGAATAAAAAAGCGATTATTAGTTTAATTGAATATAAAAACATTTTAAAGTTGCAAAATAAGGATGACTAATATGATGCCAGAAGAATTAGCAAAAGGTGAATTAGAAAAATTAAAACAAGTGGCGAATTAACTTTTCCAATAGATCCATTTAAAATCCTCCACGATGCTGGTATATATGTTGTATTAAAAGATTTTGAAAATTTAGACACTAACAAAATAAATAATGATTTGAAAGTATATAAAAGAATTTTAGTTCAATTAGCACATTATAAATTTAAAGACAAAAAATAAGAAAAAATTATCATATGTTACTAAAAGATTAAAGTCGAATTATAATCTATTGGCATAATAACAACAAACAATAGATCATCATTTTGAATTTTTTTATCTATTTTCTTCTTTGTTATAAAAATGGCTTTTTATCGTATATTAACTTTTATCTTTTTCAAAAAGCTTTCCAAAATAGGTATTATTAAGTAACTATGTAAATTATCAGTTTTTATTGGAATTGCCGTTTTATTCATTGGAATATAACTCTTTTTGTACATTTTTATAATATCATTAACAATGGCTACAAAAACCTATATATATGATTATTATATTGTTTCATCATTTTTTTTTGAATCTTTTCATTCATATATATCATGAAAACAAAGATTTTAAAGTGGTGATAATTATTACTTACCAACGATGCTTAATTTTCAAATAATTAAAAGAATTGCCGATAAATCTGATGTTGAAACGCAAATTGTTAACCTTGAAGAAAATCACAGATTTAAAAATGACGAACTTAAAGTAATTGAAAAACATTTTTTTGATTCGCTTTTGTTGCTAAAATACATATCAGACTGTAAAA
>OLSQ01002636.1_pt1 | contig 12732 bp, 16 predicted proteins | sample 1672561 | NCBI WGS metagenome assembly OLSQ01 (sample SAMEA3136699, study PRJEB25190) | human gut metagenome | biome: human gut; feature: human-associated habitat; material: faeces | place: Austria | collected 2013 | reverse complement strand
AGCACTCATGGAACGTGGCCTCATTCTGAAAAAGGGTACCATCGTAGATTCCACCATCATTTCTGCCCCATCTTCTACCAAGAATAAGGAGAAGAAACGAGACCCGGATGCCCATCAGGTCAAGAAGGGTAACACATGGCACTTTGGATATAAGGCACATATCGGCGTGGACAAGGACAGCGGACTGGTACACACAGTGAAAGCCACAGCGGCAAATGTACACGACGTTTCGGAAACATCGAAATTACTGACCGGAGAAGAAGAGGCTGTCTACGGCGACAGCGGCTATCTGGGAGCCGGTAAGAGAGAAGATGCTGTCGTCAGGAACAAGTCGGGTCACAAAATCAAGTATAAAATCAACCGTCGTCCTTCACAGGTAAAGAAGCTGAGCAAAAGCGGACAGTACGCCGCCAAGAAAGCAGAGCACGCAAAGTCTTCTGTCCGAGCAAAAGTAGAGCACGTATTCGGTGTCGTTAAAAAGCAACTACATTTCCGAAAAACACGATACCGAGGGCTTGAAAAGCAGCAAGCCAAATTCAATATCATGTTTGCACTGGCAAATCTGATTCTGGCTGACAGACCCTGTCTGGCAGCTTGAGTAAGTGCGCCTTTGCGGGCAAAAATTCAGAGGTTATCCACAGTTTTTATTTGGCACCTATTGTATAATGCGGATTGTGGCATTTATGCGGTGTTGCCTTAAAACTTTACAAAGCCGGTGGTGCTGCCCAGAGGGTAGCCCAAGATCCAGCCGCAGCGGCCGCAGTTGGGGCACTTTACACCCTCGTCCCGCAGCTTCTGCACCCGCATCTCCGCCCGCATCAGGTACATGTTGGTCTTATCCACATAATTGCAGCCGGGGCAGAAGCACAGGTAGTTGGCAAAGCTGTCGTAGATATCGTTTGCCCGGTCCGCCTTTTCCTTTGCCGTCAGCGCCCGGGGCGTGACCTTTGGATTTTTCAGCATGGCAAACCTCCTCAGATGATCCGCTGGGGCTGCTGCCTGTCAAAATATTTGTCCATAAAGGGCAGCACCACAGAGCGCATCAGCTTCATGTCCAGATTGAAATAATACACCGCGAAAAGCCCGGACAGCAGGGCAAAAAGCAGGCCCAGAAGCTTCAAAACCTTTTTCATCTTCATTCCTCCTTACCAGCCCATGGAGTCGTCGAAATCCACCAATGTGGGGTCCAGCGGCTCCTCGTGCAGAACATCGGTCATATACTGGTTCACGGCTCTTCTGGCCTCCGCCGGCGGGACGATGCGGGGATCCATCAGGGAGTGGGGCATCCAGATGATATGGAAACGGTCCCGGTATTTGTTGAATTCCTCCTCCAGCAGGCCCTGGGCCCCGGCCATGCCCTTGCAGCCGATATCATCGTACATGATGATGGTATCGCAGTTGAACTTCTCCGCCGTCTCAAACATCTGCAGGATATGCCGGTTGCCGCCCACGGTGTGGGTGCGCATGGGGGTGTGGGAGTACCAGTCGGCCAGATCCTCCATCATGATCTCCTCATCCTCGGTGTCGATGATGTTGTGCCCGGTGAGGGAGTCCATGTTGATCACGCACAGAATACCCCAGCAGTTATACAGCCAGCTGACGCCCTGGATGTAATAGGTGGAGCCGCAGCTCCAGGCCAAGGCACGGTGCCGGGTCTTGGGGAAGGGCTTGATGTCCTTCTCCACGCATTCATAGAACATTTTCAGCAGCTTGGGCGAGGTTTTGGCAAAATATTTGGTGCCGCCCTGCTGGTAGAAGTAAATGCGGAAAAGGCCCTGCAGCACCGGGTTCAGGCAGCCGTTGTCGGTTCGGGCATAGATGTCCCAGCGCTCCAGCTCCTCCCGGTTCACCTTGTTGGTGGCGCGCAGATGCTCCCGGAAGGCCTCCCAGTCAAAGGGGCGGCCGAACTGTCGCTCCATAAACTCAATGGCCTCGTACAGCTCGTGAACCCCCAGCTCCTTGGTGGTAGGGTCGTCGTACATCAGGGGCGTGGTCAGCGGATGCACCGCTTTTTTGCCGTTTGCGGACAGCTCCCGGTACATGGCGTTGTTATCCATCATGTTGGCGTCGCAGGGGTTGTTGGTGGTCATCCAGAAATTGCCGATGTCCGGGTATTCCCCCACTACGGCCACGCCGGTCTCCACCAGGGGCAGAGTACACATGTCCCCGGGGATGCCGCAGCTCACCGACTGGTCCACATAGTAGGAGCCCAGCTCCTTGCGGATCAGGGGCAGCATGAAGGCCGCGTGCTGCTGCATGTTGATGGCATAGGTGCCGGGAAAGCCGAAGATCAGGTGCTTGGGCAGGGTATAGTCAAAGGCCACGGTCTTTTCCGTCCACTCGGTCTCACCCAGCTTCCGGTCGGCCCGGAGAGAGTTCCACAGGGTCTCCACCGAGTCGCTGATCATGCAGTCCGCCGCGGTCAGGTCGCAGCGCAGGGCCATGCCCCGGTCCCCTTCGATCCAGCGATCGATCATGGCCGGCGCGATGAGATAGGCGCTGAGCCAGCGGTAACGGAAAAAGGCCTTCACAATGCGCACCGGGTCCCGGGCCACAAGGCCACCCATCTTCACCCAGGTCACAAGCCAGCGGTAAAAGGCGTAGGAGGTGTCCTTCACGCCCCGCCACTCCCGGCGGGCAAAGATATTGGTGCTCTCTATGTAGCGCTGGCCGATGTAATGACAATCCTCGTCGCCCTTCAGGAAATGCTTGAGGGAGCCATACTGCTCCTTGATGCTTACTTTTCTTTTCCACATAACAGGCACTCCCCTTTCTCACTTTCCCGCCTGGATGCGCTTGATCTCCAGGGACTCCACAAAGGCCTGGAAACGGGTGCGCAGCTGCCCGGCGGCGGCGATGGTGTAATCCCGCTCGATCTGGCAGACGGGCAGCGTGTCCGGCAGGGCGAAGCCCTCCTGCATCCACATGGCCGCCTGGGCCCGCTCATAGCCCCAGTATTCGCAGAACTTCATATTCTGCAAAATGACGCCCTCCGCGCCGTATTCTTTGGCCAAATCAAAGAGGAACTGCTTGCGCCCCACGATGGCCTCCGGCCCCATGGTGCGAGGACACTGGTTATGGTACAGATAACTGTCGGCAATGGACTGGAGGATGTCCTTGCCCTCCTCCAGAACGATCTCCTCCCGGCCAGGGATGGAGCCGAAGCAGTACCGGTCTGCCACGACGAAAGCGCCGCAGCTCTCCAGCAGTTTGGTAAACTCCGGGTCGTCGATCTCGGACCCGGCCACCATGACTCTGGCCCGGTAGAAGGGCTGGGGATCCGGCCGGCGCTGAAGGACCTCCTCCAGGGTCTCCCGCAGGTAGGGCAGAATCAGCTCCTTGGGGCAGGTCAGACTCACCAGTTGGATCACATGGAACTCATAGCCGGTGATGGGCGGGTTTTCCTGTTTCCTCAGCTGGCCGATCCGGCTGATGATCCGGCAGACCTCGTTATGCCGCTCTACCGCCGCTCTCAGCTTCTCCTGGCTGAAATCCACGCCGTAGACGCGGCTCAGGGGCTCGATGATCTTCTTTTCGATCTGCCGCCGGAAGTAACCCGCGTGCCAGTCGGACTTTTTCAGGGGCATGTCAATGCAGCTGACGAAAAACCTCTCCTTGGGGATGAGCTTGCGATATTCGAAATACTGCTCGGTGCGGTTCATGGTGGTGCAGCACTCCTGGCCCAGCAGCGCGTCGATAAAATTATAACCGCCCTCAAAGGCCCGCTCCAGAATACTCTTGGAATAGGGACAGGAGCGGTTGGTCATGTAATAGGTGGCAAGGTCGGGACTGGTGCAGCGCGGAGCCCTGAGCCGGATGCCAAAGCAGCCCTCCACATCCAGCAGGACTTCCGGGATATAAGAGCAGTTGTAGGCCAGGGCCAGCTTGCCCTGGGCGCAGGCTTGCTGAACAAGGGCGTTGTTGGCATCCTGCAGAAGGTCCTCAAAAAAGATAAGGTGCTTTAGTTCTCTCAATGCTTGATCCCCCCTATTTGGTTATTCTGTAATAATAATATGCCGTGTCTCATTTTCAAGTCAAGCTTTTTCCGCCCCACTGGGCAATATCTCCTTATTGGCCGAAAATAATGCTCAGTTTTTGTGCATTTTCCCCATGGGCTGCCATTTTATTGACATCCGTTATACCTTACATTTTATGGTTTCTTTTGTGAGTTTTTGATAAATGTTCCCATTTTTGTTCCGGTATGCTTTTTGTGTTTTGGTTAATATGCCTAAACAATGGACGATGTACGCAGAACAGCCGAGGAGCGGGCCAAACGACCGAAGATAGCCCCAGTAGGAGCCAGCTTTGAGTCGGAGCGCCAGCGGTCAAAGAACGCTCTGGTCAAACAGCCGGACTCTATGGACGGCCGGAACGTGCGAAAGATCGCCTCCGCGGCGGATGTTCCACAGGAGGAAAAGATCCTGCGCGTAGCAGCCTATTGCCGCGTCTCCACCGACGATATCGATCAGGCTATTTCCATCCACCTGCAGATCCAGGAGTACAAGAAAAAGATTCTGACTAATCCCAACTGGAAGTACGTGGGCACCTATGTCTGATATCATCGACTATTATTTAAACTATTTCCAAACCCGGGCGGATCAAGGTAAAGTCGTTGAGAAAGCGGAGAGTACTTTTGTACAACACTTTGGTGATCGAAAAGCGACAAGGCGTACGATCCTCATCTATCCTTATAAGCGGTTCGAAATGAAAGGCATGATGAAGTTTGATAAGGCCAGTGATCAAATTGAAATAGTACCGCCTATTTGGGACAATATTTCAAATAAGATCAGAAGGGTGGTAGCGTCGTACTGCGATGCGCAATTACTCAGATACTACGAAAAGCTGGAGACAACTTGAACGATTACTCGAATTATGTAAATTAAGTGAACGATTGCCCCTGAAAGTGAACGATTACTCAGGGAGCAAGGGCTAGAAAAGGCCGCAGAAAGCAAAAAATCGGCCGACCGAAATGACGAGCGGCCGAGAGCGATTTGAATTTTCAAGCGAAAAATGCGAGGAAATAGCTGAATTTCGGCTATTTCTTCGCATTTCTGGGCAAAAAGTTTAGGTAGGTTATTCTATCAAAATAACCTACCTAATATGGCAGCGGGAGAAGGATTTGAACCCTCGCATACGGAGTCAGAGTCCGCTGTGCTACCACTACACAATCCCGCTAAAAGCAAGAATTATTATACCTTTTTTTACAGATTTGTCAAGAGCAAATTTCAGGATCCCGCACATTTTTTGACATCGCGGTATCGATGCTCCCGCCGAACACAACAAAACGGTCATACAGGAACTCCGTTGCAAAGTTCAGCAGCATGGAAACAACAAGCACAACATACTCGTTCCAGCCTATACCGGTGAGCCAGTCCCCTCCCCAGGTGGACAGCGGCGTGAACACAAGATAATAGGCCGCGACCTTAAGCATCGCGATCGGGACATTATTAGCCGAGCGGAACGTCACCTTGCGGTTGAGCGTGAAATTCCAGAGGACCGACAATATAAGCGCCGTCAGATAGCACACCCAGTAGCTCCAGTGGAAGACTTCGTTCATCAGGGTAAAGCTCAGCAGCTGGATGATCCCTGCGCTGATTGAAAACAACGTGAACTTGACCGCGCGCATAAGCTCTTTCTTATCCATAAATACCTCCGTGCGGAAACTGCAATGCTTCAAAATTTTGAACTAATCGTAGTATACTCTGCGGAAGTCGTTTGGTCAAGAGGAAATTATTTATTTTATGTTATGTCTTGCGCTATGGTGTCACATCATGTAGAATATAAATATATAATACCGTTCAATAAACTATAGGAGGATATATCAATGGTATGCAAAAACTGCGGGAATTTTGTTGCCGATGGGCATAGCTTCTGTTCTAACTGCGGAGCCAAAATACAGATCGCTCCGGCGCCAGGCAGCAATCGGAAGAAATCAGGCTCAGCAGCTGTCTGGATAATCGTGGCTGCCGCCGCGGCGGGGCTGGTGGCCGGGCGGTTCATCTGGAAAACAACACCGAGCGAAAGCCCGTCGCAGACGGCCGTCTCCTCGTCCGCGTCCCAGAGCGAACAGTATATCGACAATGCCAAGAGCTATATGGCCTCCGGTGATTACCACAGTGCGGTAGGCGAGCTCATCGCCTGCGAGGACGCGGCGGATGACAGCAGCGTCATCTCAGAATGCGAGGATATGCTGGCGCAGATCAAATCGACTCTCAAGTCCGATGAGCCCGCGACCAGCACAGAGCTGGAACGCACCTTCCAATATCAGGGCGGCGGCGAATACCACGTCACCGCTGAGAGCGGCCCCGTGGAAGTAACCGTGACCGATCTTGACAACTCCAAGCAGTACGTCCGCTTCTATGTTCGCGAGGGTGAAACGGGGATCATATATCTCCCCGCCGGACGCTACTCCGTGTCTTACAATGTCGGCTATATATGGTTCAACGACCGCATAGGCTTCGGCGACTACTGCACAAATTACACCATTGACGGCGAACTGACCTATGAGGTGAAGAGCGATAACGCCTGGATAACAAACAACGTGTGGGAAAGCACGCTGTAAACACAGCCACGCTGACGGAATCGCCAGCGTGGCTGAAGAACGAATTATCTCAGATAGGGCTCTTGGAAAGCTTGGTGTATTCCATGGTCGCGTTGGACTGTGCGAGGGGCTGCTTGTAGCCTGCCAGACGCAGATTCATCTCCTGACGGATGATGGCGGCGGTGCGGCCCGGATGCGTATAGATATAGAAGAAGCCCTTTTCAAGACCCTCCATGATGGTGGCGACTGCCTGATCAACGGAGACAACACCCATTGCGAAAGACAGCGCTTTATCCTCATCGGTCTGCGGATCGGCAAGGCGCTTGACCAATGCGGCCGCAGGTGCCGATAACGGTCTTGAGGAGATTATCCCAATCAGCCTCGACCGTCACGTCCTGCTGCACGTACATCACGTCGACGCTCATTTCCTTGAGTGCGGCTCGAGGTGCAGAACAGCCTTCAGGACTATATGCTGCAGAAGAATCTGGAGAGCTGGGACCTGCTGATCGACAAATACCTTTCCGAGACACACCAGAGCTACGACGCGGATACGCTCAGATTCCTGACGCAGTTTGTATCTCAGGTGATTGGAAACATGATAATCGACTGGGCAAAAAAGGGCATGAAAACGCCCGTAGAGCTCATGTGCAAAATGAACGAGGTTGCAACTATTGGCATCTACGGGATAATAAACACCGAGAATATGGCAGATGATTTCAGAAGAGAAATAAATCTGTGATAAGAGCGGCAGCGATTTTTCCTTTTCGCTGCCGCCGTTTTATTTTTTATTCGTGCGCGGCCTTGTAGTCCTCGCCCCAGACGCGCATCGCTTCCAGTATCGGGCGGAGACTGTAACCGAGCTCCGTCAGTGTATATTCCACGCGCGGCGGGACTTCGGGATAGACGGTGCGGGTGAGCAGGCCGTCAGCCTCCATTGAGCGCAGACTATCGGTCAGCACTTTCTGGCTGATGCCCTCCAGATCCTTTTTCAGCTCGTTGAAGCGCCACGGGCGCGAGAGCAGGTTGCGCATGATGAGCAGCTTCCACTTGCTGCCGATCAGAGCCACGGTGGTCGCCACCGGGCAGGCGGGCATTTCTTCCTTTGTAAGCATATATGCAGCACTCCTTTTTGAATGTTACACTCATATTATAATGCAGCATGCTCAATGTTGCAAGGGACTTCCGAACACGCTCCAAGAGTTACCAAAAGGTGACTGAGTAATAGATTTGTGCGTACTTGTGCCGGGCTGAAGACTCTGTTTCTGGAGCTCGGGGTCGGGTACAACACCCCGGTCATTATAAAATATCCGTTCTGGCACATGACGGCGAGGAACCCGAAGTCGACCTACGCCTGCATAAACCTCGGCGATGCCTGCGCGCCCGATGACATCGCCGCGCGCAGTATATGCATAGACGGAGATATCGGCGCGGTGCTGGAGGGGCTGTAAAGAGCAGCAGCTTTTCCTAACCATTCTAACCAGACGTGGTCGTCAAAACTGAACAAAATGGTCAGAATGCGGGCAGCCCACTATAAACGAACGACACCCCCGGTGCATTTCGCACCGGGGGCATTTGCTGGTTTTGGGATAAATGTTTTCCTATATGCGGATTATTCTCTCCATCTCGCTGCGCAGACGGCGTGATTCCTCAGCGGTGAAATCGGTGAAATCCGCGGCTATCGCGCGATGCAGGCGGTCAAGCTCATCGGGAGTACCGCTCAGCCCGAGATCGCTGAGACATACCGGCACACCCATGCTGCGGCACAGTCTGACATAGGCGGATATCTCCTCCTCGGGGCTGTTATTGTAATACTGCTGGAGGAGCAGACCCACGGAGACGATCTCGCCGTGAAGGTAGCTGCGCCACACCTCGGGGAACACGGTCGTCGAATGGTTATATACGGCATGGGCAATGGCCAGCTGCTTACTGCCGCGGGCAAGGCCGGAGATGATGCCGGTAGAGATGAGCCCCGTGTTTATCACGGCGGAAAACTCATTGCTCAGCACCTGCTTTGCGCAGTCTGTATAGGCCTTCCTGCCGTTTTCCATGAGAAGGTTCCATGTCGCGGCGGACATCCCGTGCGCCACCTGAAGCGCCGCGTCATCCGTTTCGGCGCAGCTATATGTTCCGCGCTGGCTGAAATGGACCTCGGGATATTTTGCCATCGCATCGGCGATACCGGAGGCAAGATATCTGGGCGGTTCCCGCACGAGAAGCTCGGTGTCCGCAAGGACGAAGGCTATCGGCAGGTCGGGGTAGAGCGGGCCGATAAACGCGCCGCTGTCTTCGTACATTATGGCCATGTTCGTGCAGGCAACGCAGGTCGCCATCTGGGTAGGAATGTTCCCGAGCGGCAGGCCGCTCATCTTGCCGGCGGCCTTTGCCGCGTCCATGCATTTCCCACCGCCTACGCCGATGATAACATCGCACCCGGCAGCAAGAGCCGCGTCGGCATGCGCCCGCGCATTGCCGTAAGTGCAGTAGCCTTCAAAGACGGCGACGTGATAATCGATACTGCCCGCCTTGAGAGACTCCTCCATGCGGGCAAGCGCTGCCTCAAGCGCACGGCGTCCGCCCATTATATATGCTTTCTTTGCGCTTATCAGCTTCAGCTCGCCCGCGAGGAAGCGGCAGGCGCCCGGCTCCTGTATGTATCTCCCGCACGTGATCTCCATTGCAGAAGCTGTCATGTTGAAGTCCTCCGTTATCAGCAGACGACGTCGCAGCCCATCTGCTTGAGGATCTCACGCAGCTCGGGAATCTCTTCTTCGGGGATGTTCTCCATAGGCTCACGCGCATAGCCGGAGGGCATACCGCAGAGCGCCGCGGCGGCCTTGTTCGCAGCCTGATAATACGGCATGTCGGTGGGCAGATCCTTGCTGGCGTGTACGGCGGAGGGAACCTGAGAGTGCTTTGCGGCAAGGCGGAACACCCAGTTCCAGAACAGGTTCATCTTGTCCGCGGTCTCTCTGACCTTGGCGATGTCCCCGGCCTGACCGGCATGGTACAGGTCGAGCGCGAGGTGAGGAGCATAGTTGAGCATCTCGGTGACATAGCCCTTGCAGCCGTGGAAGCACATGTACTGATACATGAAGTGGCCGAGACCGGCGAATATCGCCATGTCGTTCGGGTCGATGTTCTGGAGCATGCCGAGGAAGGCGTTGGGGTTGTTGGTGTTTTCCTTCAGGCCGATGATATTGTCGACCTTGGACAGCCTCTTGATGACAGGCATGGGCAGCCAGAGCTTGCTGGCGGCGGGGTTGTTGTATATCGTGATGCCGATATCGACAGCCTCGGCGATCGTCTCAAAGTGGCGGATGATGCCGTCGGTGGTGGGCATGGTGTAGTACGGCGGGACTATGAGAAGTCCGTCCGCGCCTGCGGACTGGGCATACTTGGAGAATTCGACGGTGTTGCGGGTGCCGGCGCGGCCGGAGCCGATCATGACGGGGAACTTGCCGTTTACTTCCTCGCAGACGACGTCGACAACGGTCTTGTTCTCGGCTTCGCTCATGGCATAGAACTCGCCCGTGGTGCCGAGCGCGATAAAGACGATGTCCTCGCCCTCGAGCGCCTTGTTCTCAGTCACGCGGCGGACGCTCTCGCGCAGCGCCGGGACGTTGAGATCGCCGTTTTTATCGAAGGGAGTAAGGGAGAGATGGAATATACCCTTGGTTTTTTCTTTCATTTCCTGAGGTTTGAGTGACATATTATTTTCCTCCACTGTTATATGTATGTTGATTTGGCTGTTGGGTGTCAGTCAAGAAACCCTGAGATCGTCGGCAGCCATGTGGCTGTCTGGGGAACAAAGCAAACTATTGCGAGGACAAGTATCGCGAGGATCATAAAGGGGACGAGAGCCTTTACCACGTCCTCGAATTTCCTCTTGCCGACGGCTGCACCCGCGTAGAGCACAACGCCAACAGGCGGGGTGACGAGGCCAATCGTGAGGTTCAGGAGCATGATGACGGCGAAATGCACGGGAACGATGCCGACCTTGTACATTATGGGGGCGAGGATCGGCGCGAACAGAATGATCGCGGCGCCGGTGTCCATCCACATGCCGACTATCAGCAGGAAAATGTTCACCATGAGAAGCAGCAGGTACTTGTTGTCCGAGATGCTCAGCATGAATGCCGCTATTGCTTCGGGAACCTTTTCCTTTCCCATTACCCAGGCAAAGACAGATGAGAACGAGATAATGAGGAATATATTGGCCATCTGTCTGGCAATGCCGCCGAGAGCCGAGAGAAAGTCATTGAGGTGATAGTTCCGGTAGGCGATGACGCCGAGGAAGAGCGCATAGAGGCAGGCGATGTTTGCAGACTCGGTCGCGGTGAACACACCGCCGAGAACTCCGCCGATTATTATAAACGGCATGCCCATGGTCACAAGGCCGTCTATGGCGATGCGGAGGATCTGCTTTTTCGTGCGCTTTTCCAGCGAACGGGGGAAGTTCATCCTGTCGCGGATGGAGATGATATAGAGGATCTGGCCGCCTCCGAGCATTATCCCAGGGATCACGCCCGCAAGGAACAGCGCGCCGACCGACAGGCTCATTACGCTCGCGTACAGGACCGCAATGTTGCTGGGCGGGATGAGCGGGCTTTCGAGGGAGGATGCGCAGGTGAGGGCACAGGAGAAGTTCTTGTCATAGCCCTCCTTGTCCATTTCATTCATCTCTATCGGTCCGAGCGAGGCGATATCGCCGAGGGCGGTGCCGGATATGCTGCCGAATATCATGCTGACGATGACATTGACAAAGGCAAGGCCGCCGCGGAAGCGCCCGACAAACAGCTTCACCAGCCTGAACAGCTTTCCGGATATATCCGCATTTACCATGATGTCCGAGGCCAGCAGGAAAAACGGGATCGCCAGCAGCTGGAACTGATTTATCCCCTCATACAGACGGTTCGGGATAACAACTATGTAGGAAGGATTCGTCATGAGGATATAGGTAAGGCCGGTTATGCCCATCGCGTAGGAAATAGGGATACCGAGAAGAATGGTGCCGATAAGGATCACCATTGCCAGAGCGAATTCACCCATTGGCTTCATCCTCCTTGAATCCGAGAATACTGTCCGCCAGCTTCCAGAGCAGTTGGAAGGAAATGATCCCGCTGCCGAAGAGGATGCTGGACTTGGGAATGAACATGGATATTCTGAGCGCCGGAGAGGTCTCCATCATGCTGAAGCGCGGGACCTCCTTGCAGGAGATGACAAATATAGTCAGCATGAACGCAAGCATTATCGCCACATGGATGATGCCGGCGATCTTCTGCCCCTTGCGCGGCAACTTATTCACGAGGAAGGTGACGGAAGAATTTTCCCACCGCCTCACGAGAGTGCTCGAGCCGAGGAACGCAAGCCATATCATGCAGTAGCGCGATGTCTCTTCCGTCCATGCGATCGTGCTGCGGGTGACGTATCTGCCGAAGACCTGAAAGGTAACAGAAATAAACATCATAAAGGTGAGCACGATGCAGACCCACTGCACGATCTTATCTATTATTTCAGATATCTCGTCCAGTTCTTTTCTTAGCTTCATAATCGTCACCTTCGGAGCGTCAGGTGTTTTCGGGCTTCTTTCTGAATGCCTTTATGCAGACGACGATAAGAGCGAGAGCCAGAACCGCGATCGCGATTATATAGCCGGTGTTGGAGGAGGCGGACGCCGCTTCGACTGCGGTGTAGCCGGAGGCTTCCTCGGCCTCGGTCGCCTTGACGGCATTGACAAAGTTATCGACGGTCTCTGCGCCTATCTCGCCCTTCAGCCATTCAACGACGGGAGCCTGAGCGATCTTGAAGGTCTCTTTCTCTTCGGGAGTCGGGGAGTAGACATCAACGCCTTCATCGGAAAGGAAGGTCAGAGCCATGCCCTCGGAGGTGGCGATGGTGCCGCGCGCCGCGGTCTGGGCGATTTTGCCGCCGTTTATAATGACTGCCTTGAGATCATCCGGGAGAGACTGATACCATGCCTCGTTCACGACGAAATAGCAGGGGCTTATCATGTGGCCGTCAAGGCTGTAGTACTTCTGCTGCTCATAGATGGAGTTATCGAGCATAACGAGAGGGGAGTTCTCCTGACCGTCAACAACGCCGGTCTGGAGCGCGGAATAGAGCTCACTGAAGGCAAGGCTCTGGGGAACAGCGCCGAGGGCTTCCATCGTGGCAAGGTGCGCCGCGCTCTG
>OLSQ01002634.1_pt1 | contig 12732 bp, 9 predicted proteins | sample 1672561 | NCBI WGS metagenome assembly OLSQ01 (sample SAMEA3136699, study PRJEB25190) | human gut metagenome | biome: human gut; feature: human-associated habitat; material: faeces | place: Austria | collected 2013 | reverse complement strand
ACTGGCTGGTGTTCAAGAAGACGAGACTGATGCTGAACGAGAGTCTGAGCTACAATGATTTGCGAAGTGAAGTATTGGGATGGAAGAATCATGGCTGGAACAGCAGTACGATGATCAATCTACAACAGACACTTCCTTGGAAGTTGCAATGGACAGTAGGAAGTATCATTCAGAGCAAACAGCACAACCTGCAAGGCTATCAGAGCGGAATGTCATTCTTCTACTCCACCCTCTCCAAATCCATCGTCAAGGATAAACTGGACTTGAGTCTGATGTTCCTCACACCAACCGATGACAAGCTCAACATCAAGCAGAAAACCGTGGGTTCAGACTATGTACAGAATATGACGGTAAAGGTGCCTCTGCGCCAGATCAGCCTCACCCTTACCTGGAAATTCGGCAACACCAAGAAGCAATTCCAAAAGGTGAAATCCAACATCAAGAATGATTTCCAGGAAGAAAAGCAGGGCATTCAGACAGGTGGAATGAACAGCCAGCAGGAAGACAAATAACAGGACATAATCAATAGGAATCTCTCTCCAACGGGTTGCAGTGCAAAAATATAGCATCTGCAACTCGTTTTTTTATGCGATTTATTGTCTATTTGATTTCTTTTTTGTACTTTTGCACGCAAAATATCACATAAAATAACAGAATGATGAAGAAACAGACTCAAGCTATCCATTTGGAATATGAGCGCCGCGATGCATACGATTCGCTGAGCGTGCCAGTATATAACACCCTTGCCTACGAATTCGACAATGCTGCCGTCATGGCAGAAGCATTCACCGACAAGATTAAGGCTCCAGATTATTCGCGCGTAGAGAACCCTACGGTGACCAACCTGGAGCGCCGTGTGGCAGCCCTTACCGATGCTGCTCATGCCACCGCCTTCAACTCAGGAATGGCGGCCATCAGCAACACCCTCATGGCGCTGGCAGCACAAGGCAAAAATATTGTTACATCCAAGCATCTCTTCGGCAATACTTATGCCCTGCTCGTAGCCACTCTGCGCCGTTTTGGCGTAAAGGTGCGTTTGCGCGATTTGACCAATATCGAAGCCGTGCGCGAAGCCATTGATGATGACACCTGCTGCGTCTTCCTCGAAATCCTGACCAACCCACAGCTGGAGGTTGCTGACCTGAAAGCCATCTCGGAAGTGGCACATGAAAAAAATGTACCTTTGGTGGTGGATTCTACCGTGATTCCTTTCACACAGTTCTCGGCTAAGAGTCTGGGAGTAGATATTGAGGTGGTTTCCAGCTCTAAATATGTAAGCGGCGGTGCTACTTCGCTCGGCGGTCTGGTTATCGACTACGGAACTCCTTACAACGGCGACTTCGCCAAGCGTCTTTATGGAGAAATGCTCTTCAATTTCGGAGCCTATATGACCCCACAGGTAGCTTATATGCAAACCATCGGACTTGAAACGCTCGATGCTCGCTATCGTGTGCAGAGCAGCAATGCCTTGGAGCTTGCCAAGAAGCTGCGCTCTCTGCCTCAGATAAAATTAGTAAACTATGTTGGTCTGGAGGATAATCCTTATCACGAGTTGGCGCAGCGCCAGTTTGGAAAAACTGCGGGAGCCATGATCTGCATCGACCTAGAGAGCAAGGAAGCCTGCTTCAGTTTTCTGAACAATCTGAAGCTCATCCATCGCGCCACCAACCTCTTCGACAACCGTTCGCTCGCCATTCATCCGGCAAGCACCATCTTCGGAGCATTCTCTGAGAACATGCGCAAATCGATGGACGTGAAAGACACCACTATCCGATTGAGCATCGGCTTGGAAGATGTGGATGATCTCTTCGAAGACATCAAGCAGGCCGTTGATAGTTTATAATTGATAGTTTATAGTTAATAGACTCAAAGTAAAATGTACAATTTCGATAAAGTCATAGACCGTTCGGGCAGCGACGACCTGAAGCATGGCGCCCTGTTGCCTCGTTGGGGACGAGATGACTTGCTGCCACTCTGGGTAGCTGATATGGATTTCGAGACCCCATCTTTCATTACAGATGCCCTCAAGGCACGTCTGGAACACTCTCTTTTCGGCTACACGATGGAGCCGGAAGATTACCTGCCTAGCATCATCGACTGGGTTCGCGACCACCACCAGTGGGATGTGAAGCGAGAGTGGATAAGATTCATTCCTGGTATTGTTAAAGGCATCGGACTCGTGGTGAATGTCTTCACCCAGCCTGACGAAAAAGTCATCATCCAGCCTCCCGTTTATCACCCATTCCGCCTCACCCCAGAGGGTAATGGCAGAGAGGTGGTCTTCAATCCGCTGAAGATGAGGGAAGACGGATATTACGAGATGGATTTCGAAAACCTCGAGAAGGTTTGCGATGAGAAATGCAAGATTCTCATTCTCTGCAATCCCCATAATCCGGGCGGAATCACCTGGAGCAAGGAACCCCTGCAGCAGCTTGCCGACTTCTGCTATGAGCACCATCTGCTCGTTATCAGCGATGAGATTCACGCGGATATGGCGCTCTTCGGCCACAAGCACATCCCGTTTGCTTCGGTTTCAGACAAGGCACGCAACATCAGCATCACCTTCCAGGCTCCTTCCAAGACCTTTAATATTGCAGGAATCGTGAGCAGCTACGCCATTATTCCAAACGAAGAAATTCGGAATAGATTTTACAAATGGTTAAGCGCTAACGAGTTGGATGAGCCAACCCTCTTTGCTCCTATCGCCACTATCGCAGCCTTCCGCAAGGGAGAAGAATGGCGCAAGGCGATGCTTGCCTATATTGAGGACAATATCCGGTTCGTAGAAGATTACTGCCGCGAGCATATTCCGGGCATTCGTCCGTTGCGTCCACAGGCTTCCTTCCTCGTATGGCTCAACTGCCGTGATCTGCATCTTTCTCACGATGCACTTCTCGACCTATTCATCGACAAGGCACATCTGGCATTGAATGATGGAGAGATGTTCGGTCCTGGCGGAGAAGGATTCATGCGATTGAATGTAGCTGCACCAAGAAGTGTTATCAAACAGGCTTTGCAGCAGCTGGAAGAGGCTGTGAGCCAACTCTAGATAATTTTAAAAAAAATAGCCGTAACTACTGCAAATATAGTTACGGCTATTATTATAATATGGTGGAAGAATGCTTTATTCCCCCTCCATCAAATCATGAACCAGTTTGATTTCGTAATAATCAATACCTGCTCCCAAAGCTTCCTTTATTTCGCTAAAATGCTCCAATTCAGGATGAGCCTTCATGAAATCACGGATTTTCTTTTCGTGAGCACTTGAAATCAGCGCCCGCAGTCCAATCTTTCCCTCTTTCACATAAGGAGTAAGATGACCAATAATGGTACCTTTGGTATAACCCCGCTTAGCAGCAATCTGATCTACCGTCATTCCCTGCATATAGAAATCATAACTTACCTCCTTCGAAGCGACTTTCGGCACCTTCGGTTCATTCGGTTTCTTCTGTCTCCTTGACTTTCTGCCCGAACCGCTATCTGATGAGGCATCTGCATCCAACAGCAAGAACTGCGCCTTCTTTTTCAGATAATCTGTTACCGTGAATTCTGCACTACATTCATACTTCAAAAGCCGTTCTTTTAATTTTACATCCTCTGAGAAAACAGAGAAGCGGTCTTCAAACTGTTTCCTAGCCACCTTGTTGTCTGTATCAAGATTCGACTTTCTGATTAAATCACTCAAAATGCCGATTTTGTCAAGAAAATACATAGCTCCCTTATGAATACGGCCTTGCAGCTCAGCCTGTCTCACATCAGGATTTCGGGCAAGCATACCCGTATACTGCACACGGAATTTATCCGATACGGCTATCAGACTCTTCAGCACCACCTGCAGCTTCAGATACTCGCTTACCACGCGCGGATATTTACCATTAAAAAACTCTACCAGGCAGCGCATCAGATGCTCATAGCTGGCTCTGATGGAATAAAAATCGAAGAGTTCGCTGATGCAATAAATGATGTATTGCAGCTCCAGACTGCTGATTTGCTCCTGACTAGGCGCAGCAAGCTGGCTGGTGAATGCATCCACCGTCTGACTGCTGATAATGGCTCCGCGAGAAAGCGGTTGACTGAGCACCATGCCCTCCAAAGTCTTGCAGCGGCTCAGCGCCACATAGGTCTGACCATGGGTAAAAGAATGAGAAGCATCGATGATGGCATGTTCGAAAGTAAGTCCCTGACTCTTGTGGATAGTTATCGCCCACGCCAGACGCAGAGGATACTGCATGAATTTTCCTTCCACCGTCTCCTCTATCTCCTTGGTTTTCTCGTTCAGCGTATATTTCGCATTGGTCCACTCCATTTTCTCCAGGTCAAACTCCTCGCCCGAATCCTTACTGCGAACGGTAATCTTGCTGCCGTCTTCATCGGTCCTAACCCCTATCACCTCGCCTATCATACCATTATAGAAACGGTGCTGCGGGTCGTTCTTGATGAACATCACCTGTGCTCCCGGCTTCAATGTGAGCTTGAAATCGGCCGGATAAGATGTTTCAGGGAAATCGCCCTCTATATCTGCTGTAAAAGAAAATGACTGCGCAGGCAAGGCAGCAAGCTGCTGTTCGTTGATATACTGGGCAGGTGCATTATGGGTGGTAAGCCTGATATAATTGCCCTCCTTTGGTGGTACAAAATTTGGAATATAGCGCTGATTCAGAGCCTGCAGCGTAGCTTCAGAAGCCTTGTTCTCCCTAATCTGGTTGAGCAGCGAGATAAACTGTTCATCCTGCTGCCTGTACACCTTTTTAAGTTCGATGGTGAGATAACCCACCTGCTTCAGAGCGTTGCTGCTGAAGAAGAAAGGAGTATCATAATGCTGCCCTAAAAGATGCTCTTCCTGTGGCGTAACCACGGGTGCCAGCTGCTGCAAATCGCCTATCATCAGGAGCTGCACACCACCGAAAGGCAAATCGTGGCGCTTGCGATACTGGCGAAGCACAGAATCTACAGCATCGAGCAGATCGCTGCGCACCATACTGATTTCGTCGATAACGAGCAGGTCGATACTGCGGATGATATTGCGCTTGAGCTTGCTGAACTGATAGCGTTTCTGTTCGCCGCTGCCAAAGGTCGTGCCCGGCACGTATGGCGAGAAGGGAAGCTGGAAGAACGAATGGATGGTCATTCCTCCGGCGTTGATGGCTGCAATGCCCGTAGGAGCAAGCACAATCATTCGTTTTGGCGACTGTTCTTTCAATCGCTTGAGAAAGGTCGTCTTACCTGTGCCCGCCTTTCCGGTAAGGAAGAGGTTGGCACTTGTCTTTTCTATGATATTCCATGCCAGGATGGATTCTTCGTTCATTTCCATACAGCTTCGTTTTATACCAGTTTTTATACCAGATCTAGATTTCTTCTTATATTCAGATCTAGATTTCTTCCGTGATTTCGCTCATCTCCTTACGCTTTTTCTCAGCGCGTGGACAGTCTTCGGCAATATGACCTACAGGAATAATTACCACTGCCTCATAGCCCTCACGCGGAAAGAACTGCTGCATCTTCGCCGTATCGTAATTGCAGACCCAGCAGGTGCCCAGTCCCTTTTCGGTGGCAGCCAGACAGAGATGCTCTGCCGCTATCGCCACATCAATATCGCCATGCGGTTTCTCATCATATCTGCGCACCCAGTTCTCATTCACGTTTTTCATACCTATAATATATATAGGAGCCATCTTGAACCATTCGCGGTCGTAGCAATCCTGCAGTTTCTTCTTCGCCTCTTCTGAGCGCACGATGAGCCAGCGCCAAGGCTGCCTGTTCACTGCCGATGGTGCCAAGCGCACACACTCCATAATATAGTCCAGATCCTCCTGGCTCACCGCCTCCGGAGTAAACTTGCGAGCCGAAAAACGCTCCTGGCTCAATGCCAACATGTTATTCTTATCATTCATATCGTTCAGTTTTATGATGTTTCAATACTAGCTTATGACCACAAAGGTAAGAATAAATTACGAAACGACAAAAAACTTGAATGAAAAACTATCTTTTTCGGATTATTTTTTGTATTTTTGCACATCAAACCAGGATTTCTGGTGATAACAAGAGGTGTTAATGATAAGATATGATAGGACTGGCAGACTGCAACAACTTCTACTGTTCGTGCGAGCGAGTGTTTCGCCCCGACCTGACAGGAAAGCCCGTGGTTGTATTGAGCAACAACGACGGGTGCGTCATCGCACGCTCTGAAGAAGCCAAGGCATTGGGCTATAAGATGGGCGACCCCTTCTATCAGGTAAAGGAAAAACTGGAGGCTGAAGGAGTGGCTATCTTCTCGAGCAACTATACGCTCTACGGTTCGCTCTCCAACCGCGTGATGTCGATGCTATCCCATTATTCCCCACGCATCGACCAATACTCTATTGATGAGAGTTTCTTCGAGGCAGACGAATCAATGGCGAAAGTTTTCTTTCGGGAGCATGCGGAAGACCATCCTACTTTGTTCAATAAAATGACAATAGACGAGCTATCAGAAAAGCCCGATAGCCTACTCCATCGCTATGGCTCCAAAATATCGGCAGATGTACTTCGGGCTGTTGGAATCCCGATATCCGTAGGCATTGCAGAAACGAAGACATTGGCGAAAATCGGCTCTAAATTCGCCAAGAAATATAAGGGCTTCCAAGGCTGCTGCCTCATCGACACGGATGAACGGAGACACAAGGCGCTGTCTCTCTTCCCCGTAGAAGATGTATGGGGAATAGGCAGACAGATAGCTCGAAAGCTCGATTATATGGGCATCAGAACCGCCGCTCAGTTTGCCGACAAGCAAGAAAGTTGGGTCCGCAGCCATTTCAATATCACCACCCTAAGAACATGGAAAGAACTGAATGGAGAAAGCTGCATCAGCATCGAGGAATTGCCGCAGAAGAAGAGCATCTGCACCAGCAGGAGTTTTGCCAACGAGGGCATTACCGACAAAAATGTGATAGAAGAAGCCGTGGCTAATTTCGCTGTACGTTGTACAGAAAAATTAAGGAGACAAGGTAGCGTATGTCAGGGCATTACGGTGTTCGCATGGACTTCCCGTTTTAACGAGCATGTGCCTGAATACACCATCCACGATTCCCTCACCCTGCCCATCGCCACCAATGCGCAGGAAGAAATAGTAGGTGCTGCCCTCAGCATTCTCCGGGCTAAATACCCGAAACCGATGGCTGACAGCAGGTCCGATCGCTCCGACATGTCGTTTCACTTCAAGAAAGCTGGCGTTATCCTGTGGCAAATCTCACCCGACCATCCTCGCCAGCAAGACCTCTTCGACCCCATCGACCGAAGCAAGCAAAAAAAGCTGATGGAGGCTATCGACGCCATCAACCGGAAGAATGGTTATGGCACCATACGCCAGGCCATACAAGGCACAGACTGCCGATTCGACCTGAAACGCGAGTACATGTCGAAGCAGTTTACCACGAACATCCATGATATTCTGAAAGTAAAAACAAAATGAATAAGAATAACGATAACAAGATAAAACTGACATTTCACCCTGCGGAATTCGGAGCCAAGACGCCTATTCCGCTGGCAGAGCAAAGCGTAAAAGCAGGTTTCCCTTCGCCGGCACAAGACTATATGGAGGGAGAGATAGACCTCAACGATATTCTGGTTCGCCATCGTGAGGCCACCTTCTACGTGCGCATATCTGGCGACAGCATGCAGGATGCAGGCATTCTGGACGGTGATCTCGCTGTAGTTGACCGGCAGATAGAACCCTCAAACGGCAATTTCGTCATCGCCTTCGTAGATGGCGAATTCACCATCAAGCAGTTCAAGATGGACGAGAGCGGCACCTTCGGCTGGCTCATCCCATGGAACAAGAACTTCTCCCCTATCAGGGTAGATGAAACCAACCGATTCATGATTTGGGGCGTGGTTACCTATGTGATTCATCAGATTGCGGAATGATAAAAAAGAGAAATTGAAGAGATAGAAAAACCGGGATGCTTCGAATAAAAAACATCCCGGTTTTTATGTTTATTATAACGATTATTTATTATAACTATTGCCTTTTATGCTTCCTGCTTCTTATACCCCACAAGTCCGTACCAAAGGATAACGAACTCGCAGAAGAGAGGAACGAGCCAGGTGAACTGCCACGAACCGATATAATCGGCAAGCAAACCCTGAAGCACAGGGAATACTGCACCACCGAAAACTCCCATCATAAACACGCCCGAAGCCTTGGAAGTATATTCCTTCAAGCCATCCACCGCCAAAGTAAAGATGCAACTCCACATCACACTATGAAATAATCCCACAGCAGCCATCAGCCAGAGATTCTCGGTAAACATGGAAACAGACATCAATACGATTGCCGCCACCGTAACGGTGATGAGCATAGGGCGAGGTGCCACGTTCTTCAAACCGGCAGAAACCATTCTGCCAATCATGAATCCACCCCAATAGAGTGTGGCAAGAAGGGCTGGAGAAAAATCGTAACCATGTCCCATCAAATCCATTGCATGGAGATTCATATTGTTGCCGATTCCCACCTCGGTTCCCACATAGAAGAAGATGGTAATCACACCATATTTCAAATGGCGGAACGACCAGATGCTGCGTTTCTTCGCATTTCTGGAATCATCAAAAGGAGTTGTCTTTCCTTCAGATTCCACATTTTGAGTCTCCTCTCTCGTACCCTCAATGTCTGGAAGATTCGCCTTGGAAGTGCTCCATGTTGTAAAGGCAATGATGAGCATCATTACCAGGAATGGAATGGTGAGCTGGTCGGCAGAAACACAATCCAGGGACACACCTGCAAACATCACGCCCGTTACGAAGAATGGAGCGATGGTAGTTCCGAAAGAATTCACCGCACAGGTGAAGTTCATGCGCTGCACCGGTTGGGTTCCCGGCAAAGGATAGGCAGCAATGTAAGGATTGATCACCACCTGAAGCATTGCCGCTGACGTACCCATCAGATAAGATCCGAAAAGGAAAACGAAATATCCGAATGGTACGAAATCCTGCGAGAGATGCACGCCTGCCCCACCCCAATATTCAGCAATCAGCGCCGAAGCAAGATAGAAGGCAAGTCCCAGCACCATTACCAGCATCGAACGGATGAGCGTCTTTTTATAGCCCACTTTGTTGAGCAAGCGTCCCGTCTTCGCACTATTGAGCAGATAGCCCAGGAAGAAAGCGAAGGAGATGAGCGTTGCCAGGGAGTTCTTGGTAGTGGTAACCTCCGAGAGGAAGGCTATCTTCAAGGGACCCTGACACTGACCGTTGACGGTAGTAAGGAAGCCCACTATAAAATAGATGAATGTCAGGAGTAGAAATGGTCCTGCACTCTTGATTGTTATCGATTGTTTCATGTTTATCTAGGTTTAAATTAGAGAAAGTTACGCTATCGTCAGGTGTTTCGACGAATTAAACAATCCATAAAAACACCTGACTTTTATTCCCAAAAACTATTCTCTAAATTACAAGATTTCTTCTTCCAAAACCTTCATGGCACCCTTTGCCTTGATGTCTTCCACCATCTTCAGGTAAAGCTCTACGAAATGAGGAGCAGCCTTGAGATCGGTACTTGTAAAGGCTGAAATGCCGAGAAAATCGAGCGCATCATCGCTATCGATGGCCTTATGGTCATCAACGGTAAGCCATGGATCTGCCACTTCAAATGCATCACCATTGTCATCTACCTGATACTTCAGATAATGACGGTAAGCAGCAAAGAGGTAAGCCACACGCTTGAACTCCACATTTTGGCGCTTGCCAGAAGCATCATCAGCAATCATCTTCTCCAGGTTCGGCATTACGTAAACCGGGAACTTGCTGGCACCATCGAAGCAGAGACGAGCCACCTGGTCGCTGACCATGCGGTTGCCGAAGCGCTCAACCAGGCACTGCTTGTATGCCTCGAGATCAGTATCCTTTGGAGCTGGCACGTAAGGAGTAATGTCATCGTCCATGAAGGCACGTACAAACTTACGGATTCTCTCATCGTGCATGGCTGCATCTACCTTGCGGTAACCGCCGAGGAAAGATGGATAAGAGAGCAATGTATGAGAAGCATTCAGGAGAGAAAGCTTCATATTCTCGAAGGCAGTCACATCGTCGGTCATCTGAGCACCCACGGTTTCCCATGCTGGGCGACCGGCTGCAAAATTATCCTCTACTACCCACTGGATGAAATCCTCGCAATAAACAGGAGCCTCATCGCAAGTGCCGTTCTGAGCATTCAGTCGCTCGATGTCGGCAGGACGGGTAGCTGGAGTAATGCGGTCAACCATTGAGTTTGGGAAGGTAACGTTCTCCTCCATCCAGGCAGCGAGTTCCTTATCCTGAGCTCCCACGAAAGCCATGAAAGCCTTGCGGGCTGTATTGCCATTGTGCTGCAGATTATCGCAGGAAAGGATAGTGATAGGACCATTGCCTGCTGCCTTGCGGCGGCGCAATCCCTCGGCTACATATCCGAAGGCTGTAACCGGCTTGGCTGGATTCTCGATATCGTGAGCCACCTGCGCATTGTCGAGCATGAATTCGCCACTCTGACGTGAAATGTTGTATCCGCCCTCGGTGATAGTGAGGGTGATGATCTTGATATCCTTAGACGCAATCTTGTTCAGAATCTGTTCCTGCTCCTCAATGCCCCAATAGAGTTCAACGAGCGCACCCAACTGAAAAACCTGGATGCTGTCGTCGCATCCACATACGGTAAGGGTGTATTCACCGTCCTGCTTCTTCAGGGCGTGGTAGAGACGCTCATCGCCTGGGAGAATCATTGCTCCACAGATACCCCAGTTCTGCTGGATATTGTTCTCGAGGAGCATGTTGGTCATGAACTCCAGATGAGCACGATGGAAGTTACCTACTCCGAAGTGCAGGATACCTGCCTTTACCAAACTGCGGTTATAAGCATAACCTTTTACTACCTGAGCTGCATTTGCTGCGTTTGCATTCATTAAATTTGCCATAATTCTTTTATTGTTAGCTGTAAATATTAATTGTTTATTCATTTTTGGGGAAGCAAGTAGCCGAGGAGTTTCCTCAGCTATCTTATCTCCCGTTTCCGATGGCAAAGATATTGCGTTTTTTCGAGATAAAAAGATATTTTTTTCGAAAAAAACTTGCAAACGTTCCCGCAAACGTTCCCAATTTCTGCAAACGTTTTAAATACTTTCAGGCGATTACCGAGAACCACTTTCTAGTGATTACCGGAAACCACGAAGTTTGATTATTCTCCCGTAGATTCTCTACATTTCATCGTGGTCTTCAACACCACCTGTCTATCTTCCATCTCCGGATTATTGATTTTCTCCATCACCAGTTCTGCCGCCTTTCTGCCCATCTCCTCCAACGGAGGCTCCATAGTAGTAATCTGAGGAGATACGATGGTTGATAGTTCGGTACCCGAAAAACCAGCCACGAAAATCTCTTCCGGCACCCGTCTACCCAAGGCACGGAGTCGATTCTGCGCACCTATCGCCAAAGTATCAGTAAAGGCGAAGACGGCATCAAATTCCACCTTATTATATATAAGACGGTCGATGGCATCAGCTCCATCCTTGAAGGTCATTCCCGTCTTCACAATCAGCTCCGGGTCGAAGAGATGGAATTTCTCCATCGCCTCACGATAACCCAAGCCTCGCTGATAGGCATTATAAATGTCGTCGGGTCCCTGCAGATAGACGATGCGCTTCCTGCCCAGGCGGATAAGATGCTCTACCATGAAATAAGAATCAACATTATCATCCACCATCACCTGCGGCATTTTCAATCCGTATGGAATGCGGTCGTAGAAGACTATCGCCATACCATCTGCTGCCAACTGCTGATACATTTCTATGTTCTTGCGGTAGCTGCAGAGGCTCACAATCAGACCATCTACCATAAACTGCTCCATCATCTTCAGGTTCTCCAACTCCCGCTCCGGTTTCTCATCGCTCTCGGCAATCATCACCTTCTGGTTCTTTTTGTAGAGCACGTCCTGAATACCATTAATCACCTGCGAAGCATAAGGGGTATGCATCTCCGGCACGATGACACCAATGGTGTTCGTACGCCCCATCTTCAGGTTCATCGCCACCGGATTGCGCTTGTAGCCGAGTCGTTTTGCCTCTTCCACCACCATCTCGCGCGTCTCCTTGCGAATGTTCTTGTCATCCGTCAACGCTCTGGAAACAGTGGAGACCGAGATGCAGAGAGAACGGGCTATATCCTTAATTGTAACATGTTTCATAATGATGTTTTTTATTAAAAAATCGTTCGTCTTTTGAAGTTGTCGATGCAAATATACAACTTTTCCTTTAAACCGACAACATTTCTCGAAAAAATGCTCATAAAAATGCTATCTGAATATTACATTTTACAAGTTCATCTTACTAAATCTAAAATGAGAACGATTGCAACAAGCTTCAATCCCATATTTCTACCCATCTTCCTTTGCCTCCTCATTAAAAAGTTGTACCTTTGCAGTCGAATTTTCAGCAAGAACCAGGCATTACGCCTTATAGAGAACAGAATTTTCAGCAAATATATGTAATTAATATGTAAAAACAGCAGTAGTTATGAGCATTAATATCAAGAGAAATCAGTTGAAGAGAGTAGTTATCGTAGGTGGCGGACTCGGTGGTCTTCGTTTGGCAGAAGACCTCTGCAATTCAAACCTGCAGGTGGTGTTGATCGATAAGAACAATTTCCATCAGTTCCCTCCGCTTATCTATCAGATAGCTTCGGCAGGTATCGACCCAAGTTCCATCTCCTTCCCTTTCCGCCAGATTTTCCGCA